>SL_8KL_010_SEDDRAFT_10004066_pt1 | contig 11899 bp, 12 predicted proteins | sample SodLakKL_010_SED_4_FD_11160 | JGI IMG/M metagenome (IMG submission 11160) | reverse complement strand
TCCTTTTGATATCTCACAAAATCATTGGGGTTGATAGAATCTATCTCTTTGGATATTTCATAATAGGGGGTGCGGTTGCCATAACCACCGTGTATATAGGCGGTTTCAGGGTGTACTCTCTCCGTAACCTTAACCCTGCAGGTCTCCTCGTGTATATCGGATCTGACAACCACCTCATCGCCATCATCAATTCCCAGCTCTTCCGCTCTGTCCGCATTCAACCACAATCTGTTGGTATCGTAATCCCTGGTGATCTGAGCCAGCTGGGGAGTATTGGCGGTGGCGGTATGGGAATGAACGGCTTCCTTGCCCTGAACGAGCCGGAATTCATTGCCTTCTATCCGCAGCCCGGTGGCCGGATTTACCCAGCGCACAACGGGAGAATGCCCGTGCTCGGCAAATTCCTCTGAATAGAATTCGACTTTACCGCTGTCGGTATTCAGATCCGGCATCTCTTCCGGTTCGGGCACCTCGACCATCATCGAGCCCTTCTCTTTAAATTCCTCAAGATCAATATCGTAAGGCTCGAGAATGGCCTCATTAACTTCATCCAGACTGAAGTTGAAGTACTCTTCTACATCCAGCCTCTCGGCCAGCTCCACGATTATCTCATCGTAGCTCTTTGTCTCGGGGTGGATTTTGGGTATGACCTGTGAGCGCATGGCCAGTGTGCCCTTTTCTCCGCCCCTGCTCTCGATCACCTCTTCCCTTTCAGCAAAGCTGCATTCCGGCAGCACATAATCGGCCAGCATGGCCGTTTCAGACATCTGAATCTCGAAGACGACCAGAAGATCCAGTGAGGAAAAACCCTCCTCCATATGTTCAAAGTCGGGGAAGTTTCTCACAGGGTTATGGTGTCTGACAAAACAGGACCTGACCTCTCCCTCTTTCATCCTCTCGGCCAGCAGATGGGGCAGGCCATGTGATGTTGCTAGCGGGTTCTCCTCTTCACCGGCACCATCAGCCCTGGGCGTATCGGGTACTGAAGGCGTGGGGTGCTCATCTTCATCGAGGCTGCCCGTTTCCGGGCCCTTATAGAACATAAGGCCCCCCTCTTCATTGATATTGCCCAGCAGAGCATTTATGCAGCCCACTGCCCGGGCTGTTTCCGTGCTGTTTTCGTAGTTACAGCCGAACGCACCACGCCATCCGGGATGTATAAAAGCAGAGGGAGCGGCTGCAGCCAGATTGCGGGCCAGTCGGCGAATGTCACCGGCGGGTATATCGGTCATAGTCTCAGCCCAGGAAGGATCATAATCTTTCACGCTTTCAGCAAATTCTCCGAAACCCAGGGTATGATTCTCCACAAATTCTTCGTCATAGAGCCCTTCTCCAATTATGACATTGCCCATGGCCAGCAGCAGGGCCAGATCTGTTCCCGGCCTGATAGGAAGCCACTCATCGGCAATCGCCGCCGTATCATTATGGCGGGGATCTATACATACGATCCGGGCGCCGTTCTTGATAGCCTGCTGCAGATTTTGCAGCTGGCTGGTCCTGATACCACCGCCATAATTTCTGCCCAGAAATATTACATAGTCAGTTTCGGCCAGATCATATGAGGGTACACCACCGATTGTGGCTGAGAGCCCTTTATTACGGGCGGTATTACAGGCCGCATTGTGGGTAAATATCGTGCTCACATCCAGAGCATGCATGAGCCTCTCACCGTAAAAGACCCCGGTGCGGCGAGGATTATGTCCATAGACAACTGACTCCGGTCCATCTTCGTCCAAAATATCCTGAAGCCTCTCAGTTATATCGTCCAGGGCGTCATCCCATTCCACCGGCTCAAACTCACCCTCTTCGTTCTTTTTAAGAGGCTGATTTATCCTGTCGATATCATACACCCATTCTATGCCACCGTGTGCCCGAGCACAGAGGTTGCCCTGACTGCGGTCATTATCCTCATGACCTGTTACCTTCCATATCCTGTCATTCTTTATGTGTACCCACATACCGCAGTGACTTGAGCATACATTGCAGAGGCTGGGCTTTACTTCCACATCTGCCTGTTGCTGTTCTTCTGCCCAGGCTTCAAAATCAAAGCCAGATAGCTTTACTCCCAGTGCTCCTGCAGCTGCACCTGCCGTTTTTAAAAAGCTTCTCCTGTTTAATTTCAAAGCTGACCCTCCCGATTTATATGCTGTTTAAGTTTTAAGATAAATCGAAGTTCCGTGGATCGGTGCGCAGAACGAGCATCAGGCCCAGCCCTCCCTGTGTTTCAGGTCCAAAGAGATAGCCGGTCTTGCCTTCACTTTCCAGCTGTTTTATGCGCTCCATGCCCTTTTGGGCCATCTCTTTCTGGGTACCAAAACTTATGGCATCTGTGGGGCAGGTGTCCACACAGGCTGGCTCCTTTTCCTGCTCCAGCAGGTGCAGACAGCCGTCGCATTTGAACATACTCTCTTCTTCATATTCCGGCACAAACTCCGGCACATCAAAAGGGCATACATCGAGGCATTCATAACAGCCTATACATGCTTCATTATCTGTAACCTTAAAATCTCCTCGAGCAGGCTCAATGGCATCGGCAGGACAGATTTCCACACAGGGCGCATTCCGGCAGTGAAAGCAGCTGATGCGGGCGGTATAATAATCCACATCCGGATAGCTGCCTGTCTCCACACCTCTTATCTCAACGGTGTTCGCCTCATTGGGAAAGTTATTCTCATTCTGACAGGCCACACGGCAGGCGTGACAGGAGACACAGAGGCTGTGGTCCATATATAATGCTTCTTTTTCTGTGCTCATTTCTGCGGCCTGTAGTGAGCTCATTCCCGAACCTGCCAGAAGTGCTGCTCCCCCTATTGCCGCCCCTTTTTTCAGAAAGCTCCTTCTGGAAACCGATTTTTCTTCCTGGCTATTTTTGGCTTCTTCACTCACGCTGTGATCACCCCGCAAATTTTTTGAATTTTTCAGCGCTGCTCTTATCCAGTTCAAAAAGCCTCCATTCCTCCCTGATAAACTCCTCAAGTATGGATATCATCTCCCTGTAAAATACAGAAATCTGCTCTTCTTCAGCTTTCTTCCTCATATCGGGTATCCAATCCAGATGCTGTTCGAGAAAGAGCTTCTGCCTCTCCTGCAGGTCTTCTTCGACCAGAATACTCATAAGCTCCAGCTCAAAGCCAATAAAATCAGGCATCGACTTATACTCATCCGGTATTTCAATGCCTATCTCCTGCAGAATATGCCGCATGTGCTGGGCCCAATCACTCAGCAGATACCCTTTCTCATCGGCAAAGGGCATCTCACAGCTGGGATCTGTGGTCCAGACCTTGTATAATGATTCCACGGGTTTAACTCTACCCCTGTGAGGGGATATATCATCACTCCACTTATCCTTCAGCCGCTGGAGCCGGGGAAGGTCTTGCGAAAATATATTGTGAAATCCATCATTATTCTCCCCAAAAAAATCATTCCAGAGAGAAATATGAGCGTCCTCTTCCAGGAGCTGATAGGTATCCTCCCCGGGAAATTCAAATAGACGCCTGAATAGCAGATAGCAGCTCAGGCGTGTTTGCTGTCTTCGGTCCAACCGGGACATCCCCTTATCCCTCCTCTCTGTACATAATATCACATTCTCTGATTATTAATTTATATATTGCATTCTAAAATCCTGCATGACTTTTGTAATTATAGAACTAATTATAAATAAGTTTATCGATTAATTCAGGTTCAAGTACCGATTATATAGAAAACCCCGGCCGTCATTGAACGTACAGGCCGGGGCAGAAATCCATTTCATGTAATTTTCAGAATGATATTTAGCATTTGAGGTTTAGAATGAGAAGCCGCCATCGGCATCGACGTTTATTCGGCCGTCCAGATAATAGACCTCTTCATATCCCAGTTCGGCTATTTCATCTGCTGCACCACTGGCCCTCACCCCTGCAGCACAGTGAATGACGATCGTCTCTGTTTCGTCCTCTGGCAGCTTCTCTGCAAAGGCCGAAGGATCTTCAGATAACTCCTCGCTGGGCATATGCAGGGCATCCTCGATCAGGCCTGAATCATCTATTTCATCCTGGTCCCGAACATCGATGACTGTTGCACCTTCTTCCACCATCTCGGTGAACTCATCACTGTCTATATCCCTATCAGCTGTGGGCTCTCCCAGTTCAGCTTCAGTGGCATCTGTGCCAAAAAGAGGCAGCTCGGCCTCTTCCCAGGCAGGTGTGCCGCCAGCCATTACCAGCACATTTTCATAACCTTCGCTTGCCAGAACCCTGGCAACAGAATGGCTGTGGCCTCAGAAGAAACCACCACAGTAGGTGATTATCTCAGTCTCTTTATCTGCCGGCATATGGTCCAGGTATTTTTCCTCAAAGATGGTGTGTTCCATAGCCTGTGCTGCGGGCACATGACTTTCAACGAACATGCCGAAACCTCTGGTATCTATTATCAGATAGGGGTCGGTGTCCGCATCATCTGCATGAGATTCATCTGTTAGTGAAGCGACATATTCAGGTGTAGTTGTGAGATAACCCCACTCATCATCCCAAGCCTCTACACCGGCTTCGTAAATATAAACATTGTCGTAACCCTCATCTTTGGCTTCACTAACACAATCATGAGCATCCTGGCCGTAGAAGATGAGTTTGGTATCCTGATCTTCAGGCAGCTCACAGGGGGCAAAAGCTTCATCAGCGGCCATATTGATTGCACCATTTATATGGCCTTTCTGATATTCTTCTTCGCTTCTATTATCGATAATAACCACATTCCAGTCAGCAGGATATTCTCCGTAGCTATCCCGCTTTTCTGTGGTGGTTTCCACAAGTTCTTCAAGTTCAGATGTGGGCATTATCTCTGCGGCTTCAACTGCGGGTGGAAATAACATGGAGTCGAGATCTTCTACAGACTCCTCAACGGCATCTCAGCCGAAGGCTGTGGTGGATAGGGCGGCAACAAGCATTAAGACCAGCAGAATCATTCCTGGCTTTTTCTTAAACATCAATTAATCACCCCTCATCGATAATGTTTTTATGATCCCTTAAATCATTATAAAATCATACTTTATCTATCGAAACCAGAGTCTCCTGACGCATGGCATGACCGGATATTTCGCCGATCTGATAAGGCACCATATCATTGGTATTCATAGCATCTATCTCCTCCGAGGTTTCATAGAAAGGAGTTTTGTTACCGTAGCCTGAAGGCATGAAAACTGTATCAGGCTGTATCCTCTCGGTAACCTTCACCCTAACCTCACGGGATGCAAGGCCGGAGGAGACTTCCACTAAATCACCATCAGTAATACCGAGTTCCTCTGCCGCTTCAGTATTTATCCACAGACGGTTTGTGTCATAATCCTTGGTAATCTGTGCCAGCCTGGGCAGATTGGCCGTGGCTGTGTGAGAATGATAGGCTTCTTTCCCGGTGATCAGTTTAAATTTATCATCTTCGGGTTCCACACCAACTGCCGGAGGCTGCCACTGTACTACCGGTGGGTAACCGACATGTTCATAATCCTCTGAGTAAAATTCCAGCTCACCCGAACGGGTATAAAATTCCGGCTCCTCCGGTTTCTCCAGATCAACCATCATGGAACCCTTCTCTTTGAACTCCTCCAGAGATATATCATAGGGTTCCAGCCTGGCCTCATTCAGCTCATCGAGTGTGAAACCGAAGTATTCGCCTATGCCCACCCTGTGGGCTAAATCTGTCATGATTTCATCGAAGCTGCGTGTGTCTTCGTATACTTTTGGTATGACCTGTGTCCTCATGGCCAGATAGGGATTGGGGCCACCTCTGGCCTCGATGACCTCTTCTCTTTCCATAAAACTGCATTCCGGCAGCACATAGTCAGCCTGGAGGGCTGTTTCGGTCATATTTATCTCGAATACTACCGAGAGATCCAGGCTCCTGAAGCCTTCAGCCATATGTTCATAATCGGGGAAATTGCGCACAGGATTATGATGCCTGATAAACATGGCTTTGAGCTCATCTTCTTTGGCCTTTTCCATCAGATAGTGGGGCAGACCATAATCTCCAGCCAGGGGATATTCATCCATCACTCCCACACCATCAAGACGCCGGGTATCCGGCTCTTCCGGCCGGGGATGTTCGTCCTCAGCCAGGCTTCCAATCTCCGGTGTGGGATAGAAGATCAAACCGCCTTCCTGGTTGATATTGCCGAGCAGTCCATTGAGGCAGCCCACAGCCCGGGCCGTCTCGTCGCTGTTGGCATATAGAGCTCCGAAGGCTCCTCCCCAGGAAGGATGCACAAGACTTTGGGGGGCGTTTTCTCCAAGCCCTCTGGCCATCTCCACGATCTTGTCGGCCGGTATATCTGTTATTTCCTCCGCCCATTCCGGTGTATATTCGCTCAGGCTTTCAGCATACTCTTCAAACCCTGTTGAATACTCCTCGACAAACTCCTCCTGGTAAAGATCCTCTTCAACAATTACATGGCTTATCGCCAGCACCATGGCCAGATCAGTGCCGGGGATTATGGGTACCCAGTCATCGGCCAGTTTGGCGATATCGTTCTGGCGGGGATCGATGCAGACAATCCTGGTATCACCGGCAAGAGCCTCACTCATTTTTTTCATCTGACTGGTCCTTATGCCACCACCGTGGTTTCTGCCTATCATCAGGACATAGTCACTTCTGGACAGATCGGCATGTGGCACACCGCCCAGGGAGTAGTTAAATCCGGTATCCCGGGCAGCGCTGCAGGAAGTAGTATGGGTGCAGATTGTGCTGGCACCCAGAGCATGCATAAAGCGCTCGATATAAAAAGTGCCGGTTGAGCGGGGATAGTGCCCAAAAGAAATTCTTCTCGGGCCCCATTCATTTAAGATATCCGTTAGCTGTTCGGCTATTTCATCCAGGGCCTGCTCCCAGCTTATGGGCTCAAATTCCTCTTCTCCCACACGTTTTAACGGCTGCTCTATCCGATCAGCATCATATACCCAGCCCAGACCGCCATGAGCTCTGGCACATAATCTGCCCAGACTGCGGCCGTTTTCCTCGTGTCCTTCGACCTTCCAGACTCTATCATTTTTAACATAAGCCCAGGCTCCGCACTGGCTTCCACAGGTATTACAGAGTGTGGGGTGTTTTTCCACTTCCGCCTCCTGGGCCTCTGCCGCCCAATCCATAAAATTAAAACCCTTGAGTGAAAGGCCTAAAGCTCCCAGGGTCAGGCCGGATTTTTTCAAAAATTTACGCCTTCCAAACTTCATCATCTCTTACCTCCTGATATGATATAAAACCGGTTGTGCTGTAAATTTTAAATCAGCTCCATCTCATCTGCCGGGGAGGTCAGTATTAAAAGAAGACCAAAATCATAACTGGAATAGAGCTCTGCCCCGGGATAATCCTCTTTCAGCTCTTCTACACGCTGCTGACCTTTTTCCAGCATCTCGTCAAAGTCTCCATAGTCCAGGGCATAGGAGATGCAGGTGCTTACACAGGCAGGCTCTTCGCCCTGAGCCACAAGATGCTGGCAGGCATCGCATTTGTACATCCTCTCCTCGCCGATTTCCGGAATATCAAAGGGACAGACCTGCTCGCACTGACCGCAGGCAATGCATTCTTCGACTTCAAGTGTGGTAAACTGACCCTCACCCTTGTAAAGTGCATCCACCGGACACTGATTGATACAGGGAGAATCAGGACAGTGAAAACAGCTGTCACGTCTGACCCGGTATTCCACATCCGGATACTGGCCCTCTTCCCAGCTTAAGAATTTTATAAAACTGTATTCTTCATCTATTTCATTCTCATTCTGACAGGCAACCCTGCAGGCCTGGCACTCTATACAGAGACTGTTATCCATCAAAATGCTCTTCTGACCTTCAGCCGCCCGGGCAGTATTAGAAGAGGCTGAACTCAATCCCATCAGAGCTGCAGAGATACCCAATCCAGCTGAACCGCTCAAAAATGATCGTCTATCTAATTTTTTAGCCGAATTGTCATCATTTTCTTCCGGCATAAAAGTTCCTCCTTTAACAGGTATGTTTGCCAGGTATGGTTAAAAAGCGGCGGTAAAAGAGGAAAGGTATTCTCTTTCCCGGCGCAAAAACTCCAGCAGCCATTTTATGAGATCGATATAGAACTTATCGAGTTCCTCTTCCTGTGCTTCGACCAGCAGATCATCTATCCAGTTAAGGTGCTGGTGCAGAAACTGCTGCTGGTGCTGGTGGTCTCCCTCTTCCACCAGAAGACTCATAAATTCCAGTTCCAGCAGGAGATGGTCAGGGCAGTGAGAGAAGCTATCCGGCAGTTCAAAACCCAGCTGTTCATACAGGTGAAGCATATGATGAGCCCAGTCCCCCATGATAAAGCCCTTCTCATCGGCAAAGGGCATCTGACAGCTATCATCCATAGTCCAGGGCTTGTATACAGATTCGATAAAATTTACATCAGCCCGGCTGAAGTTAATCTCCTTTGCCCAGATATCCTGCCACTCTCCTAATTCCGGGATGTTTTCCGGCTGCCAGCTGTCAGGAATAGGGGGAGAATGAGAAAACTCATCATATCTCTCAAATAGCTCCAGATGGACGCCCTCACAGAGCTCCTTCCTCAGCCCGGAATCGGGCCTGTGAAGGAGATGGCTAAAAAGAATATATATCTGTCTTCTCAATTCATCGCTGCTATCCTGGATAAAATTCCCTCCTTCCCTAAAGTTTGAAGATAGATTCACAAGATAGATAAAAATAAAAAAGCTTACTTCTAAGGGGCTGCTTTTGCTGCACGTTCTTTTTCTGCTATTAATATATTCCCCGCCGATGCAGGTGAATCCTTTAACAATGCTATTCCGTCTGCTTATATCCGCTATAACCATTTGTATTACCCATACAATTTTCGCGACAGCCTGCTGCCCAGATATGCGCCCGCAATAACTGCCGGTGCAAATATTAAGCCGTGCAGAGAAAATGTGGAGAACCCGTTGAGCATGGCCTTGATATTACATCCCCCGGCAAGTCGGGCACCATAGCCCATCATCATTCCTCCTGCGAAAACCAAAATTCCCCTCTTAAGACCACAAACTCCCCGCAGCCTGAAATTACCTGAATTTTTTATGGAGTAAAAGGATCCCAGAATAACACCGAGATTGACAAAAAGAGCCTGCACAGCCGGAGAATTTATCTGCTGCAGATCTGGCAGTATAAAGCCCTCGGTTATTCCCCAGATACTGCCGGAATAAATATATATCAACAAATTTACTGCCACCAGCATAAACGCTCCCGTTCTATATGAATAATTACCCGTCATAATTTCCATCCTCACCTTCCTTCAGTTTGATCTTCCAGATTCCGGGCTTTAGCTCCTCTACTTCAAATTCCAGTGATCTATCCTCAAGAAATTCCATGATATTTCTCACCGCCTGGGTATGGTCAGTTATTATTTCCAGAGGCTGTTCGGATGATAAATTATTAACAGCCTTTTCAGTTTTAAGCAGGGGAACAGGACATACCTCACCAAGCAGGTCCAGCTCATCATGGTCCCGACTCATGAGAGCACCTCCTTTATTTTTACAGGTTGCAAAAATTGTTCAGATATCTGCAGTTTAATTTTTGTCTCAGTTTTTTATCTTATCCAGATAAAAATATAGAGCCGCCAGCAGACCAAACTGGAAGATGATCACCACAGGCCAGTTCAGCCAGGTGGGCAGGTGAACAGCTTCGAAGCTAAAAATTTTCTGCCACCAGCCGCTGTGCAGAGAACCCAGACTGCCGCCCGTTATTACCCCGGCCAGCACCAGGAGGAAAGTCACCGATCCCTCTCCTATTCTCATCAACATTCCCACCACACAGCTTCCAGCCAGCGCCATCCCCAGACCAAAAATAACTCCGCCCAAAAGTGTATGCAGACCGGGTGATACCGCCGCCTCAGCCAGCCGGGTGGGCATTAAAACCCCCTCCAGAAAAAACGCATAAAAAACAAAGCCGGCCGAGGATAGCGCCAGAAGCATAATAAGGGCCCGCACAAACCTGATTTTCCCAAACAGGAAAAAATTCATGAGACCGCTGGCAAAACAAAAATTGCTGCGCTGAAGGGCAAAACCCGCCATCCCCCCCAGGAAGAGCAAGATCGTGGCACGGGTGCCGAATATTATGCCTGCCAGCCCCAAAATTATTACAGGATAAGAAACTTTATCAATGCTGATTTGAGTCAGCCTCCTCTGCAGTTACAGAATAATAAATTTACTGATATTCTTGAAAAACAAAGGCTCAACTGATTTAATATATTATACCGGCATTATTGGGAAGAGTTGTCCGTTTTTGTGAAAATTAACACTTCCGCCGCCGGAATGCTGTGCGGATAACAGGAATCTAAAGATTATAAAAGAGGGATACAAAATGAAAATTTTCCAGTTCGAAATTTTTATCACTGTGGCCAGAACAAACAGCCTCTCCCGGGCGGCCAGTCTGCTCTACCTGAGCCAGCCATCTGTGAGCAAACACATTAAATCCATGGAGGAATATTACGGGACCAGACTTCTGCAGCGGACCAATCAGGGTGTCAATCTGACAGAAGCCGGAGAGATTGTCTATGAATATGCCCGCCGTCTGCAGGAGATACACAGCGAACTCGAAAAGGAAATAGACAGCTGTCTTAACCCTGAAGAGCTCCATCTCGATGTGGGGGCCAGCCCCACCCCCGGAGAGTATCTGCTCCCCTGCACACTCTGGACCTTCAAGGAGAAACACCCCGATGCCAATGTGGAACTGAAAGTTAACTACAGCACTGAGATTGCTGAAAGCGTGCTCCAGGAAGAGCTTCTGCTGGGTGTAATCGAAGGTGAGCCTCCCTCAGGCAGCCACCTCAAAAGCGATCACCTTCTGACAGATGAGCTTAAAATCATAACTGCCGCTAAGAGCGAGGTGCAGGAGATAATAAAATTCAGCGATCTTGTCGAACTGCCGCTGATTATTCCCAGCGATGATTTTTATATCAAAAAATTATTCAAAAGACTGCTCTCCAATCAGGGTCTTAAAGTTTCGGATTTGAATGTCGTGGCCGAGATGAACAGCCTCACAGCCATCAAATCGGCGGTGGAATCAGACATGGGAGTTTCCTTCCTCTCCTATTCAGCCGTTAAAAAACCGGCCTTCCAGGGTAGAATTGAGATCGTGGAACTAAAAGAGGAGCTGGAGGATGAGCTGGATCTGGATATTAATTTGATCTATTCCAGCAGACCCGATCACCCGGGAATAATCACCAAATTCATCTCATTTTTGACCCTCCAGCATCAGCATTCATTCTGCTGACCTGGCTGTTTATCTGGCTGATAATTATACTTAATATTATGCGAATTTCTGATCTAAAAAACTTATTCTGTCAAAAATTCTTCCACGATAAGCTCTGCAACCTCTGTCACCTTCTCCCGGGAGAATATTTCTCCATCCTCACAATCAGGGCATTCTTCATTAATGACAGTGGTGAGCAGATTATCGCCCTCCCCGGTGCAGAGCTGCTCCTCATGCATTTCCGGTCTGAAAATCTCCAGTTTGGGCTTATCACCGGATTTATACCCCTCGGTTAGGGCCAGATCAATTCCACTGATATACTCCTCCCGCAGCTGATCAAGTTCCCTTTCCTCCTCGACATCTTTTATTAGAGCCAGCTTCCAGGGAGATGAGATCAAAACCAGCTCGGCCCCGGCCTGCTTGTGCCGCCAGGTATCCTTGCCCGGGTGATCTATGTCAAAGCCATGCACATCGTGTTTAATGGTTCCCACACTCAAGCCCATCTCTTTCAGCCGGGGGATTAGTTTTTCTATGAAAAGCGTCTTGCCACTGCTGCTCTTTCCCACGATAGAAATTATGGGAATATCCTTTTCTGTTTCCATCTTATCTGCTTCCTCCTTTTGATTTTACCGTGATTTCTGCAGTATCTCTAATTTTTCTCTAACTTTTTCATGCTTCTTTTCTCTTAT
>SL_8KL_010_SEDDRAFT_10004062_pt1 | contig 11912 bp, 6 predicted proteins | sample SodLakKL_010_SED_4_FD_11160 | JGI IMG/M metagenome (IMG submission 11160) | reverse complement strand
TACAACTAAATCATTTATGCATTCTCCTTTTATCTCGTTTTCATTAAAACCAAACAATTTTTCAAATTTCGTATTGACTCTGAGCACTCTAAAATCTTTATCGAGTTCAACGACGGCTTCAGGATTCTCTTCGAAAAAAGTTTCATATCTGTTCTTCTCGTATTTGAGTTTTCGTTGAATCGTTCTCTGTTCGGTAATATCTCTACCCAATGCAATAGTACCGTTGATATTTCCCTCTTCATCTTTCCAAACTTGGGAATTCCAAGAGATAATCCTTCTTTCTCCATCTTTTCGTTCTATTTCGGTCTCAAGATCTTTTATTTCTTCCGCCTTCATTATCTGAAAGAATTCTTGCCTTACCTCTTCTCTATATTCCTGGTTAGGATAGAGTAGTTTCCAGATATTATCGTTTCCTTCTATCTCTTCTGCCTCATATCCACTTAATTTTTCAGCGGCTCTGTTCCAGATTAAAATATTGCCTTCGTCATCCGTCACATTAAACCAAACATTAGTATTCTCGATGACAGCATCATGAAATCTATTAAGTTCTTCGAGCTTTTCGACTTTCATTTTTCTATCGATGTGATTTTCTAAATGAATCGCGATGGAATTCAACAAATCTTTTTCTTGCTCTAAAAATATTTTTCCACTTCCCACTTCTTTATCAACTCTAACTTCCAATTTACCAGAGCCATATTCCGTATGGAGGTCCACATCAAGGCTATGGGAACTTTCCTCAAAACCATCTGACTCGTAAACTAAGCCATCGAAGGTGATCCTGGCCGATGTGTTTTTAGGATAGTAGAAACCTTCGGGGATAATTTCCACGATCTCCTCCATTAGACCTTCTGAGGAAAGACCCTCCTTTTGAGTTATATTTGAGATAGTGTAGAGGCACTCGAGCTCTTTGATCCTCTCGTGGAGTTCACTTTTCTTTTCTTCACGTTCAGTTATATCTTTTGCAAAAGCGAATTCGTATTCTTCACCTTCATGTTCTATATACTGGCTAGTTATCTCAATGGGGTATGTTTCACCATTGCTCTTCATATGAGAAGAAATAAAATTTTGTTTTCCTCTTTTTTTGAGATCCTCCCAAAACTCCTGCCTTTTCTCTTTTGGATAGTTTGGATCTATATCCCAAACATGCATATCTTTTAGCTCATCTTTAGAGTAACCCAATCTATCTCTAACGATATCATTAGTAAAAACAAATTTTCCCTCAGGGGTTACCCAAAAGACTTCTAACGTAGCTACTTCTATAGAAAAACTGAACAGTTCTTCTCTTTTCTCACTCCTTTTCAAGGCTTTTTTAGTCTTGTGATGTTCTGACTCTTGTTTTATAGCTTGGGCCAAAACACTGTACTGAGATTTTGGATCTCCTCCTTTTTGAAGATATCTATCCGCCCCCAGGTTCAAAGCTTTTATCGCCACCTCTTCCCTACCCTTACCGGTAAAAATTATAAAAGGTATATCATCATCTCTTTCATTTCTTATCTCCTCTAAAAATTCTATACCATTGATTTCAGGCATTTGGTAATCCGATACAATAACATCAAAATCATTTTCCTCCATCAGTTCAAGCGCTTTATCTACAGATATTGCAGTATGAACTTCTAAATTTTGATCCATCCTTTCTATAAATATCTCGGCCTGGTCCAACAAAGATCTCTCATCATCAACGAGAAGAGTTTTTATCTCCATGACTCACCACGACTCATTTAGATATTATACAAAGACTGAAGCATTTATAAGCATATAAAAACATTTACCTTGATTATCTATAAACCTAAAGAGCCTTTCACAGAAAATAAAAAAATCCTTATAGCTTCCTTAATTTTACGTCAAACCGGATTCCTCCCATGTCAGAGTCTTCCACTTTCACGTTTCCACCGTACCCTTCCGCTATTTTTTTCACGAGGTAAAGCCCAAGTCCAGAACCACTGCCTTCACCTTTTTTGAATCCACGTTCAAAAAGTCTTTTTTTAATATCATCCGGAACTCCTTTTCCGTCATCTTCCACTTTAACCAGCACTTCATCTTCAGATTCTTTTACAGATATCTTGATGTTATCGCAACTAGAATGTGTAACTGCGTTTTCAAGAAGATTCGAAAACAACTCCTCGAGTAAAGTTCCACCACGAATCTTTATCCTTTTATTTATGTACTCGATCTTGATGTCTTTCTCATCAAATGCTGGTCGATAGTCGTCTATAATATTATTCAAAAGAAAATCTAGGTCTATATCTCCGATCTCTTCTTCCATAGACAAATCTCTCAAAGTTCTAACTTTATCGATTATCTCTATAGCGTTCTCGGTCTCTTTTTTAGCCTTAGAGACAAATTCTCTTGCTTCCTTAGGTAGATCATTTTCATCAGCAAGGTCAATATATCCTTGAATAATCCGAGCTTTATTTCCAACATCATGTCTCAATAGAGAGTGTAGAAATTCCTCGTCCTCTTTTGCTCTAATTCTTTCTAGGGCCTCGAAAACATGACTAATTAGAAGCTCTGCCAATTCCAAATCGGTCTCGTCAAAATATCCTTCTTCTAAAGATATAGCTTGAAATACTCCCTTACCAGGTATCGGAACGCTTAGAGCCGATTTATAATCTCCCTTCTGAGGCATAGCATCCTCGTTTTCTTGAATATTACGTATAAGGTGGCTTTCACATTCGAGAAAAGTCTTTCCAGCAATACCAACATCTTTGGGATATCCTTCCATATAATCATCAGGAGAAATCTCATGCGAGGCGTATTTGACCCTTAGTTTACCGTCTGGATCTATCAAGCCGATATTGCACCTGGAAAATTCAAGAATGTCTGAAGCTGCATCTACCGCAGTCTTACATATCTCATCTTCTGTTCCTTGTCTCACTATCTTAGTGACAACTTCGTGAAGCTTTTTTAGCTTATTTTCCGTGTCTTTTCTTTTTTCTTCCGCTCTTTTCCTCTCTCTTATATCTTTGTAAACACCAAGGTAGTGTTTTTTTCCCTCATACACTATCGGTCTACCCGTTAAGGAGACTTCTATCTTCTCTCCGTATTTATTCAGCCTTACAGTTTCGTGATCAAAGTATCCCTTCTCTTTACCCTTATTATTGATCTCTTCCGATTCTTCTAACCTATCTTCAGGCACAATTAGATCATCAATATGTTGTCCAATTAGTTCATCTTCTTCAAAACCAAACAAACTTTCAAAACGAGCGTTAGCTCTAACTATCCTAAAATCTTCATCTACTTCCACAACTCCTAGAGGATTGTCCCTGAAAAGGGTTTCAAATCTTTTCTTACCCTTTTCTAGTTCTATTTCCGCTTTCTTCCTTTCAGTTATATCGGTATGAGCTATTACCACATTGACTTTTCCACCGAACTCAAATCTATTAATATTCATAATGAACCAACGATTTTTATCTGGACTATGGCAGGGATATTCTGTTTCAAATCTTTCCCTTTCTCCATTAATGACTTCTTTGATACCCTCTTTGCATCTCCAAGTATCTTCTGAGTTAAATCCTTGTAAATCTTTTACAATGTTGAGATAATTTTGACCTACACCATAATCATCCCACTCCGATCCCTCCAAATCGGCAAATTCTTTCCATGCTTGATTGACCTCTATTATATCTCCGTTTTCATCTAAAATAGCTATGTTTGCGGTAAGGGAATCAATAGTATAAACAAAAAATTTCTTCATCCTCTCTTTTTTCCTCTCCTCTTTTAATCGTCTGATCTCTGCGGAGGCACTTATAGCTAGAACGTCTAAAAGTTCCTCCCAATTTTTTGGAATATTCTTTAATTTGTTTCTTGAAACGGCCCAAATCACACCTATGGTTTCGTTCATATCGTCCATTATAGGTATCCCAATATAGCCTTCTATCTTCATCTCCTTCAATTCTTCATCTTCAGGGAACATTTCACGAACGTTTTCTTTATAAAGGCAGGGCCCCCGTCTAGTGACATTTTCACAGGGCGTTCCAAAAAGTTCGTATTCATAGTCATCTATCCATTCTCCGTCTAGAATCATCGAAAGAGAAGAAACGTTAAGACCGTCATCTTTAATCTCTCCAACACATACCGCGTGGACATCAAACCACTGATACAACCCTTCAACTATAGAGTCAAAGAGATCTTGATCGGTGGACTTAAGAACGCTCCGTGTCAAGTTTTTAAGAGCCTCTTCAGTTCTCTTTCTCTCCGATATCTCCCTTATGTTGCACTGAACTACTTTCTTACCTCCCGCTTCATAAGTGTTGCTTACAAATTCGACAGGAACTTCTTCTCCCTCCTTTGTAACTAGAGGTTTGTCCTCATAGCGGATATATCCTTCTTCGATTAACTTTTTGAATTTCTTTTTGTTTTCGATAATACTCTTGAAAGTACCTAGTTCCCAAAGCTCTTTTCCGATAAATTCTTCTTTTGAATAGCCCAAGATATCTTGTAAGTATGGATTTGCATCTTTTATTAGTCCTGTTTCGGCATCGATTATCAGCATGCCGTCTTGAGCAGTTTCAAACAACCTTCTATATCTTTCCTCGCTTTTTTTCAATAGTTCTTCAGTACTTTTACGCTCTGTTATATCCTGAAGTGTTTCTATCGCTCCTATATTATTACCTTTTGAATCTTTTAAGGGAACAGCAGTGAAAAAGACCCACACGCCCTTATTTCCCATATTGGGAAAGAAATCTTCGACCTCATATGCATCTTTCAAAATAGATGATTCTCTAAGTTTTTCCCCGTACCACTTTTTTATTTCGGACTCAGATGCGCCATCCAAAACAAGATCAGCTAATACAGGCCTTTCTTCGTCATAAAAGGCGTGCCCAGCATTTTTGGTCCCAACCATATCTTCTTTAGCGAAGCCTGTTAGATTTTCACAGGATTTGTTCCAATGGGTAACCTTGTGCTCATCATCGATAACAAACAACGATACGGAACTACCTTCGATCACCTGGTCTAACCAGTTTTTGCTCTCTTTGAGTTCTCTTTCATTTCTTTTTTTCTCCGTAATATCTCTAGCGGAGCCTAATAGAGCTTGATCTCCTCTATAAACGATAGATGAGACCGAAAGTTGCAGATGTCTAACTTCTCTATTTTTAGTTATTATACGGATGTCATATTTATCAGGGACATCGTGCCCTCTGATTCTATTTTCTTCCAAACTTTTTATTTTTCCCTGATCTTCCGGATGTATTAAAGCCCAAACACTCATCTTAGTCAATTCTTCTTCACTATAACCAGTTACTTTTGAAGCTTGTTCGTTTGCGAATAGAAGCTTATAGTCTTTATAGATGTAGATAGCATCATTACTGTTTTCGACGATAGTTTTGTAATTCTTTTCGGTTCTATGATGAGTTACTTCCTGTTTTATAGCCTGTCCCAATACGCTGTACTGCGTACCAGGATCACCACCCTTTTGCAGGTATCTATCCGCTCCTAAATTTAGAGCTTCTATTGCGACTTCTTCCCTACCCTTACCAGTGAACATTATGAAGGGTATATCACTGTCTCTTTCTTCTCTAAGCTTTCTTAAAAATTCAAGACCATCAATCTCGGGCATTTGATAATCTGAAATAACAGCATCGTAATTATCTTCCTCAAGAATATCTAAAGCCTGCATAGCCGAATTGATTGCTGTTATTTCAATATCATTCCCACTATTCTCCAAAAATATTTTTGCCTGCTCAAGAAGAGCGTTGTCATCATCGACTAATATACATTTCATAGAATCTGCCTCTGAGTGGGGTAAAATTATTGAACTACAATATCAAGTCGTTAGATGGATTTGAGTAGTATAAAAACATATTGTAGTGTAATCAAACCATGATGGTATAATATTCAACTTATTACGTTTATGTATTCTGGAGGTATGCGTTCAGACAAGTACACATCTCCTCTCTTGTAAAAATCGATCCCATCCTTCCATGCTCTTCGTGAATCGATCGCGAGTATCACAGGGTCTGAATGATGTCTTTTTCCTACCTCTATCGCTTCCGAAATCGAGATGGAAAGGTGCACATACTGTCTTCCCATGGGCTTTAAACCTTCATCCAAGATAGAATTCAAAGAGTCAGGAGAGGTCCCGTGGTACAATTCGGTAGGAGGTTTTTCCCTCTGCTTGATCTCTACATCGATGGAATGTCCATACAAAGCACGGATTTTTCCATCGACTATCTCAAATCTTTTCTTTTCTCCGTGCTCTATAAGCTCTTCTATATCCTCTCTCGATGCCCATGAGTATTTCGTATTCTCCAGTGAATTAAAAACCGCGTCTAGATCTACGAATCCTTTTTCATCTAAAACTAGCTCTGCATCTTCTGGATGATGCCGCAATAGGTAGGAAAGATGTTTGCTAAGTGCCCTATATTTATTTGAAAGGCCTGACATGCGCCTGAAAATATTGAACCCATACTTAATATCATTTTTCAATTTCACTTGTTCCACTGGTATATCTCGCTGTCCTCGCTAGAGGGGTTTTGGGATCACCCTTCTATATATTATTTTAATATTTATTGTAGTAAAACGGATTTGTTTCCTAATGATATTTCGAAATAGAAAGATTCATAAATCTGTTTGAGATAAAAGAACCGAGGTATGAAAATATGAGGAACGTCAAGATAGATCAAGACACCTGTATAGCATGTGGTATGTGCGAATCCACATGTCCCCAAGTGTTTTCAGTCTCTGGCAATCCACACTCGACCATCGTAGAAGAATTCGGAGATAACGGCGATGACAAAGGAAGTGTTCCAGAAGATATACCGTGCTTAGAAGATGCTGAAGAGAATTGTCCAGTAGATGCTATANGTGTGGAGTGACTACCAAAAACAGGCTATTTCTCCGATGATCAAATTACGATCTACGGTACTNCTTCTTTACTTTATCCATTTCAAAAAGTACGGGAGCATCCTTTATTTTATCATAGATGTGCTTCATCGCGATGACATCATCTTGGGCATAAGTCTTAAGTTCCTCCCAATCCGGCTTTTTATCTCTATCCTCCATGTACTCAGAATAGATCCTTCCGACGTCTCCACCGTCCAAGCCCATGAGTTCAGGTTCGTAACCCAACCTGGTTGCGACGCTGTCAAGCTTTGAACATCTGCAGGGAAGGGCCGCATGTTTATCCACCCAATACATGAAGTCTATCTTTTCGATCCTATTCCAAATGTGCTTTCTTCCAGGAGCATAATCTTCGATGAATCTATCAAGATGTTCAAAGTCGAATTTCTTTCCATACCAGGCCAAAAGAACGCTGTTTTTTCCGGCATTGTCTTCAAGGTAATCGAGAAATCCCTTTATCACTCGTGCTTTCTCGCCGGGGTCTTTCTCCAAAAAACTTCTGTATACGCCTTCTTCATCATCATACAGTCCGATATGCCAGATCATAGAAGGTTTTAGAGAATCCGTTTCTATATCGATGAAAATCCTTCGTTTTCCTTCAAGATCGTTTTTATTGATTTGATATACATCTCTTTCCTCGATAGCTTTGGCAGAACTGATCCATTTGGTACTTCGATAGGGGCCGATACCTTCACACTTCAATATATCTCCTGGATCAATAGAGCACAGGTCTTTTCTAGATTTTATGCCCATGCGCTCAAGTTGGATAGAAAATCGTTTTCCCAGTCCGGGTACCGCTGAGATTCCTACTTTACTAGCGTTTAACGTCTCGATATGTGGTCGTTTTCCAGTGATCACGCTTGGTATCTTGATCTCCTCTAGTCCATTGGACAGTCCGAAACCGTAGATTCTATTTTGTTCATAAATCGGTTTTTTTCCGGTCTCGATCTCCGTAGATAGAAAATGAAAATCGTTCATTTTATCTGCAAACTCATCTACCACTGAAGTATTGATCAGATCAAAATCGAAGGTATTCGGATCCATATCTTCCTTTATCAAATCGGTGATGATGACAGCTTTTCTGCTCTTATAATCCTCTAAATTCATCTCTGATAAACAATCTTTATTCCTCAACAAAAATAAAACTCATCACCTAGATGCCTCTCCTTGAAGTTTTTAACGGTATCGAAATCTATAGATTCGTAGGAAAAATTTTTCTCGATGGTCCTTTTCTCTCTTCTCCTCGCTTTAGAAGTAACAGTTATATCCGGTTCAAAGTAAGTCAAAATATCGTCGATCTCGTCTTCTGAATATCCCCAGATCGCTCTTCCGGGTAGATGCAGTATCTTCATCATTCTACACAGGGTCTAACACCATAAAAGCCTTATCACTCAAGGAAATTTTTGCCGTGATGGATGAATCTTATCTTAGATCGGCCTATCATGATTATCAAGGGCAAATCGAATTCTCAACAACCATACCAGAAAAAGAGCCGGATCACCAAGAAAGTGAACTGTTGAGTTCGTCGCTCAAAGAAAAGCTTCAAAACGAAAAAATTTTTCTTTACTCGCACCAGGCGAAGACTATTGATAGCTTCTTAAAAAACAACGATGTTTGTTTGACAACCGGAACTGCAAGTGGAAAAACCCTCGCATATGCACTTTCTATCGCGGATCTACTGCATAGGAAAAAAGATCCTAAAGCTCTGCTCATATTTCCCACAAAAGCTCTTACTAGAGATCAAAAAGAAGAACTTAAGGATATCTTCAACTTATTAAATCAAGATGTCAAACTAGGCGTCTATGATGGAGATGTTACCTCGAATAAAAAAAGAAAGATAAGAAACGAAGCCGATATCATCCTCACCAATTTCAGCGGTTTGAACTTATACATGAGCCATCACGACAAATGGTCAACATTTTTTGAACAATTACATACAGTTGTGATCGACGAGGCTCATCACTACAGAGGTCTACTAGGTATACACGTGGCCTGGATAATCAGAAGATTGAGAAGGATCTCAAGGTATTATTCGGATGATCCACAATTCATATTGACCAGCGCCACTTTGGGTAATCCGAAGGAACATTCGGAGAACCTCGTTGGTAAGAAATTTGAACTTATAGAACAGGACGGGAGTGAAAGAGGAAAGAGAGGTCTGATGTTTTGGAATCCTCCCAAGTTCCACGAAAAGATAGGAGAGAGGAAAAGCACCCACAGAGAGAGCAGTGAACTGATGGCCTTCCTTATAGATCAGGGTCTTCAGACTTTGATGTTCGCCCCTTCTAGAAAGATGACTGAACTAGACGCACTTTGGACACGAGAGATCCTTGAGAAAGAATTCGACAATAAGGAAGCAAGAGTAAAATCTTACCACGCAGGACACTCAAAAGAGGAGAGGAGAAAGACTGAAAGAGAGATACGCGAGGGGAAGGCAGATGGAGTTGTTTCGACCACTGCTCTCGAACTAGGGATAAATATCGGAGGCATAGATGTTACACTCCTTTCAGGATATCCCGGCTCCAGGATAAGTTTCTGGCAGCAGATAGGCAGAGCTGGGAGAGGTACTGAAGAAGTCTTATCAATCTTAATACCTTTCAACAGCGCCCTTGACCAGTATATAGTTGATGAGCCGGACCATCTTCTCGGCGAACCTGTAGAGGATGCTGTTATCGATCTATCGAATAATCACGTTTATTCTAAACATCTGTTATCCGCGGCGCAGGAATTGCCGCTCAGAACAGAGGATGAGGAATTACTCACTTCAAGATTGAAGAAAGCGGCTGAAATGTGGAAAAAAGAGGGGAGCTTGGCTGGAAATTTGAGTTCAAGATGCCGTTACGTGAGAAATGATTTTCCACAGCAGAAGATCGATCTTTACTCTATAAGTGAGGATACATTCGAAGTACAGATAAGGAAAAACGGCTCATTAGAAAGTTTACCAAAAGTAGAGAAAAACAGAGCGTACAGAGAACTTCATCTCAACGCGATTTATCTACATCAAGGAGAGTACTACAAAGTCGTAGAATTTCATGAAGGACCTCAGGCTAAAGTTATATTAGAACCGGTCGATACGGACTATTATACGGAGACTCTCAGTGACACGAAAATCTCAAACATCGAGTTAAAGGAAAAAAGGAAAGCGGGTGAGTACCGTGCGTGTAAAGGGACAGGTGATGTGAGTATACATTACTTCGCATACAGAAAGAAAAAATTGGCAAATGATGATATAATCTCTACAGAGAAATTAGACCTGGAACCGGTGACCATAAACACTCATACGAGCTGGATCGAAATTTCGGAACAGGTGGAAAACAAGTTGTTAAAGATTGCTGAGGAAAAAGTGAATGTTGGAGGATGGGCAGGACCTGCAGAGAAGAGCTATGCAGGCGGCTTACACGCTGCAGAGCATTCTATCATACATATGCTGCCTCTACTGATGCTGATAGACGAGAAAGACGTAGGAGGCGTCTCAACGGATTTCCACCATGAACTTGGAAAGCCAGCGATATTTATCCACGATGCGGTCGAAGGGGGCGTTGGATTCTCTCACGATGCATATTCCCGATTTGAAAAACTAGCAAAAAAGGCCGTTAAAAGGTTAGAAGGATGTTCCTGCGAGAGCATAAAAGGATGTCCCGCATGTACATTTTCCTCAAACTGCGGAAATGATAACGAACCATTGAATAGGTTATTAGCTGTTGATCTGCTGAAAAGATTATTTAGTGTTACGGATTAAAGACGCGATCAGATGTTGAAATCGCAGCACTTCATCACAAAGGCGCAGAACCGGGTGGTTTTGGAAATAATCTAGTATCCACGATCTCCTCTAAACCACAGATAAACCTTGTAAGTCTCTCTACGCCCATACCGAAGCCTCCTGAATTTGGTATTCCCTCTTCGACCATTTTGAGATAATATTCGAAGTCTTCTAGATCTAATTCTTGCTCTTTCATCCGCTTTACGATCCTTTCCTTTTTATGTTCTCTTTCGCCTCCTGAGAGGGCTTCACCGAAGCCCTCCGGATAGATAAGGTCCATATCTTTCAATATCCCGGGTCTTTCTGTATCCTCCTTATCATAAAATTCCCTCTGTTCCGCCGGGATATCTATCAGCCAGAAAGGATTTTCTTTTTTCTGTGATAGCACTTCCTCGAAGATCCGACCGTATTCATTGTATGCATGATGATATTTTATTCGCTCAAAAGGGGTATTTGGAATCTTCAAGTCTCTATCAAAAAAAGCTAGTTGTTCATCACAGTTTTCTTTCACGGTTTTGATAACATGTACCAAAAGTTCCTCACCAAGTTCTAACAGATCTTCTCTTTCAGCGCCTGAAACTTCAAGATCGAGTTGTGTGAATTCAACAAGATGCTTACCAGTATCTGCTAATTCAACAGGCTCTAACCTGATATTGGGTGAAAAAACAAATATCTTATCGTGAGTCAAGAGAGATATCTGTTTATGCAGTATCATGCTTTTGGTCAACTGAAATCTTTTTCCATAATATTCGAACTCCGCTTTACCGGTGGAATGGTATAGTGGATCAGTTTCTGGAGATATTATCACTGGTGAGATCTCTTTGAATCCAGTATCTCTCAGAAAATTTCCCATCGCCTTTTTGATCTCTGTTTTCACTTCTAGAACATGCTTCATCTTATCTCCTGTACATCTTTTTCGTAGTTTTCCAGGGCTTATCGTAGAATTAACCGAGGGGTTTTTCTCCAAAATTTCCACCTAAGTCTTAGATGAAAAAGAATCTATTTAAGTTTTTTAGAGATTCTCGTTAAATTCTCAAAAGGTAATAGAGATCATAGTGTAACAAAAAATCACATGAACAAAATCACTGTGATCGTACCGAAAACTATGACCAGAGAACCGATTATGAGTTTTGAAGAGATTTTTTCCAGTCTCGGAAGGAAGATGTAAGAAAGTATCAAAACGAATAAAGGCGAAATCTGCCAGATAACACAGGCAGAAGATGAAATAGATTATGAAATAAGCTATTTAGAATAGTTTTTCAAAAAAAAATAGTTAGAATGGGCTCAGCCGGGTTCGAACCGGCGACCTCCG
>SL_8KL_010_SEDDRAFT_10004061_pt1 | contig 11913 bp, 10 predicted proteins | sample SodLakKL_010_SED_4_FD_11160 | JGI IMG/M metagenome (IMG submission 11160) | reverse complement strand
GAACTGGCCATCCACAAACACCAGCCGATGGCACTCGCCCAGGTCACCCAGCCGCTCGATCAGCTCGGCCGGCGCGGTGCCCTGCCCCTCGGCCACCGGGAAATGGTGCTCAGTGACCGGGCGCAGGTTGGTCTTTCGCCAGGCCTCTTCACGGGGACCGGGGAAGCCACGGGCTTCAAACGCATCAATCCCGCGCCGGTTCAGATCCGCCAGCCAGCGCGCCGAGGCGGCCGGTGCCGACTCGAAGCCTTCCAGATAGGTGCTCTTTTCTTTCGCAACCGCTTGCATTGGTCCGATTCCTCCCGGGCCTCAGGCCGCGTTTTCCTCAAAGCCTTCGTAACCCTGGCTCTCGAGCTCATGGGCCAGCTCTTTGCCACCGGTCTTGACGATCCGACCATTCATGAGGACATGCACCACGTCCGGCACGATGTACTGCAGCAGCCGCTGGTAATGGGTGATCACCAGAAAGGAGCGGTCATCGCTGCGCATGGCGTTGACACCATCCGAGACGGTTCTCAAAGCATCGATGTCGAGGCCGGAGTCGGTCTCGTCGAGAATACCGATCTTCGGCTCCAGCACCGACATGTGGAAGATTTCGTTGCGCTTTTTCTCACCGCCGGAGAATCCCTCGTTCACCGGGCGCTGCAGCAGGCCTTCGTCAAGCTTGACCCGCCGGGCGCGCTCGCGCACCAGCTCCAGAAACTCCATGGCGTCAATTTCGTCATGGCCGTGGTGCTTGCGGATGGCGTTCACCGCGGCTTTCAGAAAATAGGTGTTGGACACCCCGGGAATCTCCACCGGGTACTGAAACCCCAGGAACACGCCCTCGCGGGCCCGCTCCTCGGGATCCATCTCGAGCAGGTCCTGGCCATTGAACAGCACTTCGCCCTCGGTGATTTCGTAGGCTTCATCGCCCACCAGCGCTTTCGCCAGCGTGCTCTTGCCGCCACCGTTGGGACCCATGATGGCGTGAACCTTGCCCGGCTCGATGGTGAGATCCAACCCTTTGAGGATCTCATTGCCCTCCACATTGACGTGGAGATTGCGGATTTCCAGCAGTGCCATGTCTGACTCCTGAATTGGTTTTTTCAAAAATTCTTTTCACGGAGCGGGCTACACCCGCTCCGGGTCGTTGGTCCGCGGGAACCGGTCGGCGATGATCAGCCGACGGAATCCTCCAGAGTGATCTCCAGAAGCTTCTGCGCCTCCACGGCAAACTCCATGGGCAGCTCCCGGAAGACTTCCTTGCAGAAGCCGTTGACGATCAGCGAGACCGCGTCTTCCTCGGCAATACCGCGGGAGAGGCAATAGAGGATCTGGTCCTCACCAATTTTCGAGGTGGTGGCCTCATGCTCCAGCTGGGCGGTGGTGTTGTTCACGTCCAGATAGGGGAACGTGTGTGCACCACACTCCGAGCCCATCAGCATGGAGTCGCACTGGGAGTAGTTGCGCGCATTGGACGCGGTGGGAGCAATCCGCACCAGGCCCCGGTACACCTGCTGACCCTCCTGGGCGGAAATGCCCTTGGAGACGATGGTGCTGCGGGTGTTCTTGCCCAGATGAATCATCTTGGTGCCGGTATCCGCCTGCTGACGAAGCCGCGTCACGGCCACGCTGTAGAACTCGCCCACGGAGTTGTCACCGCGCATCACCACGCTCGGGTATTTCCAGGTGATCGCCGAGCCGGTCTCCACCTGGGTCCAGGAGATCTTGGAGTTATCTCCCTCACAGACTCCCCGCTTGGTCACGAAGTTGTAAATGCCGCCCTTGCCTTCGGCATTCCCCGGGTACCAGTTCTGAACCGTGGAATACTTGATCTCGGCGTTGTCCAGCGCCACCAGCTCCACCACGGCGGCGTGCAGCTGATTCTCGTCCCGCATGGGCGCCGTGCATCCCTCGAGGTACGAGACATAACTGCTGTCCTCGGCGATGATCAGCGTCCGCTCGAACTGACCCGTGTTCGCGGCATTGATCCGGAAGTAGGTGGACAGCTCCATGGGGCAGCGAACGCCCTTGGGGATGTAGACGAATGAGCCGTCGGTAAAGACCGCCGAGTTCAGCGCCGCAAAGAAGTTGTCGTTGCGCGGGATCACCGTGCCCAGGTACTTCTTCACGAGTTCCGGATGGTCTTGGATGGCTTCGGACATGGAACAGAAGATGATGCCCTGCTCGGCCAGTTTGTCCTTATAGGAGGTGGCCACCGATACAGAGTCGAACACCGCGTCCACCGCCACCCCGGCCAGCATTTCCTGCTCGTGGAGCGGAATGCCCAGCTTGTCGTAGGTGGCCTTGATCTCCGGATCGATGTCATCAAGGCTCTCCGGGCGATCCGCATCCGACTTCGGTGCGGAGAAATAGGAAATCGCCTGGAAGTCGATCGGGTCGTAGTGGACGTACTGCCAGTCCGGCTCCGGCATTGTCAGCCAGTTCCGGTAGGCCTCCAGCCGCCACTCGAGCATCCACTCCGGCTCGTTCTTCTTGGCCGAGATGAAACGAATGACATCTTCGTTAAGACCCGGCTCCACCGTATCCTGCTCGATATCGGTGACGAAACCGGCTTCATAACCCTTGTTGGTAAAACGCTCGATGGTCTCGGTGCTAGCGGACATAACGCACTCCGGTAAACTCCAGGGTGTGGGACTGACCGATGGACTCCGCCGGGTTGGCGTGGGTCATTTCGGCCAGACTGATCTCGGAGAGCGCCTTGAGCACCACATCATTGATTTGGTGCCAGACGCCACTCACATGGCAGTTTTCGCCGTACTGACAGGCCGACTGGCCCTCTTCGATGCAGTCGGTCAGGGCAATCGGCCCTTCCAGTACGGTGATGATCTCGGCAACCGAGATATCCTCGGGACGGCGAGCCAGGCCATAGCCGCCTTTGGCGCCGCGATAGGAAACCAGAATCCCCCGACGGGCGAGGTGCTTGAGGATCTTGCTGACCACCGGCTGCGGCAAGCCCCGTGAGGCCGCCAGTGAAGCCGCGTTAAACCGCGCCTCCGGCTCCCGCGCCATGAGCGCCAGGATGCCTACACCGTAGTCTGTTTCCCGGTTCAACCTGATCATGGTTGGAGATCATACCGGAAACAGGACCGCTTTGGTACATTTTAAACTAGAAAATTTCAGCGAAGGTCTTCGTCGGCGCTACCGGGGTCTTCCTCGCCGGCCACGGAATACCAGTCAGCGCTGGCGGCACCGGGTTCCGAGTGCCGGCTCTCCCCGGGCACCCGCCGCCCGGAGGCGCCCGCCGCCAGGGCACTGATTCTTGCCCAGTCGCCTGCGGCAACGGCATCCGGCGGCGCCAGCCAGGTCCCGCCAACGCACAGCACATTGGGAAGCTGCAGATAGTCCAGGTAATTCCGGGGGCTGATTCCGCCGGTGGGACAGAAGCGCGCCGCGGGAAAAGGCCCGCCCAGGGCTTTCACGGCGGCAATGCCCCCGTTCACCTCCGCCGGAAAAAATTTCAGATGCGTGATCTCAGCCTCCGCGGCTCTCATGAGCTCGGACGGCGTTGCCACCCCTGGCAACAAGGGCAGATCGGCGGCGTCGGCGGCTACCGCGAGGCGATCCGTGAGTCCGGGGCTGACCAGAAATCGGGCGCCGGCATCGGCGGCGGATCGCGCCTGGTCCGCCTGGGTAAACGTCCCCACCCCCAGCAGCGCGTCCGGCACCTGCCGGGCAATGGCCTCCACCGCTTCCAACGCGACGGGGGTGCGCAGCGTGACCTCCAGCACCGGCAGACCGCCGGCCACCAGCGCTTCCGCCAGGGGCACCGCATGGTCCGGTTCCTCGATGGCCAGCACCGGAATCACCGGCGCCCGGCCCAGAACAAAACCCATGGACAGTTGACCCGTCATGGCTTCGCGCCCCCGTGGCTGGAAATCGCCTCACCCGCGGTTGCCGCGGTGGCCACGCCGGGCATGAAGGTGATCGCTCCGGTCTCGGCGCCGCTGGCAACCGCCCGGAAGTTGGCGAACATCTCCCGGCCCATGCCGTGCTGGGGCTCGGAGACACCCCCGATGGATTCCCGACGCGACCATTCCTCCTCGGGGACCTGCGCCTGCAACTCGCCGCGCTCGGCATCCAGGCGAATGACATCGCCCTCGCGAATGCGGCCGATGGGCCCGCCTGCCACCCACTCCGGCGTGACATGAATCGCCGCCGGGACTTTGCCAGACGCCCCGGACATCCGGCCGTCGGTCACCAGCGCCACCTGCTGGCCCCGCCCCTGCAGAACGCCCAGCTCCGGGGTGAGCTTGTGCAACTCGGGCATGCCATTGGCCCGAGGACCCTGACCACGGACCACGCAGACAAAGTCGCCTTCCAGCTCACCGGCCCGGAAGGCGGCCAGCACCGCCTGCTGATCGCTGAACACCCGCGCCGGCGCCTCCACCACCCGATGCTCGGGCTTGACCGCCGAGACCTTGATCACGGCACGGCCGAGATTGCCATCCAGCACCCGCAGCCCGCCGTCGCTGGCAAACGGGGCGTCCACCGGGCGAATCACACTGTCGTCCCCCGCCGTGGCGGGAGCGGGCTGCCAGCGCACGCCGCCATCGGCCAGCGCGGGCTCTTCGCTGTATGCCCTCAGGCCGCGGCCGGCCACGGTCAGGACCTCGTCATGCAGCAGCCCGGCATCCAGCAGCTCGCGAACCAGGAACCCCATGCCGCCGGCGGCATGAAAGTGGTTCACGTCCGCCGAGCCATTGGGATAAATGCGGGTGAGCAGCGGTACCACCGACGACAGGGCATCGAAGTCATCCCAGGTGAGTCGAAGCCCGGCGGCGCGGGCGATGGCGATCAGATGAATGGTGTGATTGGTGGACCCGCCGGTGGCCAACAATCCGACAATGCCGTTAACGATGGCCCGCTCATCGATCACTCGGCCCACCGGCGCGAAGGCCTCGCGGTCCGCCAGGATCTCCATGACCCGGTGACCCGCGGCGATGGTCAGCGCGTCCCTCAACGGGGTGTTGGGGTTCACGAACGCCGCACCGGGCAGGTGCAGGCCCATCACCTCCATGAGCATCTGGTTGCTGTTCGCCGTGCCATAGAAAGTGCAGGTCCCAGGGCCATGATAGGACTGGGCTTCGGACTCGAGCAGCGCCTCCCGGCCCACTTTGCCCTCGGCGTAAAGGCCGCGAATGCGCGCTTTCTCATCATTGGGGATGCCGGTGGTCATGGGCCCGGCGGGCACGAAAATGAACGGCAGATGACCGAAGTGCAGCGCGCCGATTAACAGCCCGGGGACGATCTTGTCGCAAACCCCCAGACAGAGCCCGGCATCAAAGGTGTTGTGGGAAAGCGCCACCCCGGTGGCCATGGCAATGACATCACGACTGAACAGCGACAGCTCCATCCCCGGCTGCCCCTGGGTGACCCCATCGCACATGGCGGGCACGCCGCCGGCAAACTGAGCGGTGCCGCCGGCTTCACGGACCGCCTGCTTGAGAAGCGCCGGTAAACGCTCCAGGGGCTGGTGCGCCGAGAGCATGTCGTTGTAGGCGGACACGATGCCCACATTGGGTTTCTGCAGACCCTTGAGGCGCGCTTTGTCACTGTCCGGCGAAGCCGCAAAGGCGTGGGCCAGATTGGTACAGGACAGGGCGGTCCGCATGGGCCCGTCCGCCACGGCCCAATCGAGCCGCTGCAGGTAGTCACTGCGCAGATCATCACTGCGTGACCGAATGGCCTCCGTGACCCGCTCCACTACCGAATTAATCTGGACCATGAAAACCTCTTGATGCCTCTGGATGCCTGATTCGCTGAAACTTTACTACGCAAATGCCGATCCATCCCAGGGAATGCTCCCTTTTTAAGGGTGAAATCGATAAGCTAGCTGAAAGATTCCTACAGCTCGCTGTCATTGTCCCGGGAGGCGATTTGGAAACCGTCGAGCCATTTGACCTGATTCTTTTCGGCGCCACCGGCGACCTGTCCATGCGCAAGTTACTGCCCGCGCTTTATCGGCGCCACCGCAGCGGCCAGCTGGGGCCGGACGGACGCATCATTGCCACCGCCCGCAGCCAGATGAGTGCGGAGGAATTTCTCAGCCGCGCCGAGGCTAGCCTCGCCGAGCGGCTCACGCCTGAGGAGTTCACCGCCGAGGGGTGGGCTGGCTTTGTCCAGCGGCTGGTCTTCATCTCCGTGGATGCCGAAGCCCCCCGGGGCTTTCAGGATCTCGCGGACTGCCTGGCAGACCGCGAGGACCGGGTTCGGGTTTTTTACCTTGCGGTAGCGCCCGGACATTTTGTTGCCATTTGCGAGCATCTGGCCGCCCATCAGCTGGTGTCCGCCCGCTCCCGTGTGGTCCTGGAGAAACCGCTGGGCCACGACCTCGCGTCCGCCCAGGCGATCAGCGAGCGGATCGGCGCGATCTTTCCGGAGGAGGCGATCTACCGAATCGACCACTACCTGGGCAAGGAAACAGTCCAGAACCTCATGGCGCTGCGGTTCGGCAACATGCTCTTCGAGCCGCTGTGGCGCCGTGACTGGGTTCGGGACGTCCAGATCAGTGTGGCAGAGCAAGTGGGTGTGGATGGCCGGGCGGGTTTTTATGACCGCACCGGCGCCCTGCGGGACATGGTCCAGAATCACCTGCTTCAGCTGCTGTGCATTATTGCCATGGAACCCCCCACCAGCCTGGAGGCCGGCGCGGTGCGGGATGAAAAGCTCAAGGTGCTGCGCGCGCTGACCCGCCTGGAAGGCAAGGATGCCATGCGCAACACGGTGCGAGGTCAGTACCGGGCCGGGGCGATTGCCGGACAACCCGTGCCGGGCTATCTGCAGGAGGATGGCGTTGCGCCGGACAGCCGCACCGAGACCTTTGTCGCCCTGCGCACCGAGCTGTCCAACTGGCGCTGGGCCGGTGTGCCCTTTTATCTGCGCACCGGCAAGCGGCTGCAGGATCGGGCGGCGGAGATCATCATCAATTTTCGGGATGTCCCCCACTCCATCTTTCACGTGGTCTATGGCGCCGGCCAACCCAACCGGCTAGTGATCAAGCTGCAACCCGATGAGGGCGTGCGGATGCACATGATGGCCAAGAGCCCCGGTGATCGCATGGAACTGCGCCCGGTCTCCCTGAACCTGGACTTTGCCGAGGCCTTTCAGCAGCACCAGGCGGACGCCTATGAACGGCTGCTCATGGACGTGCTGCGGGGCCGCCTGACGCTGTTCATGCGGCGCGATGAGCTCTATGCCGCCTGGAACTGGATCGAACCGATCCTTCAGGCCTGGGATGAAGCCGCCGATCCGCCCAAGCCCTATGTTGCCGGCACCTGGGGGCCCGCCGCCTCCAGCGCCCTGCTGGGCCGGGAAGACGCCAGTTGGCACGAGGAGTCCTGATGGCGGCACGTGAGGTTCTCGAGAGTGCTCAGCGATTCCCGAGCGGAGCGCGGGCGGCCAGCGAGCTGGCAAGCCGGGTCAGCGAGGTGATTGACTTCGCGGTCAGAGCCCGGGGGCGGGCCAGTCTGCTGGTGCCTGGCGGGCGAACCCCCGTTGCTGTTTTCGAGGCGCTGCGCACCCGCACACTGCCCTGGGACCAGGTCTACATCAGCCTGACCGATGAGCGCCGGGTGCCCGTGACCGATGAGGCCAGCAATGCCCGGCTGGTCCAGACCCATTTGCTGCAGGATCGCGCCGCCGCGGCGCACTTCTGCCCCATTCATCGGGAATCGGTGGATGATCGCGCCGACGAGGCGGCCTGCGGCGCGGCCCTTGGCATGCTGCCGCGACCCTTTGATGCGGTCATTCTGGGCATGGGGGCGGATGGCCACATCGCCTCGCTATTCCCGGACGATCCGAATCTGGCGCGCATGCTGGATCCGCGGAACGAGGCGCATTGTGCCACCGCCCGCGCCCCCGCCGAGCCCGTGCGGCGGTTGACCCTCACCTTCTCGACACTGCTGCAGAGCCGGTGGACGGCCCTGCATATCAGCGGCGAGGACAAGTGGGCCACGCTGGAAGCCGCCGTGGCCAGCGCCGACCCGCATCAGTATCCCGTCTACGCGCTACTGAGCCAGCGCCAGGTGCCGGTGCATGTCTACTGGTCACCCTGAGCTCACCCCGCGGCTGATTGCGGATATTGGCGGGACCAACGCCCGGTTCGGCCTGGTGGAACCGGACAGCCTGGCCCCTCAGCCACTGATCACCCTGCCAACCCGGTCCTTCCAAGACCTCGCCACCCTGACCGAAGCGGCCCTGGAGACTCATGAGGGCCCGCGCCCCGACAGCCTGACCTGTGCGGTGGCAGGACCGATTCAAGGGGATGAAATTCGCCTGTTGAACGCCGGCTGGGCCTTCTCGGTGGAGGCCACTCGGCAGGCGCTGGGCCTCTCCCGGCTGGAGGTGATTAACGACTGGGAAGCCCAGGCCTGGGCCATTCCCGCGCTGGGTGCCTGTCATCTGGCGCCGATCCAGTCCGGCAGTGCTCATCACCGCACGGCACCCAGCCTGGCACTGGGTCCGGGCACGGGGCTGGGCAGCGCGCTGCTGGTCCCCACTCGTGATGACTGGCAGGTCTTCCCCACCGAGGGTGGGCATATCAGCTTTGGCCCCGCCGGCGCCCGCGAAGCCGAAGTGGTGCTGGCCATTCAGGCACGCTTTGGCCACTGCAGCGCGGAGCGGATGGCGTCAGGCACCGGACTCGAGGCGATTCACGGGGCCCTGAGGCAGCTGGACGGCGACCATTCGGCCCCGCTGGACGCCCGACAGATTGCCGATGCGGCCGAGGCCGGTGACCCGGTGGCTGAAGAAGCCGTGGATCTGTTGCTGAACGCCATTGCCAGTGCCGCCGGCGATCTGGCGCTGGCCACCGGTGCCCGAGGCGGTGTCTATCTGGGAGGCGGACTCATCCCGGCCCTGGGTGAGCGGTTCTCGGCCACGGCCTTCCAGGCCCGGTTTCAGGCCAAGGGGCGTTTCCGGGACTGGCTGGCGGCCATCCCGGTCTACCGCATCACCCACCCGCAGCCGGCGCTCCTGGGGCTGAGCCGATACTTGCAAGGACGATCATGACCCCAATGCCCGTCACGGAATCCAGCACGGCACTGCTCACCCGTATCGAACAGATCCGGCCCTCGCTGCCCCCCTCGGAGCAGAAGGTGGCGGACCGGATTCTGGCCCAACCACACACCGTCATTGATCAGTCCGTGGCGCGCCTCTCGGCCCAGTCCGGTGTCAGTGAGCCCACGGTGGTGCGTTTCTGTCAGCGGCTCGGGCACAAGGGCATTCAGGCATTCAAACTGGCGCTGGCGCGAAGTCTCGCCACTGATCATCGCCCAACAGGGCCACTGGGTGACACCGGCGACGAGCCGCTGGAAGCGCTGGCGGCCAAGGTGATGGACCGACAGATCGCCGCGCTGATCCAGACCCGNAATCACCTGGANCACNACACGCTGGAGCNCGCCATCGACTGGCTGGCCCAGGCCAGTCGAATCGAGCTCTACGGCCANGGTGCCTCCGGNGCCGTGGCNGAGGACGCCCGNCACAAGTTCTTCCGNCTGGGCATGCCCGTGGCGGCCTACACCGACCCGCACAACCATGCNATCTCNGCCACCGTGATACCGCCGGATGCCGTGATTATCGCGATCTCGCACACCGGGCGCAGTCAGGATCTGTTAAGCAGTGTGGCCACCGCCACCCGCCGCGGCGTGCCGGTGATCGCCATTACGGCGCCGGGGACGCCGCTGGCTGCCCAGGCGCGGTTGTGTCTGCACGCCGACGTCAATGAAGACATCGATATCTACGCCCCCATGCTCTCCCGGCTCGCCCATCTGGCGCTCCTGGATGTCCTGGCCGTGGGCGTGGCCCTGCGGGGCGGGGCCGCCACCCGCCGCCAGCTGGCGCAGATCAAGGCCTCACTGGACAGCCACCGTCAGACTGGCAACCCCAGCGACTGATCCCGTACCCAGGCCTTCGGGAACAGGCTCTCGAGTTCACCCGAACGGGTCAGGCGGGCCACCCCCAGGGGATGGCCGGCATGGGTCACGACCACCCACCCCGGGCCATCCAGCTCGGTGGCCGGCTGGAACCCGCCGGCGGCAACCGGCCGGCGCTGAAGATAAGCCGCCGCTGCCTCGGCACCCAGGGCAATCCGATTGCGCGTGGCCCGCGTGCCAAGCCACAACGCCAGCGCCGTGGTCGGCTTGACCGGCCTCATCTGAAGCCCCGCCACGGCCAGTCCATGCGCGTCCGGAATCGGGCGCCCATTCCATGGCTGTTCACCGCTGGCATAGTGCAGGTAGCGGCCGCCATCGCCACTGATCACGAGGCCGGCCAGGTGGGTGTCATCGATGCCAAAGCGGGTCTGCAAAACCCCGGTGGCCGGATGGTTGAGGCCGTGACTGCCCGCCTCTGCCCGGTTGCCGCCGTAATCCGCGGGCTGACGGCCCGCCTTTTTTAGCACCGCGACAAAGAATCCGCCGGTGTCCGTCATCCCCGGCCAAAGCCTCAGACACTTCGCCACCTGGGGATCATAGGATTGGCCTTCCCAGTGAGTGAAACCCGGCTGAACAGCGAGACCGGGGACCCGGGCCGTCTCAACGGCGACCGCCCCGTCGGCCCGGGTGAGCAGCGCATCCACCACCGCTTCGTTTTCTTCCGGCGCAAATGTGCAGGTGGAGTAGACAATCCGTCCGCCTGGCCGGCAAAGGCGCACCGCCCGCTCCAGCAACCGCAGCTGACGCTGCGCCAGAGGCTCACGGGCCGGGGTCTCCGCCGCTGCCCGGACCCGCCGCTCCGCCGACAACCGCCGCCAGGTGCCTTCACCGCTACAGGGCGCATCCACCAGCACCCGATCAAACGGGCCGGTTTGCAGCGGCAGTGCCTCGCCGGCGCCCCGCACCGTTAGAACATTCAGCAAGCCCAGGCGCCGCACGGTCTGCCGAAGCGGCGGCAGACGCCGGCTCTGGAGGTCGTTGGCCACCACCAGGCCCTGATTGTCCATGGCCAGGGCGATCTGCGCGGTCTTGTTCCCCGGGGCGGCACACAGGTCCAGCACCCGCTCCCCCGGGTGCGGATCAAGCAGCGCCACCGGCAGCCGCGCCGCCTCTTCCTGGATCTGGAATAAACCGGCGAAATAGCCCCAATGGCGCGCCACGTCGCTGTCGGCGTCGAGCCTCAGGCCCAGTGGATCCCAGGGGAGCGTTTGCGCGTCAAGACCCGCGGCTGCCAGCAGCTCCTGTAGGGCGTGGCGGGACAATCGATGGGGATGGGCCCATATCCCGGTGGGCAATGGCTCCGCCATGGCCTCGCGAAATGACTGAGCATCCGGCGCCGCCGACAGATAACGCCCCAGCCCCGGGGAAAAATCCGATGCCACCCGGGATGTCAGACCGGCAGGCCGGGGGCGTGATGACCGCGCAACCAGTCGCGCATGAATCGCCTGACCGCCGGGGTGTCATCCTGGGCGGGCAGTCCGGCCAGGGCTTCTTCCACCGCGTCGTCTCCGGCTTTCTCACGCACCCGCTGCATCAGGGCCTGAAAGAATTCGCGATCAAACTCCGGATGGCCCTGGATGGTAAACACCCGATCCCGGTAGCCGGCATACCAGGGCACTTCGGCGCCACTGGCGAGACGCTGAAACCCCGGCGCCGGCTCCAAGACCTGATCCTGGTGCACCGACATCAAGCGCAGCGGCTCGCCGGAATTCCGATCCGCGAACGGCACCTCACACGACACGGGATAGCTCCCCAGATGCCAGCCATGCCCGGATCGTCCGGTGCGCCCGCCGAGCGCCGCATGAATCAACTGATGGCCGAAACACACGCCAACCAGGGGCTGGGCGGCCGCCTCGATCTGCCGGACCAATGCCTGCAGGGGGGCAATCCAGCCGGGATCTTCGTGGACGCTGGCGCGGCTCCCGGTAATCAGCCAGGCATCAGCCGCCTCCGGACCCGCCGGCCACTCATCGGC
>SL_8KL_010_SEDDRAFT_10004060_pt1 | contig 11914 bp, 20 predicted proteins | sample SodLakKL_010_SED_4_FD_11160 | JGI IMG/M metagenome (IMG submission 11160) | reverse complement strand
CGCACAGTAATGTGAGTAATTTCACTAATATGCTTACTGTTGACCACAATGGTGATACGAGGGTTTATGGAGACCTGACAGTTGACGGTAATATTAATAACCCGTTAGATTTCGTTGACCCCGATGGTGGAGTTTTAGATATTAAACTTCATAACTTGCCGGATTACGACCCGGAAGAAGAGGGAAGGCTTTACCGCGAAGGCGACACAGTCAAAATATCACAGGGATAGGGGGCTAAAAATGAAGGAAGAGAAAAGAAGGCAGATACTGGAACTGTTTAATCGATTTGCGAACGAAGAACAATGCTCTAGTTTTGCTGTTGAAGCGCTTTACGGTCAATTGATGGGGATTTTACAGGAAGAGGAACAGCCGGAATTTAATATTCAGGATGACGGAGGTGAGTGAGAATTAAGAAATTACTGATAGCGGTTTTGATTTTCTTCCTGTTCACAGCTCCTGTGCAGGCTGAATTAGGCGGTTTTGTCGGCGCGGAGTACTCCAGTATAAGAGAGAAATTTAACTGGCAAGTCGGCTTGAACTACACCTATGAGGATGTTTTTAAGGTCGGCTTTGAACTGCATAACTGGACTGAGGGTTTGAGGAGCAGAACTTCCGCTCCGTTTATTGGTTTTACTTCTCACAGCGTCGATTATCATTGGAAGGCTGAAATATATCCGGTTGAGGGAATTACGGTATATGTGAACAGGCATTGTCAGCATTGGTTTGAGCAGGTAGATAAATACAAAGATTATGCTGGAATTAGAGCTGGGGTCAAATACGAATTTTAATTTTAGCAGTATTGGTATTATCAGAGAGTGTAATTATGGCAGAAGAAATTAAAGAGGAAAACTCCAGTCGCAAAAGTTTCGACAAATTTATAATGGAACATTTTATGCAGAAGCTTGATAAAATGGATGAGAGGATTACCAATATTCAGAAGAAAATTAATAACGGTATGTCTGATAGGATATATAATATTGAACGGCAGATTGATAACCTGCGGGAGCGCTATCATATGCTCATCTGGGCTTTGGGTGGCGGGTTGTTCGCTATTATAATGCTGTTATTGACAATACTTTCGAGGGTGTGGTGATATTGTGGATAAGTCGGAGAAATATCCGGTTGAGAGGTACTCAAGAATAGTTGGTTATATTTCACCGCTCAAGGAGTGGAACGCAGGCAAAAAAGAGGAATGGAAAGATAGGGTAGAATATGAGTGACCTGAATAATTTCCAGCTGGTGGAAAACTTTAACCTGCAGGAATTTGAATGTACGCATCCGACGCACAGCCATGTGCAGGTGTCGAGGAAGCTGGTTGATAAGTTGCAGGAGCTGAGGAATAGGCTGGGCGGGGCTGTTATTATCACATCGGCTTTTCGCTGTGAAGAGAGGAATCGGGCTGTTGGCGGTGCTACGAACTCACAGCATATGCAGGGCAGAGCTGTTGATATAACTCTGCGAAATCAGGAGAAGGATATTTCCGAGATAGCTGAGATGGCGATTGATATTGGCTTTACGGGTATTGGCTATTATTCTACTTTCATTCATCTTGATGTCAGGCAGGTTCCTGCGTACACGGAGCAGGATGTTGTTGTCTGGGATAAGCGATAATTTTTTAAAAAAAGGAGTGATAAAATGAGGGAGGCGTTCGTCGCCTTGATTTACGGGCAGGTTCGGTAGCCACTGCCCTGATTCAAATATTCTTATAAGGAGGTGATGTCAAGTGCCAGAGGCCATAATAGAAACCATCATTTTTTCCGCTCCCTTCGCATCCTTCGTCGCACTCGTTATTGGAGCTCTTCTGGCCCGCTGGGTCACAAACAAGGCCCGGGATAAGGTAGTTAGAGCAATACTGCACGCTTTCGTGGTTACCCTGGAGCAGATGGATTTCCCGGGAGACTATGATGACCTGCTACTCGAGGTAATAAAGAAGCTCAAGGAAAAAGAGTTCAATACCAAGAAAGAGGAAGAGGCTGCCCTAGATGAACTTAACGAAATGAGGTATAAGCACAAGCAGGACAAAATGGCATAACGGAAGTCAGAACCTTCCTCCCCCCTAAATTCTCTTTATCTAGGAGGAGTGACATGCAGGTAATAAATGTTATCGACGAGCTTCCCAAGCACAACTCTCGGCGTTACGGCAAGAGAAAGACCAAGGACATAACGGGCGTGTCAGTTCATCACTCGAAGACCGATGCGGGCACCACGCAGACTTTTGCCCGATTTCATGTCCAGAACAATAACTGGCCGGGAATTGCGTACCATTATGTAATAAAAAAGGGTGGAACCATTTATAAAACTCAGCCCAACAGCACGGTGAGTTGGCACACGGGAGGGCATAGTTCTAACAACCTTGGAATCATGATTCTGGGTAATTATTCTCGGGGGGAGCCACCGGAGTCTCAGTACGAGGCGTTGATTTCCATAATTCGGGCGGTGATGGTGGCTTACGGCATAACCATACCCCGGGTTAAGGGACACAATGAGTTTTCCGGGCACGGGGCCAATACCTGTCCGGGCATAGACATGAAGGAGTTCAGGGGAAAATTAAAACGAGCCCCCAATGGAGAGGACTCGTGAACGAGGAAAGTGGAGCCGGATTCAGCTGGCTCCACTTTTTAAGTTGGAATTCCGGTTTTTGGGGTCAAAAACGCGATGTAGGGCGTTTTAGTCATCTATCATCTTTCTCAAGCTCGGCATCATGTTCTTGAGCTTGTTCGGGGGTATCTTTCCGTTGTGGTCTCCCGAGTAACGGTACACACGGGCGTTATCCATGATTTCCACGTCCACGATTCCGGCTTCCTGGAGCGTCTGCATGACATGTTTCAGGTCATCCGACCTCAAGAAGCGAGAAGTGTATCGAGCGAGCTCCTCGTGCGTGGCCTCATCGCGGTTGGCTAACATCTTGACAATTTTCTGCATGGGCATCTGCTGTTCGGAGGTCGTGATGGTGTCGATGACCGGACCCATGCACTTCTTGATGGCTTCCAGCTGAGCGTTGGCCTGCTGCAGGTCGAAAGGTGTAATCTTAAGCTTATTGCTTCGGGCCACGGACAGAAGCATGGCTATTTTTAGGAGAAACTGGGGCCAGCGAGAGAAAAAGTCGGTTTCGGCCTCGTTCTTGAATGTCTTGGCGTCCCGTTTATACCAGTCCTCATACCACCGCTTGGCCTCGGGTGTCATTTGAAACTCTCCCTGTATTTGAGATATGGCCTCAAGGTCGTGGACCAACCTTTTCTCCATCTCGGGGTGGCCCTCGGGAATTTCATCCTCGGGATTGGCAATCAACCTTTTGGGCTCATCCTGATACACGAAAAGGCACCGCGACACGAAGCCACCTCCCACTGCCTCTTCGGGTATGGCAGACCGTAGCCACTTTCCCGTGGACGCTCCCAGCATGTTGATATAAATGTTGTAAAGGTAATCCCTGCCGGACTGCTTCGTCTCATAGGACCACTCGTCCCGACAGGTATACAGTGCCGTGAGCGTGGTTATTATTCCGGTGTCCATGGCGTGCTTGCCCAGAAACGAGGAAAGCTCGTCGGCCAGAATTAGGCCCGAGGACTTGAACTTGATTTGAGTACCACACTCGATAAAATCCTCTTCCATCTCCAGACCCTCTCCCAGAAACTGTATGAATCTCTCGTTCGTGAGCTTCTGAGCGAATGTCTTGGGAGGGTCCTCCATCTTATCCAGGAGCCTTTCTCCTATGCTTATGGCAGCAGATTTGTGGCACTTTGAGGTTCCCGCCACCAGTATTACATAAACATTAGGGTACAGCGTGTAATATCCTCTGTTAAGGTGAACGTTTCGATTTAACGCTGCTGCTATTAAAACCAGAGCCACCCAGATATGAAATAGCTCCGGCGATTCCTGCCCTGACGTGTATTTAAGGTACTCTACTAGAAAGGAGTGCTCGGATTGTCTTTCCATGCAATCACCTCTACGAGACCTCTTTCCAGTTATACCCGCGTTCGATTTCGGTGGGTATGGATATTTCTTGGCCATCAATCTCGAACGGTCTCTCCAGTTCTTCTTTTATTATTTTTGAAACTTCCTCCACGATGTCGTCATCATCGGGACATTGAATAACTATCTCGTCGTGGATTTGCAGGACGACCCGGGCAGGGTGGGGCATCCTAGCATGAATGTGTCGGGTGGCCCGATGGAGGCAGTCAGCAACAGAGCTCTGTGGTAAATATGCCGTGGCCTCACGAGACAGCGTGCCACCGAATCGGTCGTTGAAATATCTTTTTCTTCCAAAAGGGTTGGTCAGGGTACGGTCCTGTCGAAGTTTCCGGTCTATTTCCTTGTGCCAGGCTCTCACCTTGGGATAAGTGTCGTGATAGGTCTTGAGTTTCCTCTTGGCCTCGGATACCTCTATGCTGGCAAACTTGGCGAAAGTCCGGGGACCCATGCGGTAATTAGAATTGCCGGTAATACAGACTCGACCTCTCCGTCGGACCAAAAAAGCTCCCGTGGGAGACTTGACGCAGTAAACTTTTTCAGATTTGGGAAACCGCTGAACATCCAAATTGGGGGCTTCCTCGTAGCTTCGGTCCTCAAATCTTATCTTGGGTCTCTCCCTCTCGGTACCCTCTATCACCAAAGTTTTACCCGTGAAATGACACAGGGCCTGAATAACATCCGCGTTATGCCAGCCCTGAAAGGTAAGCTCTCCATTGTACCCTAGAAGAGACAGGTCGGTAAATATCTGTTTTCGAGTTTTGAGGTCGGTGTTCAGGATATCCCATTTTAGATGATGGCCCGTGTCGTAATTAAAATATTTCTTTAAGCCCTCGATGGGGCTAGCAGACATTATGAGATAGAACTTGTCGCCCTTTTGAGTATAACTTAACTCCACTCCCACGATATCCTGAAACCGTTTTAAGTCCACCAGACGCTCGAACTCCAGTTGCACCATGTCCTTGTACTTTGGAGTGCCCAGCACCGCCAGATAACAGGCGATTCGAGCAGCTCTCTGATTATCCTCCGAGTCGTCTCCCTCATAGTAGGATGCCGTGGGAACTCGACTGTTGAAGTTGAACTCGGTGTCGCTGAAAGAGGATACCTCGAATCCTTCCTCGGGAGAGGGCTGCCAGACAACATTATGGTCCTCGGTCATCATGACATCAAAATCCCCGTTGTGCAGGCGATAGAGGTCAGTCTTGCAGGGCTCCTCCACGGGCTCCACTTCCTTAAATGAAATTTCACAAACTCGGGCATCGAAGCAGGCTATCCTCTTCCCGGGCTCCACGTCCGTAATCGGTTTCCATCCCGAGGTTGACAGAACCTCATGGTCCTCGGTAAGGCATCCGTGCGTTATTCTCTTTCCATCCTGACGCTCGTCGGGAGTCACGTCCTTGGGTTTCTTTCCAAAAAGCAAAGCTGCGTTCGCTCGGTGAACATCTGTCTCTCCCTCTATCCGGCCCTCGACCACGTCAATCATACGCTGGTCTCCGGACACATAGGCCACAATTCGGTTTTCGGCCTGAGAGAGGTCAGCAGAGAGGAAGCAGAACCCGTCGTCGGCACGAACCAGGTCCCGGTACGCCTTGTCCACGTTCTGCATGTTCATGCCCTTGTTGTCCACGCTTTTTCGAGAGGAAAGACGTCCTGTCTCGGTGCCGGAAACATCAAAAGTGGAACGAATCCGGCCATCCTCGTGAATATCCACGGAAAGATAGGTGGATGATTTCGACCGAGCTTTCCGCAAGTCAATCATAACCTTGAACTCTTCTCGACCGGTCTTGCGGTGAAAATATTTCAGGGTATCCTTGGAGGTATCCAGGTTGCCATTATCATTGAACCTCTCGGGAAGACCCAACTTATCATAAATGTATCCCCTCATGTCGGTGACGGAGTAAACATTTATTTCTCTTCCGGTAAGCTCCTTCAATCTCGCTCGGAGCTCCTCTATGTCACCTTCCACCCGGTCCTGAACTATCTCCTTTCGATTCTCGTCCATCTTGACACCCAGCTGCTGACACTCGATGAATATTCTAAGCAGAGGATGCACATGGTTCCTATAAAAATCGTAAACTCCAAAATCTTTCATGTCCTCCAGAAGACCCTCGGCCACCTGAAATGTGCAGGCAGCATCCAGAGCGTTGTAACGATATCGGTCCTCCTCCATGGTGTGCTTGTAATAGGGCTGCATGGTATAAAGAGAAACCAGAAAATCCAGACCCTTGGGAAACTCGGGATAAATCACCTTGGAAGCACACATGGTATCAAACCAGAGATTATTGACCGGAACGCCGGCCCACTCCAGAAATACCACATCGTACTGACCATTCTGGGCTATCTTTCTTATATTAGAATCTCCCAGAACCTCCGCGATTAAACGCAGAACCTTAACCTCTTCCTCCACCGACCAGTAATCCTCGCCCAGCGGAATCGAGATAGCATTTCGAGCATCGTAAGCAAGTCCCACGGTGTCCATGACCCACTCTCCGGACTCCGTCTGGTGGGTCTCGATATCAAAAGAGACCAGGCTACTTTCCTTGCATTTTTTCACGAAAGCCTCTATCTCCGAGAGGGAAGGCTCCAGATAAAAGTTCCTGTCCAACTTATCGGGTGCACCATCATACACTAACTTTTTGGCACGCTTCAGGTCGAAAATCATGATGGGATTAAGCTTCCACACTCTCATGATATACGCCGGATGATAGCAGGGCACCACATATCCGAGCTCGGTCTCCAGAATAGAGCCCCTCCAGTTGGAAATCTTTCTCTTGTAATTTCCCGTGAGAGCTCTCAAGGCCTGACCGCCAGCTGCAATAATAACATCGGGGTCAACCTCCTTAAGCTCCTCTCGAGTTTCCCGGGCTCCTTTTAGGAGCTCCTCAGAGGGCTTCGTGCCCTCGTAAAAGAAATCAAAATTGTTGCCCGGCGGTCGGTACTTCATCACATTTGTGAGGTAGCAATTATATCGGTTTATGCCAGCCTTGTCCAGAAGCTGATTTAAAAGCCGGCCCGAGGAACCCACGAAAGGCTCCTCCTTTCGAACCTCGTCTCGTCCCGGGGCCTCTCCCACTATGGCTATCCTGGCATCCGAGGGCCCCGAGGGTGGCACATAATTATCGGGACTGTAATCTACTTGTACTTTCGGCATGAGACGTCCTCCTTACTTGTCGTATTGCTCCATCACCCTAGGGGGGAGGAAGGTTCTGTCCCTGAACTCGGTTCGGGCATGCAAAAGCCCTTTCAGGGGCGGGTCTCCCTCCACCACTACCAGAAGCCCCACTCCAGCAGCGTAAAATTTGCTTAGCGTTGTCTGTGACATCAGTCGGGGAGCCTTGGCGGTGACGGCGTATCTGTTATCGAATTTTAGTTCGGCAAACTCGTCCAGCCAGCTGTCTTTCTCGAACAGGCTGGGAAAGAACTTAAAAGCCATGAGCTCGTACCTGCGGGGACCGCCCTTATTCATTACCAGGAGGTCCACCAGAACGTTGTTCTCAGTTACAAAATCCCGCCAGACCTTCTTGATTCCGGATTTCTGGCGGAAGTGCTCTTCAATCCTGTCTATCAATTTCTCCATGGACCTTCCTCCCCCCTAGAATAGGAAGTAAAGAATTATACCAATGTAGGCCACATGAATCAGGGCCAGGGCTGAAAGGAAACTCAGGACAAACTTTGCGTCGCTTCGCTGGTGTCTGCGTTGGTGGAGAAAGGCCAGGATACAGACAAAGAAGAGTGTTAAATTCAGCACGAGTAGGACAATAGAACTGGGAAATATTAAGCTCATTCTGGCATAATCACCTCTTTCAGAATGCCTTTCTTGAAAATAAGCTTGGCACCGCAACCCCGACAGAAGTAAATCTGGGTCTGGTTCCGCATGTCTTTTAAGGTCGTCTTTTCTTTCAAGTTCTGTGCGGAATGAGGGCAGTACCCCATCTCCTGGGCCCGCTCCTCCAGACGTCCTTTCAGACTGCGGGCTCTCTCCACGATAGCGTCCAGTATGGCTCGGTTCGCATGGTATTCTTTTTGATTCATGAGTCTCGTCTCCTTCGATAGCTCGCTGAACGAACAAGTTTATAGAGCTTTAAACAGGCGTTCTCAGACTTGGTCAACTTTTCTCCTCGAGATTTCTTTTTTCGATAGCGTTTCCCCTGCTTTTTCCAGTAAGAGAACTGGCGGTAAGGAATATTCAGTATCTTACATATTGTCTTGGGGTCGTCTCCGTTCCTGATTCCGGCGTAAAATGTGTTTAACTCAGTATCATTTGGAGCTTCTTTCATCAGACCATCCTTCCTCCTTTACGCAGGCCACGAAGGGACAAAATCGAGCGTAGGGAGGTCTGGGCCAGACACAGGTCCTGCATTTTTTAGGTAACTTTGAATCCGAATACTTGTGAGAGGAGCTCACGGACGTCATTTCGGTCGAGGCTTTTATGTTCAGGACCTGCTCGCGAAAATCAGCCCAGCTGGTGGCTCGTCTCCAGATTGTGGAGGACGAGGGACAGTTTTTTCCTCTTATTTCGTCGTACTCGTCCTCCGAAATATTCGGACCGCCCTTCCTTATTGCCGCCCAGACACAATTAATGAGGTCCAGCTCGCTGTACTGCCTCGGCATCTCATTCCGGCCTTCTCTGACGGACGTTGTTGCTGCTTCGCTGATTTCGCTGCTCGTCCTTAATCATCTCTATTTGATTTTCCAGGTCTTCCACGCGATTTTTTAGCTTCGTGTTCTTGGATTTTAGAGTTGTAATTTCCCTGCGGAGCTCTTCGAACCTCTGTATCTCAGCTAGCTGTCTCTCCAGCCTGGCCACCCGCTTTTCCATGCGTCCCTGTACTGCCATGGACAACACCTCCTCTGAATTTAGTTTACATGCTTCCAGGTCTTTCTGTTTTTTATTAGAGAGATTTCTTGCTTCGTTACTCCGAAGGTCCGAGATAGGGTGGTAATCGGGACACCCTCCTCGCAGAGCTTGCGGATTTTTCGAACATCGTCCTCGGTGAGCTTGGCACTGGCGTTCTTTTCTCCCACATTATATCCTTTTGTCACATAAGCACACCTCCTAATTCGATAAACCCAGTGCAGCCCACCTGACAGAGATGGGCTGCGTGGATTTACCGAATCTATATTTGACGGAACTTGTCTACCTCGTTGTCCATCTCGCCCTGGTATTCATCAACGACGAGATAGAGCTCGATTTCCTGGCCTATGCAGTCCTCGGTGTGGAAGTTGCCGTCCTCGTCCCATTCCACTCCCAGGGCTTTTATCCAGCGTTTCAGGTACCGGCGGGCTGTGGGCTTGAGAGAGGTCATGTACCAGACCTTGAAGCCTTCATCCTCGCCCTCGGCTATTTCGAGTTCCCAGTTCAGATACTTGGAGTCTCCACCCTTCTTGGTTCTGCTTTCCACTCCCACCACGCGACAGACATACCAATCTTCTTCGACATATTCCTTGACATCATTCAGGTTGGCATTAATTTTCATTTAAAGCTCTCACCCTTTCGCTAGTTTTATTTAAAGATACTCTCGCCTTGATTTGACTTTCTTGATGAACTCCTCGGGATTTTCTCGAGCACTGGAAATTTTCTCCTCAATGGTCGGATAATTTTGAGGCTCCACGGGCTCGAGAATGGGAATCGTGTTCCCCTCCTCGTCTCGAAGATTCAGTGAGGTTCTAGCAGGATAATGGCGGTCCGACTGAGTTTGGGCCAGATACTGCACCTCGCCCGTGTCTCGGTCCTTTTCGGTGAAGCAGCGGTAAACCTCGTCAAAAAAGAGCGGAGCTTTTTGAGCCACTTTCCTGCCCACCATCATCGTAACATATTTTAACTCCCCGGTCAAGTCATCCTGAAAGATTTGTGTGTGGGAAGTCATGATGGAATGACAGGGAAAACCCCGCATGAGAGAGAAAATTTTTCGAAACCTCTCGGTTACTGTTCCCCACTGAGATAGGTCCAGACCCTCCGTGGCACCCCGACCCGTGCCGGTGATACCCAGAATATCGTTCGTCATGATATCGAGAAGCGTGGTCGAGGAGTCCACCACGACCGTCTTGTACTCCGAGGCGTTCTGCTGAAGGTCCATGAAATCCTTCATGAACTCTCGATAGGCTGAGGGACGTTTTCCCACGTCCTCGTAAACCTTATAGTCCACGCCGTCCATTCCTGCAAACGTCTGATACCTCTTATCGATATCAAAAACGAACAGAGGTCGAGGAAATGTCAGGCTGAACGTGGTCTTACCCGTGGCAAAGTCTCCATACAGCAACACATTAAGCTCAGAAGGGAAGCCGATAGAATCCGCAGACTGAACTCCGTCCATTTAATCACCTCCCTCCTTAAATTTTTCGAAGTTGAAATTTTCCACGCACGTCCTGAAATACGCCTCGGCCCTTTCTCCTCCCATGTAATTAGAGAGCAGGGTCATTATGCTACTAATCCAGACGATGGTCAGGCCCAACAGAGTCTCGGAAACATCCTCTCCCCGCTTGTCCATGTCCTCACCATTAAACATTTCCTGAGAGAAAAAAGCCTCTTCCTCTGTGTCGTATCCCGCTAACAAAAAAGCTGACACCGGAGTCTCTTCCTTTTCGTGCTTCTCTTCCTCAATTCTTTCCACTGTTACCTGAAACAAGATTATCTCTCCCTTCTCTCGAAAATCTTCTTGGGAACGTAACCCTCCCCCTTTATCTTATTCAGTATCCGACGAGCCTGACGATAGGTCTGGCGAGATTGAGCCCGACCGCTCTCTACCTTCCAGCAGAAGTGCTCCAGAATATCCAGCATCTGTTCTGCCACAAAAGGTTCTATCTCAGGTTTGTCGACCCAGCCTCTCTCGTAATACCAGTCCGCGAAATGGTACAATTCGCAGGCCATGGTACGAACGCTAACAGAGTCAACCTTAACAGTCCCATCGCAGTCCTCTCGCTCGGGGCACTCCATTTCCTCGCAATACTGATTCATGTGCTCCCGAAATTTCTTGAAAAACTCTTGCTGTTCCACGGTACACCCCCTAAGAGTCGATGAAATTTATCCGAGTGCGGCCTTCCAGCTGTTCCAGGGATTTCTTTTTAAGATGCTCTGCGTTGAAGGCCTCTCGAGGGTCCCACACATCCTTCTCGTAAAGATAGAACATGGTATCGGGCTCGGCCACCGTGCACAGGTCCCGGTAGGGGCACTCTCCCCAGCGTATGCAGTAGGAGTCGTTGATTCGCCAGGCCGTGTAATCGTCCCGGGGCCTCTCCTTGATTTCCCGGGTCAGCTCTCGATAGAGCTCAAACCAGCGGTCTATCTCCCAGTCCTGCTGCATGAACATCTCCCGAAAGAAATCCATCTTTTTCATGGTAAAGTAAAGGACATTCACCATGGTGCCTTTGATGTCGAGGTCGGGATAAATGGCCCGCCCCGCTATGGTGTACCCTGTCATCTGAATGTCGGGATTGAAGCTCTTGAAATAGTTTCGACCCATCCTAGTCGAGGTCTTGTGGTCAAAAACCATGTCAAACTGTCCGGGATAGCTAATCACAAGGTCCATCTTGCCCACGAAAGTCGTGTCGAAAAGCTCCAGCTCGAAAACCTGCTCCGGTCCTCCCACTATTTCGAAGGGCTCCCTGTCGTACTTTTCCACGTAAGAGGTCAGGAGCTTTTCCCCTTTTTCGTGCGTTCTCTTCTTGTCCGAGAACCGCTCGTCCCAGAACTCGTGAAAGGTTTCCAGCATCTTGTCCTCGTCCTGCTCCAGATACCAGACCTCTAGGGCCTGATGAATCGCCGTGCCGAAATCCAGAGCGGGAGAGTCATCGTCCTTCAGTTGAAGATGCTTGACATACTTCCAGTAATATTTTCGGGGGCAGCTCATGTAAGTTCTAAGAGAAGAGCAGTCAAATGTTCTCTCGTCCATCTAGGTCACCCCTTGTCCGAATGCTTTATTTCGACAGATGTCTCATACTCTCCATCGTA
>SL_8KL_010_SEDDRAFT_10004057_pt1 | contig 11918 bp, 11 predicted proteins | sample SodLakKL_010_SED_4_FD_11160 | JGI IMG/M metagenome (IMG submission 11160) | reverse complement strand
GCCTAATCATAAACTGCCTGTAAGGGCGGTGTTCTTAGGAATCTCCCTCCTCTAAGCCAAGAGCGAAGGAGGGAGTAGTTCAACAATAAATCAGATCCAACCGATTCTCATCTTTCAACGTAGTAGAGAGAGGCAGAAGAAAAGAAGATCTTGAGAAACAGAAGGGGCTTTTACTGCCAATCGATGGAAAAAAGAAAAGCATCAAACGTTTACCGATGAACTAACCTGGGAGGCGCCTATGAAAGTCCTGAGAAACATCTTTTTTATTGTCATTTTATCAATCTTTATGCTTTATATTCCACGTCTTGCGGGGTCCTTTGCCGACCTGTTTGACTATCGATCTATCGACCCTGACGGCGCTTATGCCTGGATTTCCGTCCATCATATTTTTCAAGCGCTTGTGTTTCTTCCCGTCATGGTGATTCTCGGCAAAGTCTATGGTTTGGACTTCGGCTTCCACTGGGGAGATAAATCGGTTGGACGGAAGATTACCCTGAAGTTTTTTCTCTATTTTACAATTTACAACATCGGAGCTTATGCATTCATCCTTCTGGCCAACGGCTTTGAACCTTTTCAGTTCCCGCTGTCCGCAAACAATATTTTAGGCTATATGGGCTTTCAGCTCTTCTTATCGGGACCGTCGGAAGAGTTGATCTTTCGGGCCTTTGCCATCACCCTCTTTGCCCTGGTGCTGAAAAGCTCATGGATCAAAGGTCATGTCAGCGCAGCAAATATTCTGGCCGCCATTATTTTCGCCATGGCCCATATGCGCTTTTCCTTTGCCCCATTTGAAGTCTCATTTATTACCATGCAGCTGGTGCTCGCTTTTGGCCTCGGTATTTTCTATGGAATCTGCTATGAGAAAAGCGGAAGTATGTATTACCCAATGATGATGCACAGCTTCAGCAATGTAATGATGGTCGGTACCACCATAATCTTATCATTCATACTGCAGTAGTGAGGGAACTCCTCTTTATCATTAAAGAAAATCTGTAAAAAGTTCTTGACGGAAATATGTCTCCATGGTAAGATATGAGTGAATAAATAAATATTCATTCACGACCTGATCGGAGGAATCGCCAATGAATCAGACAAAGCATGAAATCTTCAGTGCAGCACGGGAGCTCTTCATACAAAAGGGATTCAAAAAAACCGGAATCTCGGAAATCACCGGAGAGGTGGGAATTGCGGTGGGAACCTTCTACAATTTCTACTCCTCAAAGGAAGAGGTCTTCATGGATGTCTTTTTGAAAGAGGATCAGGCACTGAAAAAGGAAATTATGACATCGGTTGATTTTGACAGAGAAATCTCCACAGTCCTCAAAGAACTGATTCCAAAACTTCTTGGAGGAATGAAGGAGAATCCCATTTTAATCGAGTGGTATAAAAAGGAGAACTTTAAGACCATCATCAAAAAAGTGGGGGAGCCCTACGTGGAGAAAAGCAATGTGGAGGATGTTTTCTACCCCTTTTTCCTGGAGATTGTGGGGAAATGGCAATCAGAGGGAAAACTGGATCCCCTGAAGAACAAGGAATATATTCTTGCGCTGTTCAACTCTGTCGCCTTTATCGATCTCCACAGGGACGAAATCGGGGAAGAACACTTTCCCAAGCTGCTGGAGGATCTTATTCAATTTATCGTAAAGGGTCTTGAACCATAAGACCTTTTTCTCAGAGCTGAAATGAATGAATTAAAAAATATTCACTCACAAAAACATTCAAGGAGGATAAAAATGAAAAGAAATGAAGAAATGCAAAATCATCTCAAGGGGAATGGAGTCAGAGAACAATTCCTGACAGAACCTCTGGGCAAACTGGTCGCAAAGAATCTGGTCCCTTCAGTGGCTGCCATGGTGATGATGGGACTCTATGGAATTGTGGACGGAATCTTAATCGGGAGAAGGCTGGGACCGGGCCCCATGGCCTCCATCAACCTGCTGTTTCCCGTATTGGCCCTGGCAATCGGCTTGGCTACAATGGTGGGAGTTGGAGGGAATGCGAAAATCGCTGTTCTTTTAGGGAAGGGGAACACCTCAAAAGCAAGGGGGGTATTCAGTGTTGTGCTCATTTCAGGTGTTTTCATCGGTCTGCTGTCAAGTCTCGGGATTTTTCTGGGCTTTAGCCGGATTCTCGCATTTCTCGGGATGGATCCTGAGCTTGGAGCCTATGCGGGAGAATATCTGAAGGCATACTATATATTTTTCACACCGATTATTCTGCTGTTTATTATGGAACGCTCGGTCAGAAATGATGGACGCCCTCATCTTGCAACCGGGGTAATGATTTTTACGTCGATATTGAATATCGGATTGGATTACCTGTTTCTGTTTCCTCTTAATCTTGGACTTGGAGGTGCGGCTCTGGCAACGGGAATCTCCCAGTCTTTGGGAGCCTGTATTTTCTTCGGTTATTTTCTCCGTAAAACTTTGAAAAATCATGAAGGTCTGGCAATGGGACCGACGAAGGACTGCTGGAACGAAATAGCAGGAATAGCTGCAAACGGATCCTCCGAGCTCTTCGGCGGTTTGGCAATCGGAGTGACAACCCTCTTCTATAACCGGCAGATCCTCGAATATGCAGGAGCCTCAGGGCTTGCAGCCTTTGTTCTGGTGCAATACTTTCTGATTCTGGCATCTCAGATCCTTATGGGAATGGCCACCGGGGCACAACCGATTTTCAGCTATAATCATGGCGGCGGAGAACATGAGCGGGTACAGGGAGCTTTAAAGAGGGTAATGGGTGCAGGTCTTGGAATCACCATGATCTTCTTTCTTCTTATTCGATGGCAGACACAGGAACTCATTGGTGTCTTCATCCCCGACGATCCTGAGACAATGGTGCTGGCGATTGAAGTGGCAGGGTATATCAGCTGGTCATTTTTCTTTATGGCTTTGGGAATCCTGGGTTCAGGTTATTTCACCGCGTTGGAGCAGGCGGCAAAATCCTTGACCATCGCACTGCTTCGGGGGCTGATCCTGATTATGATCGGGCTTGCGGTGTTTCCCATTTTCTGGGGTGCTGAGGGCATCTGGCTCACCACGGTGTTCGCTGAAGGGGTAACGGGTATTCTTGTATTGATTTTACTGTGGAAGAAGCCGGTCAGGCAAGCCAGTCGATCGCCAAAGCTTGAAACCTCATTGTGATGACCGGATAGGATATGTATAATTAAGGAGAATGGAGAATTGAAAATGGTTTACTGCAATAAGGCAGGATCCCGAAAGGAGCTGAAAGGATGACCGTGAAAGAAATGTGGGAGAGATACCGGAAAGAAGCAGGNATCTCAGAAGATACTTCCTATGATTCCTGGCATTTTTGTAATAATGAAAAGGATGCCAATGAACTTGCGGAGCTGACGAAGAAAGGAATTAAGAGAGGGACGGCAGGAATGTTGAAATCTTATGAAGCCGATGATGAGCCGATTCCCAAGGTGGGAGATTTGATTGTGATTACCGATTGGGAGGGCAAGGGAGTGTGTATTATCCAAGTGGAAAAGGTGGAAGTCCTTCCCTTCGGAGAAATCACAGAGGAACATGCAAGAATCGAGGGGGAAGGAGACAAGTCCCTGGACTATTGGAGACAGGGCCATCAAAAATTTTTTTCTCAGGAGGCTGAGGCCCTGGGAATCGAATTTAATGAGGAAACCGAAGTCGTCTTTGAAACCTTTAAAGTAGTTTTTTAAGAGGATTTTTCATTAGTCATGGAGAATAGAAGGAGAAGACAGATCGATGAAGCGGAGGGATTCGATGAATGCGAAAAAAGCAGCGGGAGTAGCGGCAGCGGAACTCATTAAAGACGGCATGACTGTGGGACTTGGAACCGGATCAACGGCATACTGGGCCATTAAAAAAATCGGAGAGAAAATCCGGCAGGGATTGAGAATATCAGCAATTGCCACATCCAAAGAATCCGAAAGGCTGGCGAGAGAGGTGCATATCCCGATTGTGAATTTCTCTGAGATCAGCAGGATTGATGTCACCATTGACGGAGCCGATGAGGCGGACCCGGAGTTGAATCTGATCAAAGGGGGCGGGGGTGCACTTCTTCGAGAAAAAATCATCGCAGCCGCCAGTGAAAAACTTATTGTGATCGTTGATGACACCAAGCTGGTAAAAAAGCTGGGGAAATTTCCCCTGCCGGTGGAAGCCGTATCCTTCGGAGTGGAGAACACACTCCTCAGAATTGAAGAGTTGGGCTGCAAACCGGAAATCAGAATGACTGATGGTAATGAGCGGTATATCACCGATAACGGCAATTATATTATCGACTGTGGATTTGGAAGCATAAAGGATCCGGAAAGGATCAGCAGGGATCTTAATCAAATTCCCGGGGTGGTGGAAAACGGCCTGTTTATCAATATGGCCCACAAGATGATCGTGGGATACGGTACCGGAAGGGTGGAAGTGATGGTGAAAAACAAATGAAAACAACCAGGATCGAGACTGAACGTTTAATGATGAGGGAGTTTCAGGAAACGGATCTTGAGGACTTTTTTGAAGTCATTGCTCAGGAAGAAGTGTATCAATGGCTGGGGGACCGCCGGAAAAAAAGCCGGGAGGAGGCGGAGGACATCCTCCGGTACTTTATCGGGGAGTCGAAAAAGCCCGGCACGATGATTCTGGCCGTCATCCAGAAGGAGACAAACCAATTGATCGGGCAGGCGGGAATCAAATATCTGAAGCCCATTGAGGGAATGGAGTATTTCTATGCCCTGCATCAGGATGCATGGAATCAGGGGTTTGCTACGGAAATGGGCCGGGCAGTGACCGGTCACTACAAAAAGGAGTTTCCCGATGAGACTCTATCTGCAGTGGTGTACCCTGAGAACCAGCGGTCGAAGAAGGTGCTGAGGAAGCTTGGCTTTCAGCAGAAGGGCCATAAGGAGGCCTTCGGCGCAGTGCTGGAGTATTATCAGCTGCCCTGGATTTGCCATCCTTCAGAGGATATGCTATTCTGTACAAAAATGACGGAGGATGGGATTCATGGACAGAGAGAAGGATCTGCAGTACTGGATTGATCAATGGGAGGACAAGGAGAACCGGCGGGGTGACCAGGAAGCGTTCTGGGACAACCGGGCGGATTTTTTCAATGAAAAAGTGTTTTCTGATGAGGGGACGGGAAGCGAGGTGGTGGACCTTCTTGCCTCAAAAGGCCTTCTCACAAAGGAGATGAAGGTTCTGGATATCGGGTGCGGTCCCGGAAAGCACACCCTTCCCATGGCGAAGAAGGTTCAGAAGATCACCGCCTTGGACCTTTCTGAGAAAATGATCGGCCATCTCCGGGAGAACATGAAAACAGCGGAGATCCAGAACATCGAACCGGTCCATCTGGACTGGAAGGATGCAGATCTGGAAAATCATCAATGGAAAAAGGCCTTTGATCTGGTCTTTGCCTCCATGAGCCCGGGGATCTCTGATTTTGCCACTCTGAAAAAAATGCTGGAGGCCAGCCGGAAAATCTGTTTTCTCAGCAGCTTTGTGAAACGGACCGATGAGATCGGTGACGAAGTTTCGGACTACATCGAGAAGAAATACCGGGTGCCCCCGAAACAGCACGAAAAGATTTACTATGTCTTCAATCTCCTCTGGAAGATGGGCTACACACCGGAAGTCAGCTACATGAGACGAAGCTGGAAGGACACCATGACCATGGAGGAGGCCATGAGCCTGTACCGTGACAAAATGTCTTCACTGGTGACTCTGACAGATGAGGATGAAGAAGCCATCCGGTCCATCCTTGAAAAGAGGAGCAGCAAGGGCAGAGTCCATGAACAGACGGAGGTGACTATCGGTCTGCTGATCTGGGAGGTATGATGGTTCTCCCTTGTATAATCGAAATGCATAGCGAAACCCGTTTGAAGAATCTATTGGAATCTTCGGCGGGTTTTTATAATTTTTTGTAAATCCCTTGACAAGTGATAAATAACACTATATTATATAACATATGTTATATAATCAGATGTAAGGAGATGAGGAACATGCCACCGAAAACCAAATACGACAGGGAAGCCATTATCGCAGCAGCCCTTGAGATTGCCAAGGAAAAAGGTCTGGAAGGAATCACCGCCCGCAGTGTGGCGGATCAGCTGAATAGCTCCGTCGCCCCCATCTACGTGAATTTTGAGACTGTGGAGGAGCTGGTGGAAGCAGTGGTGGAGCGGGTCTTCGGACTCTCCGGAGAAATCCTGGCACAGCAGAAGGGAGAGAGCCTTTTCGAGAACATCGGCAAGGCAAGCATCGCCTTCGCCCGGGAATATCCGGTCCTCTTCCGGGAGCTGACATTAGAGCCCAATCCCCATATGGCCTCCTATGAAGACGTGGAACAAACAATGATCGATGCAATGGCGGAAGACGAAGAAATGAAGGATTGGACCCTTATGGAGCGAAAACGGCTGCTCTTTAAAATGCGTGTATTTCAGACGGGGCTCTCGGCCCTGGTGGCCAACGGCCATGTGCCTTCCTGGCTGGATGAGGGAGAGGCGGAAAGGATGTTAATGGAAGCGGGGGAGGAGCTGCTCCTTGCCCATCAGAGAAAAAGAGAGGAGAAACAGCAATGAAAAAAATCATCATCATCGGTGGAGGGATCGCAGGACTGAGTGCAGGGATTTTTGCTCAGATGAGCGGCTTTCAATCGGTGATTCTGGAAAAACATCATACCCCCGGGGGCGAATGCACAGGCTGGGACCGGGAAGGCTATCATATCGACGGCTGCATCCACTGGCTGGTGGGAACCAAGGAAGGAACCGGGATCCGGACTCTCTGGGACCGGGTGGGAGCCCTTGAGGATGTGGAGATTTATCACCCGGAAAGCTTTATGGCAGTGGAGCATGAAGGCGTGACGGTGCACTTCTACCGGGATCTCAATCGGATGCGGGAAAGCTGGATTGCCATTTCTCCCGAGGACCGCGATGCCATTGAGGAGCTCTGCAAAGACATCGGAAAGCTCCACAGTTTTTCCCTCCCCGCGGGAAAGCCCATGGACATGATGAACCCCATCGAAAAGGTGAAGTTCATGCTCTCCATGAAAGACGTGGGCCCTGTGATGCAAAAGTACGACAAAATCAGTATTCAAGCTCTTTCTCAGAAGTTCAGGCATCCTGCCCTGAGGGAAGCCATCGCCTCATTTATGCCTGAGGGGGAGTACAGTGCATCCTCGGTGATTTTCCCCCTGGGTACATTTACGGGAGATCAGTCGTCGATTCCTATGGGAGGATCAAAAGCCTTGGCACTGCGGATGGCGGAGAAGTTCATCTCTTTGGGAGGAACTCTGGAAACCACCAGTGAAGTTGAGGATCTTGTGATTGAAGGTAACATGGTTAAGCAGGTGATCAGCAGCAACGGCGCGGTCCATGAAGGAGACTATGTGATTGCCGCTTGTGACCCCAAGGTCCTTTATGAAGGTCTGCTGAAGGGAGAGTATAATGATCCTGCATTTGAAAAGCGCTACAAGGATAGCGAGAACTATCCCCTGGCCTCCAATCTCTATGTGGGGATCGGATATGAAGGGACCATGGAGGAGATTCCCCGGACGCTGAAATTTCCGGTGGATTCCCTGGAGATCATGCAAAACCGAAAACCCATCGGTCAGCTTCAGATGACCCATTACGGCTACGAGCCGGATTTTGCTCCCGAGGGTCACACAGCCATCACCTTTGCCATCAATCAGTTCCAGCCGGAGCTTGAAGAATGGGAATCTCTTTCCCGGGACCGTGAGGCATACCGGAAGGAGAAGGAGCGGATCGGCGCTGAGGTGATTCGGGGAATGGAGACCCGTTTCCCGGAGATGAAGGGGAAGCTGAAGGTCCTGGATGTTGCAACACCCCGTACCTACACAAGGTACTGCAATGCGTATAAAGGCGCTTTTATGGGGTTCTGGCCCACTCTTTCCGGAAAACAGATGAATCACAACGGAAAAATCAAGGGGCTTGACAACCTTGTGCTCAGCGGTCAGTGGCTGCAGCCCCCGGGAGGCCTTCCTGTGGCACTGATCACCGGAAAAGACAGTATCATGCGTCTTTGTAAGAGGCTGAAAAAGCCCTTTGTGGAGGCGTAAGAGAATTCTTTTCCGCCGCTGTTCCTTATTAACTTCTATTCATTTTCATTATAATTTTTGCTTATTTCCGAATCAAAAAGAACATCCCGTGAGCCTCTTCTCAGGAAGGAGACCACGGGGTGTTTTGCGTTGCTCAGTGGAAGATGAAGAATTAAATGAGAACTATCTTCAATGAAACGTTTAGGAGATGGCCTTTTGCGGTAAGAAATAGATGTAAGAGTGCATAGTTCCTGTACGCCGGAATCTATGGATCATCACGGGACAGTGAGGAGGACCTGATATGTTGACTGGAAGAAAAAATCGGAAATGGACAGGATATTTGAAGAAAACTGTACTGGTGATCATCAGCCTTGTGGTGATCGGCATCATCGCAGGGCTGCTCTTTATGAGTTTTCATCCGGTCTTCGGAGGGACTCCGGATGCTGAACAGCAGGAGGCCTATGAGGGGCTGGAGAATTATCAGGACGGCAAGTTCGTCAATGATACGGAATTGGAGCAGGGAATGGACCTGAGGTCCCTGGTCACTCTCATCCGGGACTGGGTGGATCGCCGAAGCAATCGCATCCCCACCGAAAAGGTTCCCGTGATGACTCCGGACTGGGGCATGATCGGAGGTGAGGAGGACAGCCTGACATGGCTTGGGCACTCGAACTTTCTCCTCAGCATTGACGGTCAGGTGATTTTGATCGATCCCGTGTTTGACGATATGGTCTCGCCCCTGTCCTTTATTGGCAGCAGGCGGTTCACCGAGGACATTTTCCATCTGATCGAAGAACTGCCTACCATTGATGCCGTCTTTATTACCCACGATCATTACGATCACCTGGATTATCAGTCGATCCTTGCTTTAAAGGAGAAAACAGAGCATTTCTTCGTGCCCCTGGGAGTGGATGCCCATTTAAAGGAATGGGGCATTGAGAAGGAGGACATCATTGCGATGAACTGGTGGGAGGAAGTGGAATGGCAGGGTCTTAACATTGCGGCGGTGCCCGCAAGGCATTACTCCAACAGAACTCTGTTCGGTGCAAACAGGACCCTTTGGTCCGGTTGGGTGATTTCCGGGGAGGAGATGAATCTTTATATTAGTGGAGATTCCAGTTACGGTGACCACTTTGTGGAAATCGGAGAGGTCTACGGTCCTTTTGACCTCACACTGATGGAAGGAGGGCAGTACGATCACCGGTGGTCCGACTCCCACATGTTTCCCGAAGAGGCGGTGCAGGCCCATCTTGATGCACAGGGGGATGTGATGATGCTCATGCACTGGGGCGCCTTTTCCCTGGCGGTTCACGACTGGAACGAGCCCATCATACGGGCACTGGAGGCCGCAGAGGAGCTGGGTGTTCAGATGATTGCACCGCAAATAGGAGAGACTGTCCAAATAAAGAACCTTGACCTTACAATCACTCACTGGTGGGAGGAGTAAACGACAGGGCATCGAATAAAACGTAATATCCCTAGGGAACTGAAATCCTTTAAGAATAAAGAGGGACAGGAACTCTTCTGATCTTGATGATCAGATGAGCCTGTCCCCATTTTGTTGATGCATCGATTTACTCACTATGATTTACTGACAATCACAATCCCTTCTTCACCTTGTTTCACCTTTTGACTGGCATCACGCAGAGCATGAAAGGTGTCGTCAATCAGCTCCCGAAGGTGACAGGTTGAGTCGGCGGAAGCAGTCACTGCCCCCACATACCCGTCGATCGGGCGATGACAGTTGATGGCTTTATAGTCGATGGCCCGTACCCGGTCCATAATGGTGCGGGCAACGCTTCTGACCTCCTCGGGGCTGCCCTCTAAAAACACCAGAAACTCATCACCGCCGGCTCTGGCGATGGCATACTGTAACCCATGTTCCCCCAGGATATCTTCCAATATCTTGTATAGTGCTACAATCACCCGATCACCCACCTCATAGCCGTCTTTTTCATTAATTTCGATGAATTTTCGAAGGTCATACCGGATGAATCCGAAGGTCTTACCCTTAAGACCTTTTTTCAAGAGCGTTTGCACATCATCCACCAGCATGTCCATATTGGGCATGTTTTTTTTGATGGCAGTCAGTTCGCAGATGTCCAGTTTTGACAAATCAATGGTTTTATCCATCATAAAGCCCTCCCTTTCAATGATTGAAAGCAGCTTTTGAATCTGAAGGGATTTCACCAATGAGGCCTGGAACTCCCTGGTGATTTCCATCTTTTTTCGAAACAGTGCCCGAAGCACTTTTCCGGAATCAACGGGTCCCGTCAGAAGCTCACGGATTTCCTCAAGGGAAAATCCTAAAGACTTCAACGTCAATATCCATTGCAGCCTCGGATTCTGCTCGTTGCTGTACAGCCGGTACCCGGTGTCAGTCTCCACCCGCTCAGGATGAAAAAGCCCGATCTCATCATAATGCCGAAGCATTTTAGATGATACACTGTGAAGCTCCGCATATTCTCCAATCTTCAAAAGACCACCTCCTTGCAAGGGTTTTGGCCAAAACGCCTTTCGTAATTCCATTATAAACCTTCCTGTTAGGGAAAGGTCAAGAACTTTCTGAAAAAATCCTCTGATCCTGGTCAATCTTCCATCTTTCTGTTTAAAACTGTACCGGGAACCCTATAAATAAAGATAAGAGAAAGCATCGAAAAATGAAACCCTGGACAGAGAAAAGGAGATGATTGAACTTGTTTACGGATATGCAACTGGTGTTTATCGTCCTGATTGTTACAGCGGTCAGCTTTTTAATCCCCAGGTTCCGCTCAGACATGGTCGCGCTTGCATCCCTGCTGGCTCTGTTTCTGTTGGGTCTCGTAAGCCTGGAGGAAGCCTTTGCAGGGTTCTCCAACAGCGTGGTGGTGCTGATGGGAGCTCTGTTTATCGTGGGAGAAGGAGTCTTTCAGACGGGCCTTGCGGAAAAGGCGGGGAACCTGATTTCAAGAGCCACGGAGGGCAGCGAGTTCAAGATGACCATCGGGATGATGCTTTTAGTGGCCCTTCTCAGCGGCTTTATGAACAATACCGGGACCATTGCCATCCTCCTTCCCGTGGTGGTGAGCCTCGCGAGAAAAACCAACATCCATCCCGGAACCTTACTGATGCCTCTGGCCTTTGTCAGCAGTATCGGAGGGAGCCTGACCCTGATCGGAACCGCACCTAACCTGATTGCCAGCCAGTCCCTCACGGATTACGGCTACGATCCTCTGCAGTTCTTCTCCTTTGCCCCCATTGCTCTTACGGTTTTGGGGATCGGGATTCTCTACCTCTGGGTGATCGGACGAAGACTGCTAAAGCGGCCCGCAGAGGAGCAAGCTGAATCTTCTACAGACAGTGACAAGGATTTTCTCCGTCTTTACGGTGTGGAGGAGTGTTTGAAGAAAATTGAAATCCCTGATACCTACAACACATCGGGAAAACCTCTGAAGGAGCTGAAATGGTCATCGGAGTATAATGTGACAGTACTGGAACTGATGCCGGAATCCTCGAAAAGCTCCTTCTCTTTTCCAAAGGCCGGAAAAAATGAACCGGTCAGCGCAGACTATGTTCCGGAGCCCGGTGATGAGCTGGTTGTCTATGCAGAAAAGGATGCCCTGCAGGCTTTCAGTGAGGAAACGGGGATTAAGATTCAAGAGAAGGAAGAGGATGAAGAGTATTCTCTGGATACCAGCCGATTGGCAGAGGTGATCCTGACACCCCATTCTGATTATATCAATCAAAGTCTGGATGAGATCGATTTCAGAGACAACTATGACCTGACGGTTTTAGCGGTAAAACCTCAATATAAGGATGCTGTCAAGCCCGAATCCGGAAAAAGTCTGGTTTATGGTGACACCCTTCTGGTCTACGGCCAGTGGAAGGATATCGACCGTCTTTATGAGGCG
>SL_8KL_010_SEDDRAFT_10004056_pt1 | contig 11920 bp, 10 predicted proteins | sample SodLakKL_010_SED_4_FD_11160 | JGI IMG/M metagenome (IMG submission 11160) | reverse complement strand
CCGCCCGGCCTCAGTGCTGACACAAATTTTTCGGTCAGCTCTTCCTTGAGCTCTCTGGTGAGATAGATGAAGAAGTTGCGGCTCAATATCAGATCCCAGCCGCTTCTGTAGCTGTCATTTATGAGATCTTTTTTCTCGAACTCCACCAGGTCTATGATCTCCTGGGAGAGCTGATATCTGTCATCATGTTCCTCCAGGGATGAGAAGTATTTTTCCTTCAGATCCTCCGACATATTTTTCAGGGCTTTGGCCGGGAACAATCCTCTGGACGCTGTCTTGAGGATGCCGGGATCTATATCGCTGGCCAGCAGGGTAAAGCGCCCGGGATCGACACCCATTTCCAGCAGCTGAATAGCTATGGTATAGGGCTCGGATCCATTGGAGCAGGGAGCACTCCATATCTTCAGGTTTTTCTGGTTTGANATGAGATCGGGTAGGATCTCCTCCCTCATGTACTGAAAGCTGTCGGGATTGCGAAAGAACTCGGAAGTGTTGATGGTGAAATGANTCATATAGGCTGANCTGAATTCGCTGTCAGTTTCCAGCAGCTTCAGGCACTCTTCGTAATCATCGACATCCTGCCTGCGCATCAGGCTGTTGGTGCGCCTCTTTACTCTTTTTAGTTTGTAACCATCGAGATTGAGATTGAGAAGCTCGGCTGCTTCATCCTTAAATTCCATAAAATCCAACTTAGTTTTCTCTCCTTTCTATTACTTTGAGCAGTCTGGCGGGAATATCCTCCCGGGGAAGGATTTCATCATAAGCTCCGGTCTCGATGACCGTGCGCGGCATGCCGTATACCAGGGCGGTGCTTTCATCCTCCACTATTCCGTAACCACCTTGTTCTTTGATGGCTTTCATGCCCTCACCTCCATCACTGCCCATTCCTGTGAGTATAATACCTATAACTCTCTTATCATAGAGGGCAGCAAGGGAGGACATCATATAATCGGCACAGGGCCGCACCCCCCATCTTCTGGGTCTCTGGTTCAGCTCAACCCGGTTTTCCGAAAAAACCATATGATAATCTCCAGGGGCCAGCAGGACGCTGCCCGGTTTCAATCTATCTCCCGGCTCAGCTTCTTTTACCTCCAGAGCGGATTCCTGATTCAGACGGCGGGCCAGTGAAGTGGTGAAACCTGCCGGCATATGCTGGACAATGGCCAAAGCCGCCGGTAATTCCCGGGGGAGAGAACTCAGTATCTGCTTTACAGCCCGAGGTCCGCCGGATGAAGCTCCCATGGCGATGATGGGAAATCTTCCTTTCCTGCTCAAGGTTTTTTTCTTTTCACCATTCAGCTCCGCTCTTTCATTCAAGGTTATATGGCTTTTATCTGTGTTCTGAGCAGGCTGACAGGAGCTGGCCCCGGTTTTGAGCTTTGCCAGAAGTTCTTTTTCAATATCATCTATATCCAGCGATATCGAGCCCGATGGTTTGGGGATGAAATCGAAGGCTCCCATCTCCAGGGCTTTCATAACCGTATCCCTGTTGTCGAGAGCGCTGACCATAAGAACCGGCAGTGCGGGGTGTTTTCTGCGCAGCACTTTTAGTGTTTCAAGCCCATTCCGGACGGGCATTTCTATATCGAGTGTTATAATATCAGGTTTTAGTTCGGCTATTTTTTCCAGAGCCTGTTCACCGTTGCGGGCTGTATCTATCACAGTTAGTCCGGGCTCAGAATTTATCTTTTCAGAGAAAATTTTTCTCATGAAGGCTGAATCATCTACAACCAGCACATTGATCATTCTATACCTCCTGACTTTTTGGGCCTGTAACTGGCCTGTAGTAATTATTTCTGTCTGCAGCAAAAAAATCCTGCCTTAACTATGAGGTGATAAATTTGGCACTTGAAACAGCAGTCCTGGCCAGCGGCAGTTCCGGAAACTGCATATTTGTGGCCGGGCGGAATACAGGTATTCTAATCGATGCCGGTCTGAGCGGGAGCAGAATAGAGGAGAGGATGCGGAGTGTGGGCTATGATCCTGCTGAGCTCGACGCCCTGCTTCTAACCCATGAACATAATGATCACATTTCCGGGGCCGGTGTAATGTCACGGCGCTATAATCTGCCTCTCTATGCCAGCGCGGAGACTCTGGCCGCCGGCAGCGACAAACTGGGCAATATCGGTGATGATCTTCTCAGGCCGGTGGGAGAGAGCTTCAGCCTGGGGGAGATTGATATCAGTACCTTCTCCCTACCACATGATGCCGCCTCTCCCCGGGGTTATATTCTGAAGGAGGGAGGGGTGAAGCTGGGATTGGCAACCGATATAGGCTGTATAACGCCGGAGATTGTCTCCAGCCTGCAGGGATGTGATATTCTTTTGCTGGAGTCCAATCACGATCAGGATCTGCTCCGGACCGGCAGCTATCCCCCCAGTCTCAAGCGCAGAATCAGAAGTGAGCAGGGCCATCTTTCCAATATAGAGGCCGCCGAGCTGCTCCCACGGCTGCTGGAGGGCAAAGAAGGAGGGAAACCTGTCGTCATACTATCCCACCTCAGCCAGGAGAATAACAGGCCTGAACTGGCCTATATAACCGTCAAAAACTCGCTGCAGGCGGCCGGCTGGCAGGTAGGTGAAGATGTGATCCTGGACTGTGCCTGCCGGGATGAGGTGGCAGGCCCCTACAGCCGCAGCCAAAATGATAGAGGAGGTATCAGCAGAACGGGATGATGGAAATAAACGTTATCGCTGTTGGCAGGATCAAGCAGAACTATATCATCCAGGGTGTGGAGGAATACTCCCGGAGACTCTCCTCCTACTGTGATTTGAATATAATCGAAGCCAAAGAGGTGAAGATAAGCAATCAGAGCGGGGAAAAGGCCAGCGAGAAGATCAAGAAGAGAGAAGGGGAGCGACTGCTGGAGAGAATACCCGACAGGGGTTACGATATAGCCCTCGATGCCCGGGGCAAACCGATGACATCTGAAGGTCTGGCCAAATCGATCAAAAACCTGCAGGTCCAGGGTTACAGCCGTCTCAATTTTGTTATAGGCGGTTCATTGGGCCTTTCTCAGGAGCTGCTCGATTCTGTCGATTATTCCCTCTCACTCTCCCGCATGACCTTCACACATCAGATGATCAGGCTCATACTGCTCGAACAGCTCTACAGAGCTTTTAAGATAAAAGAGGGTGAACCATACCATAAATAATGAGGAGGCAGTTTATATGGATGTAAAAGTAGACTGGAAGGGCGGGCTCTGTTTTGCCGGCAGCGGCGGCTCCGGACATGAGGTGGTTATGGATGCCTCCCGGGCCACCGGTGGAGAAAATCGGGGCGCTAGTCCCATGGAGCTTCTGCTGCACGGTGTGGCCGGCTGCAGCGGTATAGATATAGTTAAAATACTGGAGAAGAAGAGGGCCGAGATCGAGGAGATTGAGATCAGCATAGAGGGGATTAGGGCTGATGATCATCCCCGCAAATTCGAAAAACTGAAGCTGCATTTTGAGGTGACAGGCCGGGATATGAGCAGAAAGGATGTTCAACAGGCTGTCAATCTATCTGTGGATAAATACTGTTCGGCCAGCAACTCGCTTACGGCAGAGAAGGAAGTCAGCTTTGAGCTGAACAGAACGGATTGAGTCCCACTAATTGTAATTCAAATGTAATTCAAATAGAAAGATATAACAGCATACAGCTGGAAATTCCCGCCAGCACGGCGGGAATTTTATTTTTTTTGCTCTCACAGGCAGGAATTAATTAACTGCTATTGAACTTATAAAGTGAAATTAAATAAAAATGGAGGCCTTTATACTTATGTGCTTAAGATATCAAGTATTACTTCTCTGCAAATGAGGATATTCCTGCTGAGCTTTTGAAGTTGAGGGCTAAAAAATCAAATACATGCAAGGGGGAAATAATTTATGCTGGACCTGTCTGTCGATGAAGAACGACTGGAGAATGCCGTGGAGAGGGCCAGGGAAAAGGGAGTTATCCTGCCCACATTTGAGCAGATGAAAAATCCGGAGGAGATCCCGGCTGATATCAAGGAAAAATTGAAGGATGTCGGGCTCTGGGATATGGATTCCAGCAATCTCTTCCGCATAACCTGGAAAAATGAACCGACCAGNTCAGGCGGCCTCTACGATGGNGTCAATTTTGTGGAGCTGCCTTCGGAGCTCACCGGTGTAGATGCCCGCATCGTGGCCATTGTGGGCAAATGGTTTCCCACCGGTGCACATAAGGTGGGTGCGACATACGGCTGTCTTGCTCCTCAGCTTGTGACCGGCAAATTCGACCCCACAGAAGAGAAGGCGGTCTGGCCTTCGACCGGCAATTACTGCCGGGGTGGCGCCTATAACAGCGAGCTTCTGGGCTGTGAGTCGATTGCCATTCTGCCCGAGGGAATGAGCCAGGAGAGATTCGACTGGCTGGCAGGTGTGGCCGATGAGGTCATAAGCACACCGGGTTCGGAGAGCAATATCAAGGAGATTTTCGATAAGTGCTGGGAGCTCAGAGAAACCCGGGATAATATAAAGGTGTTCAATCAGTTTGATGAGCTGGGCAATCATCTCTGGCATTATGAGGTTACAGGTGATGCCATGCTCGAGGCCTTTGAGAATCTCGAGGGTGAGGCCAGTATGGCCGGTGTTGTCCTGACCTCCGGATCAGGTGGGACACTGGGTTCAGGTGACAGGATAAAGGATCACTATCCCCACAGCCGCCTGGCTGTAGCTGAAGCCCTGCAGTGTCCAACACTGCTCTATAACGGTTATGGTGCCCACAGGATCGAGGGTATAGGTGATAAACATGTGCCCTGGGTGCACAATGTCCGCAATACAGATATGGTTCTGGGGATCGATGACAATGATTCCATGAATCTCGTCAGGCTCTTCAATACCGATGTCGGTCGTGAATATCTGGCAGAACAGGGTGTGCCGGCAGAGACCATAGAGAATCTCGATCTCATGGGCATATCGGGTATTGCCAATATGCTGGGTGCGATCAAATTTGCCCGCTATTATGAGCTGGATGAAGACGATGTTGTCATGACGGTCTTCACAGATTCCATGGAGCTCTACGGTTCCCGGCTGGATGAGATGGTCGCCGAAGCCGGTGAGGAATATACAACCCAGGATGCAGCGGTCGACTTCCACCGCAATCTGCGCGGACAGCGCATAGATCACATGAAGGAGCTCGATTATTATGAGAGAAAACGCATCCATAACCTCAAATACTACACCTGGATTGAACAGCAGGGCCGTGATGTGGAAGAGCTAGATGCTCAGTGGTATGATTATGATAATTACTGGGGAAGGCTGCACGATATGGCAGATGAGATCGATGAGCTGATAGAGGAGTTCAACAGAAAAACAGGCCTTATGGAGGAGAATAACTGAAGATGAAGTATGTCAGTGAGCTGGAATGCACAAACTGCGAAAAAAGCTATAAACCCCTTCCTGACCGCTATCTATGCGATGACTGTGGAGAGCGAGGGCTGCTGGAGGTTAAATACGATTACGGGAGAATAGCGTCAGACTGGTCCCGGGATGATCTGGGGGATGATCCCCGTCAGTCCATCTGGCGCTATGGCCCCCTTCTTCCGGTCGAGCCCGAGACTGAGAGGCCTCTTCTGCGTGTGGGTCACACACCGCTCTATCGCTCCCGTGAGCTTGCCGCTGAGCTGGGTCTTGAAAGCATAATTATCAAGGATGACGGTCTCAATCCCACCGGCTCTCTCAAGGACAGGGCCTCGGCCATCGCCGCCGTCAAAGCTCAGGAGGCGGGAAAGACCACCGTTGCCTGTTCTTCCACCGGCAATGCTGCCTCCTCGCTGGCGGGAAATGTGGCTTCACTGGGTGGTGAGATGGATACAGTCATCTTCGTACCCGGCCGGGCCCCGGGCGGCAAGCTGGCCCAGCTTCTCATCTATGGGGCGACTGTTGTCTCCGTGCAGGGGAGTTATGAGGAAGCCTATGAGCTTTCGGCTGAGGCCATCGAGCACTGGGGATGGTATAACCGCAATGCGGCCATCAACCCCTATATGGTTGAAGGCAAAAAAACCTGTGTATTGGAAATGGCCGAACAGCTCGATTACCGGATGCCTGACTGGCTGGTCTTTTCCGTCGGAGATGGCTGTACAATTGCCGGAGCCGGCAAGGCGCTCAGGGATCTGCAGGAGATAGGTTTTATCGAAGGTGAGACGCGGCTTCTGGGTGTGCAGGCTGAAGGCTGTGCTCCCATAACCGAGTCCTTCCACAGCGGCGAGGAGCTTGAAGTGAGTTCTGAGGAAACCATTGCGGACAGCATAGCCGTAGGAAAGCCGCGCAACTACAGAAAGGCTATCAGAGCTGTGCGTGAGACCGGAGGAACCATGGTCAATGTCAGCGATGATGAGATACACGAGATGATGAGAGTTCTGGGCAATAAGACCGGAATATTCGGCGAGCCTGCGGCCGCTGCCGGCCTGGCCGGGATCAGGCTTATGGTGAAAAGAGGTGAGATAGACCCCGGAGAGAGCGTCGGATATGTGGTCACAGGCAATGGCCTGAAAGATATAGATAATGCCCGCAGGGCCGCTTCAGCACCGCTGGAGGTAGAGCCTGACCTGGCCCACCTGCGGGATAAATTCAAACAGAGGGGAATCACATGAGAAGATGAATGAAAACGACAAGCTGGGCGCGAGAATCAGACAGATGAGAAAGTCTCAGGATATGAGTCTTTCGGAGCTGGCCGGTGAGATAGGCAAGACCTCGAGCTATTTAAGCCAGGTGGAAAGGGGGCTGGCTGAGCCCTCGATAACGGCTCTCAGGGAGATCTCCAAAGCCCTTAACGTTCCCATCTTCTATTTTCTGGCCGAGGAGGAGGAGCAGAATGCCCTGGTCAGGAAGGATCAGCGCAAGAAGATATCCTATCCTGAATCCAGCTCACAGGTTGAGCTGATAAGCCCCGATCTCAACCGCCAGATGGAGATGATCGAAGTCAGGCTGGAACCCGGTGAATCGACGGTGGAAAGTCCCCTCCCCCACAGAGGAGAGGAGTGCACACTGGTTTTGCAGGGCAGGATGCGCATCGAGATAGGTGAGGCTGAGCATGAGCTCGAACCCGGTGACAGCATATATTACGTTGCCAGCGTCCCCCACAAGATTGACAGCATAGGTGAGGAGGAGCTTGTTTTTGTCTCGGCTATAACTCCTCCCAACTTCTGATAAAGAGGATAAAGAGATTTCTTCTGATAAAACAAATCAACACAGGAGGCTGTAAAGAGATGAAGACGGTATTCAAAAACAAAGATTTTGTAACACTGAATGACTGGGCCAAAGAGGAGATCGACACCCTGATAGAGGTCTCCCGCGATCTCAAAAAGAAATTTGCCATGGATGTTGAGACACCATATCTCAAGAACAAGACGGCATTTTTGATGTTCTTCGAGGAATCGACACGCACCCGCAACTCGATGGAGGCAGGCCTGGCCCAGCTGGGAGGTCATGCCAACTTTCTCGACACCTCAACCATGCAGGTATCTCACGGTGAGGTGGCCAAGGATACCGCCATCATACTGGGCAGCTACGGTCACGGTCTGGCCTGCCGCAACTGTGACTGGGGCATAGGCAATGACTATCTCACCACACTGGCCGAATATGCCGAGGTTCCGGTCATGAATCTGCAGTGTGATCTCTACCATCCCATGCAGGCCACTGCCGATCTGATGACGATAGAGGAGAAGAAGGAAAATATGAGCAACCTCAAGGTATCGGTCATCTGGGCCTATGCCACCACTCACAAAAAGCCCATATCGGTGCCTGTTTCCCAGGTCCAGCTCTTCCCCCGCTACGGTATGGACGTGACACTGGCCCATCCCGAAGGCTTTGAGCTTCCCGACTGGGTAATCGAGAGGGCCGAGGAAAGCGCAGAAAGACATAACGGTTCGATCACCGTCACAAATGACATGGAGGAGGCCTACCGTGATGCAGATGTGGTAATCCCCAAAAACTGGGGTAACTGGGTGACAGATCCACATGACGAAAAAGGCTCTGAACTGCTGGAAGCCAATAAAGACTGGAAATGCACGGAGGAGATGATGGATCTGGCCGGCGATGATGTTATCTATATGCATGCTCTACCTGCTGACAGGGGCAATGAGGTCGAGGATTCAGTGATAGACGGCCATCAGTCGGTGGTATATGATGAGGCAGAGAACAGATTGCATACTGCCAAGGCTGTCATGACACTTACCATGGGCGGCCGCGGTTAATAGCTGCTGTATGGATCATATATCAAAATCAGAAAATAAATCAGAAAAAATCGTTCAGATAATATATCAATCAGGAGGTTTTTTCCAGATGGATCACAGTAAAATGGCCGAAAGAATAAAAGAGGAAGTGGCTCAATATGAAGATGAGATGATCAAATTTATGCGCGATATGATCAGCATTCCCAGCGAGAGCTGTGAGGAGGGTGAGCTGGTCGAGCGCATAAAGGAGGAGATGGAGAAGGTAGATTTTGATGAGGTGTTTATAGATGAGATGGGCAATATCCACGGCCGTGTGGGCTCAGGAGATAGAGTCATCGCCTATGACGCCCACATAGATACAGTTGGTGTCGGCAATCCCGATGAATGGGAGTGGGATCCCTATGAGGGCAGGATGGAAGATGGTATAATTTTCGGGCGCGGTGCCACAGACCAGGAGGCGGCGATGGTCTCCATGGTCTACGCCGGCAAAGTGATCAAGGATTTAGGCCTGCACGATGAATTCAGCCTTTACTTTGTGGGCAGTGTGCAGGAGGAGGACTGTGATGGTCTGTGCTGGGAATATATCATCAATGAAGGTGTTCTGGATCCCGAGCTCGTCGTCATCACCGAACCAACCAATCTCAATATCTACAGGGGTCACAGGGGTCGGATGGAGATAAAAGTCAAGACCGATGGTGTATCCTGCCACGGCAGTGCCCCTGAACGCGGAGAGAACTCGCTCTATAAGATGGCAAAGATCATCTCGGGCATCGAGAACTTAAACCCGGAGCTCAGAGTCGATGATTTTCTGGGCAAGGGCACCGTAGCGGCCACACACGTGACCAATCAGACACCGAGCCTCAATGCCGTTCCCAATAAGACTGAACTGCATATCGATAGAAGACTCACAGCAGGAGAGGATAAGGAGCTGGCCGTAAACCAGATCAAAGAGATCGCAGAGGAGGCCGGAGTCGAAGCCGAGATAGAGATCCCCTATTATGATACACCAAGCTACAGGGATTTTGTCTACGAGATGGAGAAGTATTATCCCACCTGGGTGCTGCCCGAGGACCATCCCGTCATCCAGTCCGCTGTCTCAGCCTTTGAGGATGTTTTTGAGGAAGAGCCGAAGGTGGATAAATGGACATTCAGCACAAATGGTGTGACCATAATGGGCAGAAATGGCATACCCTGTGTCGGTTTCGGACCCGCCAACGAGGTCTATGCTCACAGTGTGGAGGATCAGGTCCCGGTCGAACACCTGCTCAGAGCTGCCGAGTTCTACGCACAGTTTCCCTCCCGTCTGTAATAGGCAAAAAAAGCTGGAAGCAGGAAGCAGGAGATGTTCAATATTTTTGCATCTGTCAAATAGCATTTTCATTCAATCTGGAGGTGAATTAATTGGGCGATAAGGCTCATGTAAATAAATCCCGCCGCCGGGTCGATGCCCGCAAGAAGGTAACCGGTGAGGCTAAATTTGGAGCCGATCTCAAATTCAACAATATGCTCCACGGCAAAGTCCTGCGCACGGAATATCCCCGGGCCAGGATAGTCGATATAGATACCAGCAGAGCGGAGGAGCATCCGGAGGTTGAGGCTGTTATCACCGCCGAAGATATACCCGAAAATACATTCGGTGTAATCATCCAGAACCAGCGCGTTCTGGTCGAGGATGAGACTCTTTATATAGGGGATGGTCTGGCCATGGTGGCCGCCACCTCCCGTCAGGCAGCTGAAGAAGCCGTTGGTCTTATCGAGGTGGAATATGAAGAGCTGGAGAGCATTCATGATCCTCTCAAAGCAAGAGAATCGGACGCTCAGACAGTGATGCCCGGCGAGGAGAACAATCAGGTCATCCACCACCCTCTGCGAAAGGGAGATACAGAGGAGGGCTTCGAAAAAGCTGATGTAATTATGGAGCGCAGCTACAGCACACAATTTATCGAGCACGCCTATCTGGAACCTGAAGCTGTCACGGCCGTGCCCGAAGAGAGAAACACGCTCGTCACCATCTATGGTTCCGTCCAGAACCCCAATGCCACCAGAGATGCGGTGGCCAGGGTGCTTGATGCCGATTTGAACAGGGTGCGTATAATCCAGGACAATATGGGCGGATCCTTCGGGGGCAAGGATGAAAACATATCATCACTTGCCGCCAGAGCTTCGCTGCTGGCTCTGGAGACCGGAAGACCTGTTAAGATGGTCAACAGCCGCGAGGAATCGATCGTCGAATCCTACAAGCGACATCCCTATAACATGAATTACAAAATAGGGGCCAGTGAAGATGGTGAGATACAGGCCATGGAGATAGAGTGTGTGGCTGACAGCGGTGCCTATGCCTGTCAGACACCTTTTGTCACCTGGCGTTCTGTAGTCCAGGCCACAGGTCCCTATCAGGTTCCCAATGTCAGGACAGATACCTATGGATTTTACACCCATAATCCCTATACTGGCGCCATGAGAGGTTATGGTTCTCCGCCGATAATATTTGCCGGGGAATCACTGATGGATGAACTGGCAGATGAGCTGGATATGAGCCCGGTGGAGATCAGGCGCAAAAATATGCTGGAAAACGGAGCACGCACTGCCACAGATCAGAAGCTCGATAATCACGAGGTCAGTCTGGAAGAGGTCATGGATAAAGCCATGGCAGCGATAGACTACGAAGAGAAGCGCGAAAAATACTCAGCTCCCCAGAATGATGAGATCAAGAGGGGTATCGGTCTGGCCATAAGTTATAGGGGTGTCAGCCTGGGAGCGGAGGGTGTCGATGCAGCCGGCTCCATCGTTTCGGTGCAGAAGGATGGAAGTGTCATAGTATACTGCGGCCTGGCCGAAAACGGCCAGGGGCTTAAAACCGTCTTCACCCAGGTGGCCGCAGAGGAGCTGGGCATAGATATGGAAAGAGTCAACTATATGGAAACAGACACCTCAGTATCACCCGAGAGCGGTTCTACGGTGGCTTCACGCAGCACACTGATGGGGGGCAATGCCATCAAAAAAGCCGTAGATAATATCAGAACCGTAATGGAAGAATTCGTCCAGGACGAATATGGTGTGGATGAAAGCATAGTGCTGCGCGATAACGCAGTCTTCACAGAGTCCGGTCAGAGGGTCGCTGATTTCTCCGAGGTTGCAGCTGCCGCCTTCCACAGCGGAGTCTTTCTCTCCGCCTATGGCTGGCATCAGGCTCCTGATATATCCTGGGATGAAGAGATAGGTCAGGGTAACCCCTATTTCACCTATGTCTACGGCTGTCAGATCGCCGAAGTAGAGGTCGATACCGGCACGGGTGAGGTGGCTGTGCTCAATATGGCTGCAGCACACGATGTGGGCAAAGCCATCAATCCGGCCAATGTCAGAGGACAGATCTACGGCGGTACGGTGATGGCTTTAGGTCATGCTCTGATGGAGGATCTTGGTTTTTCCGATGGCTTTATAAATCACACCAATTTTGATGAATATCTCATCCCCACAGTCAAAGATGCTCCAGAGGTGGAAGCCATCATCGTTGAAAACCCCGATCCTGCCGGACCCTATGGTGCCAAGGCTATCGGTGAACCTGCCATGGAACTCGGCGGAGCTGCCATCAACAATGCCATCGCTCAGGCCACAGGAGAAAGACACAGAGATCTTCCTCTCAACCTGGAACGTGTTCTGATCGGCCGCGACCTGAGCAGGGAGGGTGAATAATATGGCCGCAGATATGAATTTTTACAGCAGCACAGATCTGCAGTATGCTCT
>SL_8KL_010_SEDDRAFT_10004054_pt1 | contig 11927 bp, 15 predicted proteins | sample SodLakKL_010_SED_4_FD_11160 | JGI IMG/M metagenome (IMG submission 11160) | reverse complement strand
CCATGGATAGCCCTCCTTGGGAAAGGGTGCTATCCATATGATAACATGTCTGCCGGGAAGAATCAATGCCTCATGTCTATTATTTATTTGTGATTAAAGGTTTGATGCAAAATCTCGGTAGCTAAAGTTAGTTTATCTTTTTCGTAATTACTGGAGGAAAAAGTGGTTAAGTATAGAATTCTATTTGATATATCCCATATCAGATGAAAAGTTTCAATTAAAAGCTGGAACTTCAAATAAAGGAGCTGAAAAAATGACGAACCAGGAAGAGGTTTTGTTTGAGGATCATCCCAAGATGTTCAGGAATAAGCCGATTATTTTTATTTTGTTTTTAATATTAATTTTAGCATATGGACTGGGTCTTGTTTTTCTTTTGATCTGGTATATAAAAGTTAAAGCAACTAAATTAAAAATAACTGAAGAAAGAGTTGAACTTCGTAAAGGCATTTTGGGAAAAGAAACCAATGAAATTTATAAAGAAAATATCAGAAATATTACCACCAGCCAGTCTTTTGTTCAAAGGCTGATGGGTGTGGGGGCTTTAACCATTTCAAGTGCTGCAACCGGCGAAACGGAACTTTCCGTATCAGGCTTTAAAGAACCTGAAAAGTTAAAGGAATTGCTCAGAAAATAATAATTGGATAAAGTGTCATCTAAATATTGGACAATGTGAGCCTCAGCCTGCTATCACGATGAAGAATTGGATCGCGTGACAGATTTTCTCGTCCAGACTGGAGCTTTTGGTTATGAGGAGAATGCTGAAGTGAGTGTTTCTTAGATGCATGAGCTGAACTATACTTTCATCATTCGCTGGAAATTTTGGTGAATTTTATGTGGAAAATAAAAAGAGGGTGGAACAGGTATTTCTGAAGATGGAGAATGGAAAAAGAGAGGCTGAGAGAAAGGGTTGATATTGGTCTGATAAATGAATTTAAAAGTGAAGCATTTATTGTAATATTTATCTCCCAGCCGTTTGGTTCATGAAGTTCCTGAATCTAATTTCCAGCCACTATTGCAGAGAAAAGTTTATCTCAATCTTATCCCCCAAACCTCTGTCTTCTGTTTGCCTCATTCCTCTGCTCAAAAACGCCATTTGTTCCCTCTTCTCTTCTCAGATTGCGAAATTCATTTATCTCTTTTCTGATCTGCAGCTGTTCATCCGGACATTCTCCATCATGCAGCTGACTTCGGGCTGTCTCGGTTCTGACTTCCATTCTCTCCTGAGAATTTTGATTTTGCACTCCTGCCAGTCCTATGGTTCCAATGGCAAAGACCAGGATGAGGGCAAAAACTGCAACCACGCCAATCCTCTTCATAATATTCATCTCCTTTGATGTTTTATTAGAGATAATAATACACTTCAAATATTAAGGAATTATGAATATGGATGCAGGAGAAGTATTAAATTTTGTCAGGAAGTTTTTGTAGGAGCAGATGACTTTATACAGATAATTGAGAAACTTATTAATACAATCTTTTGATGTAAGATTTTTTGTGGTATAATTAGCTTCACCGGGAAATACATGGTGTTTGAATAAAAATCAGATCTTACTGCACAGGCAGAGGAGTGAGAATAGATGAGCAATAATAGTATCCCTACACGCGAGCTGGGAAATACAGGAGAAGAAGTCTCCATACTGGGTATTGGAGGTTACCATATCGGTAAACTTTCGGAGGACAGGTCCATCAGTCTGATAAGGAGGGCCATCGAAAAGGGGATTACTTTCATGGATAACGCCTGGTGTTATCATCAGGGACTCAGCGAAGAAATTATGGGCAGGGCTCTGGAAGATGGTTACAGAGATAGAGTATTTCTGATGACCAAAAATCATGGCAGAACAAAGCAAAGATTCAACAAGCAGCTGGAGGAGAGCCTGAAAAGACTTAAAACAGACTGCATTGATCTTCTTCAGCTTCACGAAATAGTAAACCGGGGTGAACCGGCCAGAATAAAAAAGGAAGCTGTGCTGGAAGAAGCCCTTGAGGCCAGAAGAGAGGGAAAAATAAAATATATAGGATTCACCGGCCATAGATTTCCCGCTCTACATCAGGAGATCCTGGAGTTCGATTTTGACTGGGATTCAGTCCAGATACCCGTAAATATTTTTGACTATCACTACAGGAGCTTCCAGAATCAGATAATTCCCCAGGCCCGCCAGAAAAACATGGGCATTATAGGGATGAAAAACCTGGCCAGCAGCCGTCTGCTGGATACAGATATAGATCCAGAAGAGGCCATCAGATATTCACTCTCCATGCCCATCAGCACACTTGTCAGCGGCATAGATTCATTTGAGGTGCTGGAGAAAAATGTGCAGATAGCACGCGATTTTGAGCCTTTTTCTCAGAATGAATTGCAGGAGATAAGAGAGAAGTATAGAGATATCTCTTACCGGGGAGAACATGAATACTACAAAAATGATTGATAGCTAAATACGAAATCCGGACATTGAGGAGGTGGGCTTTAATGGTAATCGAGACGGGCAAGAACCCCAATTCCTTTACACTTCGCGATCAGAAGGGCAGAGATCTGGCTGTAAGCGATCTGAAAAAATGTTTTAAGCTTCTCTCATTTCATCCTCTGGCCTGGACTGAGATCTCTTCCGGGCAGATGAAGGATTTGGAGTATAATTATGGCAGGTTTGAGGCTTTAAATACGGTGTCGCTGGGGATAAGTGTAGATCCGGTGCCTGCCAAGAGAGCCTGGTCTGAAGATCTGCAGCTGGAAAAGCTGAAAATATTATCTGATTTCTATCCCCTGGGTTTTGCTGCCAGGATGATGGGGGTATTCATAGAATCAGAGGGTTTTTCCGGAAGGGCAAATATACTGCTGGATGAAAGAGGGGAGGTGATCTGGACCGAAGAGTACGATATCTCTGAACTGCCCGATATTGCGAGGGTTTTGCAGGTGATTGAGGACTTTCGCAGGTAACTGCTTAAATTTCTTCTCAGGGGTGGTATTATGAGCTCTAAAAATATCGATCTCTGGCTCACAGTTTCTCTTTTGATCTTATGTCTTGTGATGATATCTGGAGAAGGTGTCACAGCCCGTTCTTTATCTGACGAGGAAGATGTGGATGAACTATATGATTATCTTTTTGAGCTCAGAGAGAATGTTGTGGAGAGAAGGGTGGATCTGGGTCTGACCGATGCTGAAGCCGGGGAGAGCAAAAAGGAAATGCTTGCAGAACATCAGCAGAAGGGTTCGATCTATATTGTACCGTATTATCTGCCCCGGGCCTGGTTTATCTGGGAAGAATGGCCCTCACTTGAAGATAAGATAAGAGCACTGGAATATTACAGCCAGGCAATGGATAAAATGGATATAGAGGAAGAGAGGAGAATAAATGTCAGGGAAAACACAGTGACAGAACATCTGCAGAGCAAGGGATTGAGTGATGAGGAGGTTTATCAGAGATTTTTTGAGCTGAGAAAAGAGAATGTAAGGAAAAGGGTGGAACTGGGCTGGATCACTCCTGAGATGGGAGATATCTATCTGGAGATGCTTGCTCACAACCAGGAGAGGGGATCGATAAAGATCACACCTTTTTACGCCCCTAAAGCCTGGTTTTCCTGGGAGGAATGGCCCGATATAACAGACAAAATAAAAACTCTGGAAAACCATCTGCAGGCTCTGGACATAAAATACGAAGCCAGACAGGATATACGGCAGTAGTGCCTGATGATATTGATATTTTTCCCCAGCTCATTATGAGCTGGGGATCCCTTAATTTATTTTATAGTCACAACATTATCCAGGTTATTTATCATACATATTTTTTTGATGAGTTTATTGGTGTTGGTGAGAACAAGTCTGCCACCGTTATCATCCATAAAACGGAATAGTGTGATGATAAACTCCATGAGTTCATTGTTGATAAAGGGGACTTGAGAGAGATCAAGCTGCAGCTTGTCGAGTTCATTGGCCTTTAAATTTTCTTTGATAAAATCGATATTCTCTTCGATCTTCAGAAAGAAGGTCCGGGGTTTTATCCTGATAATTGCCGAGCTGCTGGAGGTGGTTTCTATGAATTCTTCCCGCAGTGGCTGAAAAACAGTTCTGTTATCCTCGGCAAAAATATTTTCATCGAGAACATCATACCAGTAAGGACGGTAGCGATCCCAGAGCTCAAATCTAATCTGTCTCCATTCCTGTAGCCGGAAGGCCAGCTGTTGTCCCGCCATGCCGGGCAGGAATATATCCTTCAGATTGGCAATATATTTGCCCGTCGTTAAATCCTCCTCAGGCCTTTTGCGGTGGCTCTCGATGTAAAATTTTTCATTGTTTATATTGAGACGGCCGATATCTGCATTTTTTACCAGAATTCCGTAGAGACTGAAAAAATTATCCTCAAGCGTAAATCCCCCGCGCAGTGAGACCCTCTCGTATTTCAGATCGAGGATTCTGTTGAGCACATCTATCATCAGCTGCAGCTCCTGTGATCTGGAGCCGTCAAGGGGAATTATCAGCTGCAGCTCATCTCCTTCTGCCAGTGAATCGAAGAGTCTCAAAACCAGTGATTCCCGGGCAGGCATAATACCCCTGTTTTCATGCAGTTTCTGCTGGAGTTCCTTTCTTTTGTTTATGATATTATTCTCCACCCTCTCCCGTTTGGAATCCTCTTTAATTTTATCCAGATAATTTACTTCTCTTTCCGCCCATTTCACATCTATCACCTCCGTAATTTTATAATAGCAGAAAATTTATTAAAATTCACGTAATTGCCTGGCTTTATGTTATGAATTAAAATATTCTACAGATCAAATAAAATTTCAACCTATTTCTGGTATGTCCAGGGCAGGAGGATGGCTGAAAATGTATAATTTATTTATAAGAGTGATTGGATATTGGAATTAATGCCGTGACAGAAGTCGGGGAAAGGAGAGAGTCTGTATGCTTTTACTGTTTGGCAGCTTAAAAAGAGCGATAAATTCGATCATAAAATTTTTGGCCGGACTCATAAATAAAACCGTGGGGAGTGTTCGAAGCTCCCCACGGGTTGAGAAGGGGATAAATATGGACAGGCCCAACAGATCATTCCGGGGTTACAGGTGTCAGAACTGCGGGGCTTTTTTCAGCAAACACGAATTCTCCGAAAAGGTTGATCGGGTAACTTCAGTCAGGATAAGCAAAGCATATGCTCAGTTCTCCGATGAATTTCAGCAATATAAACCCGCAGTTGAAAATCCCGATATGGAGACCACCGATTACTGTCCCAGCTGCAGCTATGAGCGCGAGGATATAAGGTTATTCAGGCTTGTATATGATAAACCTTCCGGCGAAGAGGAAGATGAGCAGAAACAGAGCTGATAGCTGTATATTTCAAAAGATATCACCTGATCTTCTCCCTTAAATCTTCGATATCGCCGGCGAGCTCAGAACCGGTTTCGGCATAGTCTTCGGAAGTATCCAGAAGCCCACCTATAGTATTTTTTATCTCCTCCGCTTCTATATCATTCCTGATCTCCTCCTGCAGCAGGGAGGTGAATAGGTCGGCTGTCTCCTCATCCTGGATATCATCGGCCTCCTGCTCATCATCGAGATAAATGGTCAGAGATTCGGCCAGCTCCAGAAATACCCGGCTGTTTTTCTCATCTTCGCCGGCTTTGAGCCGGCTGAGTGTATCCAGATAATACCGGTATTTTTGTTCCTGCAGATCCAGATAGAGCCGGGCCAGATCAATGTTTTCGGAAAAATCTCCCCGGCTCAAATCATCAAGCTGGGACTGAGTTTCTTCTCGCTCTGAACTGTCGGAAGCTGATTTAATTTCAAAATCAGTATCAGATCCTGCTTCGGATCTATAATCATGGCGGAACTGTTCCAGAAGATCCAGTGTTTCTCCCAGGTCTCTGTCCACTTCAAATTTCTCCGGCTCGTTTTCTGCCCTGCTCTGAAAATCTTCCAGCAGGCCCAGATAGACCATTATTCTGGCCTGTTCATCCCTTCTGATCAGCTCGTCCAGCCCGGAGATGATTGCTCCGGTTACCCTGTAACGGGTTTCGTTTTCCGCCAGGCTTTCAGCTATCTGCTGCCAGCCGGCCGGCAGCGCTTCATCTTCTGTTTCTCCTGCCATAACAGACGGTGAAAACAGAACTGTGAAGGACAAGAGCAGGGCGGTGAATATACAGAGGGCAGAAGATTTGGCATTTGCAGAAAGAGTGATCATTTAGATGACTCCCAGCAGTATGAATACTATTATGAGAAGCAGAACTGCTTCCATTAAATTCACCTCCCGTTTTTGGCTGCTTCTGAATAATCTCTATTCTGTAGTTTGAGGTTAACACAGGAATATTTAAATTTCAATAAATGTTTTACATTTCACACCGGATTAAATCTTTTTTCGTAGTAAAATTAATTGTTCTATGATACAATTAAATAAATCAGGAGGGGTAATTTTGATCCGGGCAGAAAACCTGCATAAAAATTACGGAGATAAAAGGGCACTGAATGGCATCGACTTTTCCATAGAATCAGGTGAGATTTTCTCCCTGCTGGGGCCCAATGGGGCGGGGAAGACCACCACCATAAAAATCCTCACAGGTCAGTTAAAGCCCACCAGCGGCAGTGCGGAGATCATGGGCAGAGATGTATTGGAACAGAGAAAGTTTCTGCGCCCCCGCATGGGTGTAATGCCGGAGGAGACCAACCTCTACGAGCGTCTCAGCGTTAGGGACAATCTCAGGTTTTTCTGCCGGCTCTATGACGCGGGCTTTAAAAGGATAGAGGAATATCTTGCCATTGTGGGGATTGCAGATGAAATAGATAGTCCTGTGAAGGAATTATCCCGGGGGATGAAACAGAAGGTCCTGCTGGTCAGATCGCTGCTGCACGATCCTGAAGTGCTCTTTTTGGATGAACCCACTTCCGGGCTGGATCCGGCCTCGGCTGCCAGCATACACCGCCTGCTGGAGAGGTTGAATGAAGAGGGGCTGACCATACTCCTCACCTCTCACGATATGGAAGAGGTCGATCGACTCAGCGACAGAATAGCATTTCTGCACGGTGGGGAGATAGCAGCACTCGATAAGCCCACCTCACTCAAGCTCGAGCATGCCCCGGGCAGGCTCGAGGTGCTGGTTGAATTTGAAGATGAGATTGGGGAGGTAATTCTTGATATAAACTCTGGAAATGCCGCCGAAAAGATAGCTGAATGGATGAAAGAGGGAAGACTGACAGCGATACATTCCTGTGAGCCCACACTGGCCGAGATATTTGTGGAAATCACCGGGAGTGAGCTCAAATGAAATCCAGAATGCGGATAATAGCAGCCATATTGCTCAAGGAAATTCAGGACATAAAGAAGAATGTCAATCTACTGGTCATGTATTTTCTGCCGGTATTTTTCACGCTGATCTTTTCATATTTTATACCTGATATGCCTTCAGGTTTTGCCCTCAATTTCGGCCTCTTATTTCTGGTGGTTATGATAGGTATGTATGTGCCCTCCATGCTGATAGCCGAGGAGAAGGAGAAGAAGACCTTAGAGGTCCTTCTGCTCTCACCCGCCGGGGCGGAGGAAGTTCTGATAGGCAAGGGACTTCTGACCTATATTTCAATTTTAGTTGTGACCCTGCTGCTGGCTTTGATTGTGGGGCTTGAAGGGCAGAGCCTGCTCATAATCTTCATCTCCACAGCGCTGATTTCTATATTTTCTATCTTCATCGGTATGATGGTGGGACTTCTATCGCCCAATCAGAGATCGACCGGCACCATAGGCCTGCCCATATATATGCTTCTGCTGCTGGTACCCCAGCTGGCATCCATCTCAGGGGAGGGAATTATGAGCTTTCTGGCGGCATTATTGCCCACCACCTATTATTTCCATATTCAGGAGAGGGCCATGGCTCAAACTCTTCAGTTCGGTGATATAATGCTGGAACTTTCGGTCATAGTCATAAGCATATTTTTCTCTTTTCTGGCCCTTATATTTCTCTACAGAAAAAAAGGTATCTGATCTGACATATTTACTTATGAGTAGAGGAGGCAAAGAATGAGAAGGTGCAAATCTTTAACTTTAAGTTTAAGCCTGGTTGCTGTGCTTTTAATCTTTGTTTTTTCGCTATTAATGCCGGGAAGAATCAGGGCAGAGACACCGGATGTAGAAGCCGATCCGGATATGATTGAGCAGGGGCTTGCCGGGCTGAACATACGCGCTGGCTCGGGACTGACCGCAGGTTTTCTGCGCATGAACATATCCGATCTAAATGATATGCTCGATGATGCTGGTTTTCCTGACCTCGATCGGAATATCTTTATATACGGTTTCGGTGCGGTGGCCGGTAGAGTGGAAGGAGACCGGCTGGGAACGGTTTACCGCCGGGGATCTGTGGATTCCAGCTCGGCAGACAAAAGCTCCAGCTTGAGCATAAACTATGGTGGTCTTGTATATGAAAGGGGCAGGAAAATTGAGGATAGAGAGGATGCTGATATTGCCTTAGGAGTTATGGGCGGTATCGGCAGTATGGAGCTTTTCATTAGAGCCGGTGAGGCCGGTGAGTTCTCAGATATTCTCACAGATACTTATGAAGGAGAGCAGAATACCGCCACACTGGATAAGAATTTCCTGGCTTTAAGACCCGGCATAAATCTGCATTACAGTGTCAGAGGCCCTCTGGCCCTGGATCTTTCGGCAGGTTATCTTCTCACACATGATCTGGGTCGGGGCTGGCAGCTTGGAGATAGCTCTGTTGACACAGATCCCGTTTCCAATCTCAGAGGACCTGAGCTGACACTGCAGTTATCCTATACTTTTTGATCGAAGAGAGGAGTGATTATTCCGTGGGCAGAGATAGCAATATAACCGGCCGAGAGGTTCAGATTTTGCTCTTATTAGTAGTTCTCACCGGACTGGCTCTCACAGCCGGTGAGGGGGAACTAAATGCTGTTGCTGCAGAGATAAATATCAGCAATACTGGTCCCGTTCAGGGAGAAGTCATAGATGTTAAAACACCCTCCGGACTGGCCGGGGGATATGCCGTTCTGGCCGGGGACAGCTACCCGCTGCGGTTGGATGGAGATGAGGGCAGGGCCATGATACCGGTTTCCTACTGGCTTGAACCTGGAGAGTATACGCTTTCGGTGTTTTCAGAGGAGGGCAGCTCCCTGAGTAAATGGTCGATCGATGTTCAGGCCGGTGATTTTCCGACAAGTTATATCGATGTCGATGAGGAGATGGCCCGCCAGCTCGAACCAGAAGACCCCGAAAAGCAGGCCAGAAGGGAACGTGAGAGAGAGCTTGTCCATAAAGCCCGCTCTACCAGCAGCGAATCGAGGTTCTGGGAGGGGGATTTTCAGTGGCCCCTGGAGGGAAGGATAACCACTGAATTCGGCGCCACCCGCTATCATAACGATGAATTGGCCAACCGTCACAATGGCATAGATATAGCCGCTCCTGCCGGCAAGGATATAGAGGCGGCAGCAGCGGGACAGGTAAGGCTGGCCCGTGATCTTCTCAGCACCGGCAGGACGGTGATAATAGATCACGGCTGGGATGTTTTTTCATCCTATCTCCATATGGTGGAGATTGAAGTTGAACAAGGTGACAGTGTGAATAAAGGGGATATCATCGGCTATGTGGGTGAGAGCGGTTTTGCCACAGGTCCCCATCTACACTGGTCTGTTTCCATAGGCCGGACCTTCGTAGACCCCCGGGAGTTCATGGGTGAGGATTAATAAACGAGGGTGGAATATTTTAATACTATTTTAAGATTTTTAGCTGCCACAGCAGCGGAGGGGGATTATAATGGAGGAAATTTTACTTGAAGAGATCGCCCGGGATCTGTCGGTGGAGGAAATAAAGGAGAATATTGAGTTTAACAGAGATGAAAATACCGATAGGAGGCTGGAGGAGCTTATTGAGCAGGCGCTGGAGATAGCAGCTCCCAGAGGTCTCTACGGTATCGCTTTCATAGATGAGAGAGATGAAGACAATGTGGTGATTGAAGGTGTGGAGTTTCACAGCAGGATTTTGAGAGAAAATCTGGAGGATGTTCACAGGGTCTTTCCCTTTATCATAACCTGTGGAGTGGAGCTGCAGGAATGGGCAGAGGGGTTTGAGGATATGATGGACAGCTATCTGGCTGATACAATCAAAGAGGTCTTTCTCAATATAGCCCGGGAGCAGGTGTTCGGTGATATCTCCAGCAATTTTAATCCGGGTAAAACTGCCAGGATGAATCCAGGCTCTCTGCCGGACTGGCCTCTGGCGGAGCAGAGCCAACTTTTCAGCCTATTTTCAGTTTGTTTTCCGATGTAATGGGGAAAACGGGTGTGGAGCTGACGGATTCTCAGCTGATGAAACCCAATAAATCAGTCTCAGGGTTTTTATTTCCCAGTGAGAGTGATTATGAAAACTGTCAGCTCTGCCCCCGCGAAAACTGCCCCAACCGTTCTGCTGACTTTGAGGAAGAGCTGTACAGGGAGCGGCTGAATCATGAGATATGATCCCGATAAAGATGCTTTTCGGCCCGGAGTAACTTCTGCAAATCATCGCTGAAAGATACCAGATGAACCATAAAACAAACTTCACCGGGGAGGAATAATCGTGATTAGCAGAGAGAAACTTGATAAACCTGAGGATATAAAGGAATATCTGCACCAGAGCTATGGGCTTGCACATCAGGAGAGCATCACACCCTATGAGAGGGTGGAGATGGCTTTAAATCACAAAAAACCGGACAGAGTTCCTTTCGATTTCTGGGCCGTTCCTGAGATCGAGGAGAAGATGAAGGAACTTTTGGAAGCAGATGATCTGGAGGAAGTTTACCGGCTTCTGGGGATAGACTGCCGCCGTATTGTTCCTGATTATAATGGGCCTGCTCCCATAAAAAGAGAGGATGGCAGCTATGTTGACCGCTGGGGCACTGTTCGCAAAGAGATAGAGAATTCCAGCGGTGGTATATATGAAGAATATGCTGAATTTCCTCTGGAAAACTGTGACAGTGTTGATGAGATCAAAGACTGGCCGGGCTGGCCTGATATTGAGGACTGGGATTTTTCCGGTCTTGAGGAGAAAATTTCGGCCATAAATGAAGATACCCGCTATCATATCCGCCTGGAGCTGGGTGGGATTTTTGAGCTCTCCTGGGGGCTTTATGGATTTGCCGGTTTTCTCACAGATCTCATTGAGAGGCCGGAGCTGCCTCTGGCGGTTATGGATAAATTCACCGAACTCTTCTGTGAGATGGCTGAAAGGTCGCTAAAGGCAGCCGGTGATAGTATAGATATGGTCTATACCTACGATGATGTCGGCACACAGTCCAATTTGCTCATCTCGAAGAAGATGTGGAGAGAATTTTTACTGCCCCGCCATCAGAGGTTAAATGAGGTGATAAAGAGCTATTCTGTGCCGATCATGTATCACAGCTGTGGTGCCATCTACCCCCTCATCTCCGAGCTGAGAGAGGATATGGGGATTGATATTTTAAATCCTCTGCAGCCCGGGGCAGAGGGTATGGATATGGAAAGAATAAAAGATAATTTTGGCAGTCAGCTTAGTTTTCACGGGGGGATTGATCTGCAGGAAACTCTGCCCAGGGGGAGCAGAGAGGACGTGAGGGATGAGGTGAGAGAGAGGTGTGAAATTCTGGGTCGAGGTGGCGGTTATATCTGTGCACCGGCACACCACATCCAGGCCGATACACCGCTGGAAAATATAATTGCCCTCTATACAACTCCCCGGGAGCTGTAAGATAATTAGGTCTAAAGGTTAAAAAACCCCTCCACCGTCTCAAAGAAAGAGCGGTGAAGGGGTTTTTGAGTTTGCAGTATTTCCTTTTCAAACAGCTTATCTTATACGGCAGCTTATCTCATAAGGATCATCTCATCTGTTGCAGCCGTGAAATTCTGTCCTCTGTGGCAGGGTGACTGCTGAACAGTTTGCTCATACCCTCACGGGAGAGAGGGTTGAGGATGAACATATGAGATG
>SL_8KL_010_SEDDRAFT_10004053_pt1 | contig 11928 bp, 10 predicted proteins | sample SodLakKL_010_SED_4_FD_11160 | JGI IMG/M metagenome (IMG submission 11160) | reverse complement strand
GCTGCTTATACCTCTAAGCCGGAAAAGTGGACCGCTCTCTTTACGGACCATTTTTATGCGACGCTTCTTATATTAACATCTATATTTCTCACTGTCAAGACTTTTTTTCGGTTTTTTCTATTTTTTCCTTAACTTTTTCTTCAACTTCTTCTTCAGAAGCGATTTTAGCCAGGGAGACTACTTGATCATCCTCAGTAAGATCCATTACTTTTACACCCATGGTATTCCTGCCGGTTCTTGATATCTCAGCCACCCTGGTCCTTATAACCTTACCATTTTCACTGATCAATATTAAATCTCCTTCTTTTTGAACCACTTTTATATCAGCAACTTTTCCATTTTTCTCGGTGGTATTTACCGTGATTATACCTTTACCACCCCTGTTTTGCAGCCGGTATTCAGCAAGTGCAGTTTTTTTACCATATCCTTTTTCTGTAACCACCAGAAGGTCATTCCCTTCCGCACTAATTCCCATACCAACAACATAATCATTTTCCGAAAGCCGGATCCCTTTGACCCCCTGAGCAGTTCTGCCCACAGAACGCACATCTTTTTCACTAAAATGTATGGCCTGACCTTCATGTGTGGTCAGAACAATATTTTGCTCACCTTCGGTCAGTTTTACATCAATTAACTGATCACCCTCTTTTAAGCTGATACCAATCAAACCGGTATAATTTGATTCATACTTTTTGAGAGGTGTTTTTTTGATTAAACCCCTGCGGGTGGCCATTACCAGATACTGTTCTGTGACAAATTTTCTAATGGGTATTACCGCATTGATGTTTTCATTATCTTCCAGATTCAAAAGATTAACAATCGCTGTACCTCTGGCCTGGCGTCCGGCTTCGGGTATTTGATAACCCTTCAATCTATACACCCTACCTTTATTGGTAAAAAAGAGGAAAAAGTGGTGAGTTGAAGTACAGTATATATCTTTTACAAAATCTTCTTCTTTGGTTTTGATACCAATTATTCCCTTACCACCACGGTGCTGGCTGCTGTAGATATCCAGCGGCATTCGTTTTATATAACCCTGGTTGGTGAGGGTCACCACAATTTGTTCTTCTTCAATCAGATCCTCGATAGCCAGATCAGTCTCCTGATTAACTATATCCGTTCTTCGCTCATCAGAATATCTTTCCTTTACTTTTTGAATTTCTTCTTTGATTATACCAAGCAGTTTCTTTTCATCGGAAAGTACTTCTTTATAATACTCTATTTTCCCCTTAAGCTCTTCATATTCCTCTTCAATTTTTTCTCTTTCAAGTCCGGTAAGACTCTGCAGCCTCATTCTTAATATCGCGTTGGCCTGCTTTTCAGTTAAATTATATGTCTTTATTAGCTTCTGGCGGGCAGTGTCAACATCATCAGCTTCTTTTATGAGCTCAACAATATCATCAATATTTTCTAAAGCAATCAGATATCCTTCTAAAATATGAGCTCGGGCTTCAGCCCGGTCTAATTCATATTTGGTCCTCCGGGTCACAACTTCTTTTTGATGTTCAAGATAATGTTTTAGAATCTCTTTGAGATTTAGAATTTCCGGTTCATCATCAACAAGGGCCAGCATAATAACACTGAAAGTAACCTGAAGCTGGGTCAATTTGAAAAGCTGATTAAGAGTTACCCGGGGGGTGGCACTATTTTTTAATTCAATAACTATTCTCATACCCTGTCTCCCCGATTCATCTCTTAAATCTCTAATACCCTCAATTCTATCTTCTTCCACAAGATCAGCAATTTTTTCAATCAGCCTTGACTTATTAACCTGATATGGTATTTCATCAACAATTATACGTGATTTTTCTTCTTCAATACGGGTTTTTGCTCTAACTTTTATTTTCCCTCTGCCGGATTTATAAGCATCATACAGACTGCTTTTACCCATAATAATACCACCGGTGGGAAAATCAGGGCCTTTAATAACTTTCATTAAATCAATAATATCAATTCCTGGATCTTCTATTAGTTTAATTACCCCTTCTATTACCTCCCCTATATTATGAGGGGGGATACTGGTCGACATACCCACTGCAATACCCGAACTGCCATTTATTAACAAATTGGGTACCCTGGCGGGCAGGACTTCCGGTTCTTCCAGTGAATCATCAAAATTGGAGGTAAAATCCACCGTATCTTTGTTGATATCCCGGAGCAGCTCCTGAGTAATACTGGCCATTCTGGCTTCTGTATAACGCATTGCTGCCGCAGAATCGCCATCAATAGAACCAAAATTTCCATGACCATCAATCAGAGGATAACGATAAGAAAATAACTGGGCCATGCGCACCATAGTATCGTATACAGCCCGGTCACCATGAGGATGATACTTACCCAGAACTTCACCCACAATCCGGGCTGACTTTTTGTGTGATTTACCCGGAGTAATTCCCAGATCATAAAGAGCATAAAGTATTCTCCGGTGTACAGGTTTTAGGCCATCCCGGACATCGGGCAGAGCCCGCCCCACAATAACACTCATAGCATAATCAATATAGGCATCTTCCATTTCATCATTAATATTAACTTCCTTAATTTTTCCGTCTTCAGTACTTTTATTCATTTTATCCCCTCACTATACATCAAGATTATTCACTTCCCGGGCATGATTCTGAATAAATTCTCGTCGGGGTTTTACTTTATCTCCCATTAAGGTGGTGAAAGTCTCATCCGCCCTTATAGCATCTTCAATGTGTACCTCCAGCAAAATTCTCTGGTCCGGATTCATGGTGGTCTGCCAGAGCTGATCGGGATTCATTTCCCCCAGACCTTTATACCTCTGAAGGCTGAATCCACTGCTGCCATATTCTTCAATATATTCTTCCAGAGCTCGTTCATTGTATAAATAATCCTCCTGGCGTCCTTTTTTCACCTTGTATAATGGAGGTTGAGCAATATATATATAATTATTTTCAATTAATGGCTGCATATAACGGTAAAAGAAAGTTAACAGCAGGGTCCGGATATGAGCCCCATCCACATCAGCATCAGTCATAATAATAATTTTACCATACCGGGCATCATCAATATTGAAATCATCTGCAACACCGGTCCCAATTGCTGTAATTAAAGACCGAATTTCATTATTATTTAAAATTCTGTCCAGGCGAGCTTTTTCGACATTCAAAATTTTACCGCGCAGCGGAAGTATTGCCTGAAAATTTCGGTCTCTCCCCTGTTTGGCCGACCCTCCCGCTGAATCACCCTCAACAATATACAGCTCAGTATTTTCAGTATCACGAGAAGAACAGTCAGCCAGTTTTCCCGGAAGGGCCGTACTGAACAGAGCATTTTTGCGCCTGGTCAGATCCCGGGCTTTTTGAGCTGCCTGGCGGGCCCGGGCCGCTTCTTTGGCTTTATTAACAATGATTTCACCCACCTGAGGATTTTCCTCCAGCCAGGTTTTTAATTCCTGGGAAACGGTTGAATCCACAAAACCTCTGATTTCACTGTTTCCCAGTTTAGTCTTGGTCTGTCCTTCAAACTGAGGTTCTTTAAGTTTAAGGTTAACAACCGCGGTAATTCCTTCCCGAATGTCTTCACCTTTCAGATTATCTTCATTTTCCTTTAGGATATCCTTATCCCGGGCATAGTCATTAACCGTTCTGGTAAGGGCACTTTTAAAACCACTAAGATGAGTGCCTCCCTCACGGGTATTTATATTGTTGGCAAAGGTAAAAATCCTGCTGTTAAAACCATCATGATACTGAATTGCAATTTCAATTTCCCGGTCTCCATCCTTATTTTCAAAGTAAACTGGTTCCGGGTAAAGTGGATTTTGATTTTTATTTAAATATTTTACAAAAGAAATAATCCCACCTTCATAACAATATTCTTCCCGTTTAGTATCCTCTTCTCTGCGGTCTTCTATTTCAATACTTATTCCTCTATTCAAAAAAGCAAGTTCTTTCAAACGCTGGTTTAATTTATTATAATCAAAGTTTATCTCTTCAAATATTTTATCATCCGGTCGAAAAGTTATTTTAGTACCGGTAGATATATTTTCTCTCTGGTCAATTATCTTTAAATTATGAGCCGGTATACCTCTTTCATACCTCTGCCGGTATATTTTACCATCTTCCCAGGCAATTTCTATTTCTAACCATTCAGAAAGGGCATTAACCACTGAGGCACCAACCCCATGCAGGCCCCCGGAAACCTGATATCCTTTACCCCCAAATTTTCCTCCCGCATGCAGCTGAGTCATAACAACTTCTACGGTGGGTTTATCAATTTTGCTGTGTATTTCTACCGGTATTCCGCGGCCATTATCCTTAACAGAAACAATGTTTTGTGATTCTATAATAACCTGAATCCGGTCACAAAAACCCTCCATTGCTTCATCAATACTGTTATCCACCAGCTCATAAACCAGATGATGAAGACCTTCCTGACTGGTTGAACCGATATACATACCCGGTCTTTTTCTTACTGCTTCCAGACCTTCCAGTACCTGTATATCTTCTGCCTGATAATTCGTATTTTTTTCAAATTCCATTATATAAGTCCCCCATTTAAGATAAATCATATAATAATCTTATAATATATTTTATATTTTTTGGTTATATTTTAGATTTAATTATATGGGTAAATAACACTATTTGATGTCTGGCTTTTCATGTCTGTCTTTTGTCTGTCCTGTAACTTCAATAACTGTTTTCATGCTTACCATACTTATCATGTGGCTCCAAAAACTGTTCTCATATTTGAAAAAATCATTTTTCTGCTAAATTTCTTTGAAGTCTTTTCCTTAATGTTTTGGAAGAAATAATAGAGTAATAAACTTTTTCTTCGGTTAAAACAAAAGAACGGGGATTACCTGAACTGTAATCTACAACAAACCCCTCTTTACGAGAAGTTTCAAAAAAATTTTCGGTTATGGTTGAGTCAAGACTTGATTCCATATCTCCGATCATAACAATTCTTTCCGTTTTAAGCATATGCCCTCTGCCCAGGTGTAAAAACATGTTTAGCCCTTCCCCTCCTGCTGTTTATTTTCTGGTGATGAATGAAGTGAAAAATTACCCTCCTGTACCCTGAAAATTTTTACTTCCTTTTCTTTTTTTAAGATGTCAATATATTCATCTTCAGTACTGGTAATAAAAGTCTGTATCCGACCGCGAATTAGGTTTATCAGCAATTTTTTCCGTTCCCGATCCAGTTCAGAAAAAACGTCATCCAGAAGCAATACCGGATACTCACCTATCTCAGATTTCATAAATTCCAGTTCAGCCATTTTCAAGGCCAGAGCCGTGGTCCTCTGCTGACCCTGAGAACCATATTTCCGGATATCGCGATCATTTACCAGAAGAGCAATATCATCCCGATGGGGACCTAAAGTAGTATAACCCAGGCGAAATTCTTTTTTGCGATTTTGAGAAAGCTGTTCTGTGAAATAATTTTTAACCTCGGCTGTTGTTTCTCCTTTTAAATCAGTTTCATAATATAAATTTAAATTTTCCCGGCCTCCGGTAATCCTGCGCTGCATAAGGCGGGCCAGTATTTTTATCTTATTGATTACCTTTTTTCTTTTCAGCACTATTTTACTGCCAGCTTCAGCAATTTGTTCATCCCATACAGCAATCATATCTTCATTTTTTTTCCTGGTTTTATTATTTTGCTGAATATCTTTTAGCAGATTATTTCTCTGTTTTAATATATTATTATATTTTTTCAGCAAATGGTGATAATAAGAATTAACCTGGGAAATTTCTGTATTTATAAATTTCCTTCTCTGGGCCGGACCACCTTTAACCAGTTTCAAATCTTCCGGTGAAAAAAGAACCGCATTAAGATTCCCGATAAAATCAGAAATTTTTTCTACCGGATTATTATTTATCTTAATTTTCCGGTCCCGGTTTTTCAGTGAATATGAAATTTTTATTTCACTGCTGTTTTTAAAAAGCAATATCTGAACTAAAAAACCTTTTTCATTCCAGTTAATCATTTCTTTTGTAGTACTTGTCCTGTGTGATTCACCATTAGCCATAAGATAAATAGCTTCTAAAAAATTAGTTTTACCCTGCCCATTTTTGCCAATTATAATATTCAATCTGGCATCAGGCTGGAGATTTTGCTGCTCCAGATTCCTGAAGTTATGGACCAGTATTTTTTTTATTTCCATAAAAGTAACTCCCAAATATTCATAAATAATTAAGCAGCAATTAAGCAGTTAACATGATGAATAAAATAAAAAACAATAATTTAATTTAAAAAATGTTATTCAATGTGAAAAATGTGATATCATATATTTTATATTTTATAATAATAATTCAATCAATAAACCCTCTAAAGACCTTCTAATTTTAAATTTCTGATATAAATTAAATATTTCAATATTTTTGTTATATTATTGGTATTGGTGATTTGATATTAATCAGGAGATATATGATTTAACCTTTTATATTATCTATATTTTATATTATCTATATGATCTTTATATCCTATAATTATTATATTCTATCCATAATTATAAACTCTAAATTACATTATATCATAAAATGAATATAATTACTATAAATGAAATGCTCGGCTGTTAAAATTGTTAAAATAATTTATTGGCTATTTTCCTTCACTACCTCAAATTTTTCATCCGTACCATTTATACTTACCAGGTCTCCGGGCTTTAGTTTAGTTGATCTTCTTTCTTCTATTTTCCCATTTACTCTTATATTCCCTTCCTGGATAAGCAATTTTGCTTTACCTCCTGATTCTACAATATTAGCCCATTTCAAAAACTGATCCAGCTGAATAGAATCAGATGTAATATTTACTTTCTCCATCTGTATATACTCCCCTTCCCAATATGATATAAAATATGAAAAATTTAAATGTATCTTTTTATCAATTTGCAACTTTTAAATTATAAATTATCTTTAAAATAAAATAAAATTTCAATCCTGCCTGATGGGCATAATTAAATATGTATATTTTCTATCTTCTTTACTGGTATTTATAGTCAAAGGACTCACCGGACCTATAAGATCTAAATTAATATTTTCTTTACCGGTAATTTTAAGTACATCCTGCAGATATCCGGCATCGATTTTAATATTTTGTTCAGGTCCTTCCATTTCAAGAATATTAATTTCCTCATGAACCTCTCCTGTTTCTGACTCCAGGGTATTAATCTCCAGTATATTATTATTAATTGAAAGTGAAATTTCATTTGAATCCTGCCTGGCAATAAGAGAAGCCCTTTTTACAGCGGCATTTAGATTGCGGGTGTTTACATTTATTCTGGTATTATATTCACGGGGTATAACCTGCTGATAATTGGGAAATTGTCCTTCAATTAAGCGAGATATTATACTGGTATCATTAAAATTAAAACATATATGATTCTCATCCAGAAGTATTTCAACATTCTCCTGTCCGGTTAACAGCCTGCTGAGTTCATTTAAGGTATCACCCGGAATAATAACTTCAGATATTCCAAGATTTTTTTCATACTGGTCAGCTTTTATCTGATATTCACTGCAGGCCAATCGATAGGTATTTGTAGATACCATAGTAATTTTTTCTTTATCTATTTCAAATAAGGCTCCGGTAAGAGCTGGCTGTGATTGATTTTGAGAAATAGATAATTTTACCTCTCTAATTATTTGTTTTAGATTACTGCCCTTAATTTTAATTTTATCGGGTTCTTCTACCCGGGGCAGCTGAGGAAATTCATCGGGATTATAACCATTAATTTTAAAAACTGAATTCTGGCATTTTATTTCTATCTGCATATTTTCTTTATCCAGGGAAAATAAAATATTATCATCCGGTAATTCTCGAACAATATTAGAAATATGGGTGGCCGGCAGAACTATCTCCCCTTCTTCTTTTATGTTTACCTGTTTTTCCTGCTGGTTTTCTTCTTTTTTTCCGGAGTTTTCATTGTTTTCTTTTTCTTTGTTTTCTTTGGAAGTTTCTTCTAAATTATTCCCATCATATTTTTCCTTTTTTTCAGGTATTACACAGCTGATGCCAAGATCAAGATCAGTACCAATTAATTTTAATCCAGTATCTTTGTCAGCACTGATATATATTCCTGATAATACGGGGAGTGTGGTTTTAGTGGAGACTGCTCTCTGAACTTTATTAATACCTTCATGCAAAATTTTCTGCTGAGCTGTAAATTTCATATTGTGTTCCTCCTTATGTTATATTGAACATTTTTTATTCACAAAAAAAGAGAACAGATTAAAAACAAAAATATAAATATATATTTAATAAAAACCAGTAATATAAGTAATAAGGAGTGTTAATTTGTTATTAAGTGTAACAGAGCTTAATACTGCGGGATGGTCTTTGTATATATCCTGTAGATAATAGCAGTAATAAGTTTACACATTTAAACAGGGTAAAAAGTTATTAAATAAATTAACATTTTTACCACAGATTATTAAGTTGTTATCCAGAAGCTTATTAACATGAGTTAGCAGAAGTTATTTGGTTTTTATTTTATCAATTAATTTTTTAATTGTGTTTCTGAAATCTTCTTCATTTTGATACTTTTTTTCTATTTTTTTATGAGAATGAATAACTGTGGTGTGATCTCGACCTCCAAACTCTTCTCCAATCTGGGGTAAAGAGTTGTCTGTTAATTCCCGGGCCAGATACATTGCGATCTGTCTGGGGAAGGCAATTTTTTGTGTTCTTTTCTTGGAAGTCATATCCTCTATTTTTAAGTTATAGTAATCTGTAACTACCTCTTTTATTAGATCAATATTTACCTCTCTGTTCTCATTTTTATTTTCTGCCACCAGATCTTTAAGGGCTTTTTTGGCCAATTCGATGTCAATTTCCTCATTTATGAGAGAGGCCTGGTGTATAACCTTGATCAAGGCCCCTTCCAGTTCTCTAATATTAGATTGTATTTTATTGGCAATATAAATAATTACTTCATTGGGAACTTCCAGGTCTTCAAGATCAGCTTTTTTTCTTAAAATAGCAATTCTGGTTTCCAGATCGGGCTGCTGTATATCTGTTATAAGTCCCCATTCAAATCTTGATCTCAATCTTTCCTCAAGGGTGGGAATTTCTTTAGGAGGTCGGTCACTGGAAATAATAAGCTGTTTATTTGCTTCATGTAAAGAATTAAAGGTATGAAAAAATTCTTCCTGAGTTCTTTCTTTATCGGCAATAAACTGGATATCATCAATAAGCAGAATATCTATATTGCGGTATTTATTTCTAAAATCGGAGGTGCGGTCATCCTTAATAGCATTGATAAATTCATTTATAAAAGTTTCAGAAGAAACATACACTACTTTATGTTCTGGTTTATGTTCCAGTATAAAATGGGCAATGGCCTGCATGAGATGTGTTTTCCCCAGGCCCACATCCCCGTATAAAAACAAAGGATTGTAGGCTTTAGCGGGTGCTTCGGCAACCGCCAGAGAAGCTGCATGGGCAAACCGGTTGCTGTTACCGACCACAAATGTTTCAAAAGAATATTTTGGATTAAGATTGTGAGTTATTTCCTGATTAATATCATGATTAATTTCATTTTGATGGTTGTTAGCTGTTTCTTTTTTTGGCTCTTTTAGTAAATTTTGATTTTCTTTGAGTTCCTCAGGTGTAAACAGCCCTATTTCCCATTTTTCATTTTCTTTATCATTTAAATCATTCATAATTTCTTTGATCAGACTTATATATCTGGTTTTAATCCAGTCTTTAATAAAATCATTTTCAACTTTAACAATAAGCTTGCTGTCTTTTAGGTTTACGGGAGTAGTATTGGAAAACCAGGTTTCAAAACTGGGGTTGGTTAATTTTTTTCTTATTTTATCCAGGGTCTGCTCCCACAATTGTTCTAATTCTTCCTGTGTAAAGGACATAAAGATTCCTCCCGTTGGTTATAAAAAACCTAATTATTAACAAAACTGTGGATAAATTTACCGGTTATCCACAGAATAAATTGGTTTAATATGGTTTTTTTGCTGGTATTTATCGAATTTGCCTCTTGAAAAAAAGTAGACCTATTTTTTTTATCCACAGAAATCAGTTGAAAGTATGTACTTATGCACAGAATGTGGATAAAAACAGATGTTTTCTGTGAATAAGTGGGGTTTTGTCTTTGTGAACAGGTATGACCATTTAAAAAGTTATCCACAGGTTGTTAAAAAACTGATGCTTTAAAATATAAGATTTGGGTTTAATTAATATATATAATAAATGTAGTTTTTGTATTTTTATTTTTATTATAAAAGCACAAAAAAATAACTGAATATAGAGCAATAATATAATAACAGATTATTAAGTATTAATCAACATAAATTAAAGGCTTTAATTCCTGTGGATAAAATCTTAATTTACCGATTATAGTTATTAAAACTTCCGGCATATTGATTTTCTTGACTCTTTAGACCAGATAACATATAATTTTATTTGCATGAAGGATTTTTTGATTTATCGGGGGGACATTATTTGGAGACACTGAAAGAAAATAAAAACTTTAAGAGGGTCTATGAGTATGGCTATTCTCGGGCTTCAAAATATCTGGTATTATACTGGCTTGAAAACAGTGAAACAAAAAATCGTTATGGTTTTTCTATAAGCACTAAAGTGGGGAAAGCTGTTCAAAGAAATAAAATAAGGCGCAGGTTAAAAGAAATTATCCGTTATCAGGAAAAGAAAGAAAATCTGCAAATAGGTTTTGATGTTGTCTTTATTGTTCGTCAGCGGGCAGCCGGTCTAGAGTTTTCCCGATTGAAAAAGAATGTCATTTATTTGTTTTCTAAGGCAGGTTTGTATAAAAAAAAGGAGCAGCAGTAATGAAATTTATTTTTTTGCAGTTAATTTCATTATATCAGAAGGTTGTTTCTCCTCTATTTCCCTCCACCTGCAGATTTTATCCCTCATGTTCAGAGTATACAAAACAGGCAGTACAAAAATATGGAATAATTAAAGGCAGCTGGAAGGGGATCAGGCGTATTATCAGGTGTCATCCGTTTAATCCTGGTGGATATGATCCCCTAGAATAATAAGTAGGAGGCAAAATAATGTTTAGCTGGTTAATTGAAGCAATGCAGTCTTTTCTGGATTTGTTATATGGTTTTGTAGGTAGTTATGGTATTGCTATTATAATTTTTACCCTGATAATAAGAGCAATATTGTATCCTTTAACTGCCAAACAGACCCGTTCGATGAAGGGTATGAAGGACTTACAGCCTGAATTAGAGGAAATCAAAGAAGAATATGATGATGATAAGCAGAAACAGCAGGAAAAAATGATGGAGCTTTATAAAGAACATAATGTAAATCCTCTTTCAGGATGTCTGCCCTTAATTTTACAGATGGCTATTTTGATTCCTCTTTACAGGGCTATAGTTGGTATGGATATTCAGGAGGGTTTTCTCTGGATAGAAACTCTAAGTGAACCTGATGTTCCACTGGTTATATTAAATGCAGGAGCGGTATTTATCCAGAGCTATTTAACCCAGCAGGGAGCAGGAGATCAAAAAGCCGGGGGCATGATGATGTGGATTATGCCGATTTTCATTTTATTTATTGGTTTCCAGTTACCCTCAGGTGTTTTAGTGTATTTTGTAACTTCAACTCTGATACATGCTCTGCAGCATTATAAGCTCAGTCATGAAGATGACGCTGCTGATCTGGAAAGAGAGGCTGAGAAAAAGCCAGACAAAAAGATCGAATCCGATACTGTCGAATCCAATACTAACACCAAGGATTCAGAGGAAATTGATTCTGATTCCGAAACTGAAACTGGTTCGGAGACTAAGGAGGCACCTGAAAATGGATAAGATAAGACAGGAAGGTAAAACTGTCGAAGAAGCAGTCCAGGCTGCCCTGGAAATTTTGCAGATATCCCGTGAAGAAGCTAAAATAGAGGTTATTGAAGAAGGTAATAATGGTTTTCTGGGTCTGATTGGGGCAAAAAGTGCTCTGGTTGAAGTTGAAGCTAAAAAAACT
>SL_8KL_010_SEDDRAFT_10004049_pt1 | contig 11931 bp, 22 predicted proteins | sample SodLakKL_010_SED_4_FD_11160 | JGI IMG/M metagenome (IMG submission 11160) | reverse complement strand
ATTCTACACCTATTTATAAAAAACTTTCAGATAATGAAAAAATAATATAAACCATTGATTTATCAGAATAATTTAGACCAGAAACTTTTCTTTTCAGGAAAATCTTCTGGATTATCCAGTCCTCTTTCCAATGCAACTTCAATTTGATTTTTAGTGAATAATGCCTTTTCCTTTTCACCATTACCAAATTCAATAGTACAGGGATAATAGGTCAAAACAGATCCCATTATTAAACTCCTTTTTCAAACAATTCTTTTTCTGTAAAAATTTTAAATTCAAACCCACGTTTTTTACAATACAACATTGCAGCTTTCCATTTAGCTCTATTGGTTAGTGATGTAGTTTGCTCATATAACATTGTCTTTTTACTCTTGCCCTTGGTTTTCTTAGGTAACATCAATTCCTTATATGGCTTTATTTCTATTAGATATACTTTAGTTTCATTTTTCTTTGTTTTACACTTAACCAGAAAATCAATAAAATATCTTCTTTCCTTTTGTTTAACAGGGTCATAGTAAGGAATAGCAAAGGGTTCACTGCTCCAGGTTATCACACTACTATTCAAATCACACCATCTAGCAAATTTTTCTTCTCAAGTGCTTCTACATACCACATACTCCAAATTACATTTTTCCTTATTTTTAGGATAGTATCGTTTAGTATTTGAACCTTCATTTTTTTGTTGAAAATTGGTCACGATTTACCACTTTGTTAAAATTTTACTGGGAGGAAATGACACTTCCTCCCACTTGAGCCGTAAAAAACGGCTCAATTTGGGCTATTTTTTCCACTCACGCTTAATTTCTTCAAAAAATTTCTTCTTTTCTTTATCAGATAATTCATCAGGTGAGTCAACACCTCATTCCTTTAGTTTCTTTTCAAAAAACTTTTCATAAGCAGTTGCTTCTGTTAGATTTTGTTCCTCAGGAACAATCAAGTTAATTTTTTCTAATATATCCATTTTATTTCTCCTTTTTATCCTTATCTTTCAAAGCTGACCTTTCACCAAAATGAAAAGCAATTATTAATCCTGTTATTGTTAAAATTTCGTTTGGGTCTACCATACCTGTTAATGCAAGACAAGCTGTAGTAATAACAAACACAACACTAATAAAAGGCCTTATAAGTAGTCTAACTTTTTCAATCATTATATTCTCCTTACATAAATGCATTTGCTCTTATTACTGATTAAGAGAGAATAGATTTATCTTAATTCAATTCTCTAATATATTTATATAAATAATTGAGAAATTGATAAAAAATAGGAATTTTTATGAGACTGATAAATTACTTAAATGAAATAAGCTTTAAAAAAGGCAGGGACATTGACTATCCATTAGGTGGAAGTAAAGTTATTGTTTTCAATAAAAATGATAGTTATAAACTGGAAGGTAAAACACATGGGGATATTTCTCATGCATTAAAACACATGCCTAAAATCAATCCATCCTTTTTTAAAAACATTCTGTCTTCAGTACGAGAACTTATTAAAGATATGAAATATTACATAAAAAATAAAAAAGGAACCATAATAGGTGACCCTGAAATCACAGATAAAACATTGATAAATACTATGGATAGAATAAATGATAAAATTGTTCTTAATGAGCCATTAACAGATGAAGAGAAACAGATACAAAGGTTTTTAATAAAATTAAAAAATGAGTATATATCTGTTGTTGATGGGATAGTGTCCTCGGCTATCAATGTTGATGATTTTGAACAGATTGATAAAAACAAAACGATTTGTTTCAGTGTTAAAGATAGAGGCAAAAACAAAATTTATTTCTTGGATACAAAAAGAAATTATTTACTAATAACCTCTACTGGTATGGTGGCCAAAACATTTTTTATCTATAAAAATGTGGATTATGTTAAAAGGAATACAGAAAGAGTGGACATTTTAAACAAAGAAGTAGAAAATTTTATAAAAGGATTGTAACATGACTAGACTAATAAAGCACTTAAATGAAAACAATCCATTAGATTTATTAAATCTTGTCCAATTTAAAAAGGACTGTTTACCCTATCTTAAACAACTTAAAAAAGATAATTTCAAATTTTTATATTCAGGTAGAAGAAAAACAGACCCCATTTTTAAACAAAAAGTTAGAAAAGACAGAAAACCATTAGATACTCCTGAAGAAATTCATAATTTAATTGATAATGAATTTTTTTATCAACACGGTGTTAAAGCTAGAAGTCAGTCACTATTTGCTTTAACTGACTGAATTAAAACAGGATTTTATGGCAATACTTATTATGTGTTTCCTGTAGGTAATAAATATTCGTTTATATATAGTAATAACATAACAGATTTATTTGTTAAAATTAATGATACTTTACAGGAAAGGTACAATCTAACCACAAGTTTATGAAGAAAGTTAGAATCTGCATCAAAAGACGATGTGTTGTATTGAAGTAATTTAAATCATCAATATTTTGTAGGAGATAAACATAAAGTTGGTGATAAAGAGATAATTACCAAGCAAGAATATTTATCTATTACAAAATCGGTCATATCCTCTTTAATTAGAAAAAACTACACCAAATCTAGGTCTTTATCTGACATTCCATACAGAAATGAAATAATGGTTATTTGTGATGAGGCATGAATGATAGATAAAAATTTAATTTCTATTGATTACATGAAGTCATGAATACAGGAGAATACATAAATGGCTAAGTTTGTTGAATATTTAAATGAAAATAATCCATTAGTTGATTTATTTGAAGAAAAAACAACCAAACAATTTCAAATTGTTGTATTAACATCTTCTGTTAACAAGCAAAATGAGAAAATGGACAAAGCCCCTACGGTACAAAAAATAGAAACTTACTGTGAAAAACATAAATCCAAAGGCAAATAAATAGGTAATCATAACATGACTAGACTAATAAATTATTTAAATGAAAATGAATATGATCTCAAAGAGATTAATGAACTAATTAAAAGGGACTGTAAATATTATCTTAGTTTGGTGGATAATAATATTTTTACAAGGGGAATGCTTACCGGAACTGGACTTGAATTAGGTAAAAAGTCTGTTAGACAAAACAGAACCCCTAAAGGAATGGAAAAGGACATTTTTAAAAAATTTAATAAATGATTAGTAGATAATGGTCATTTAAAAAGGGATAATGTTCTTATTGCTTCTTCTATAGATAACTGAACAACTATGTTTGGTCCTAATTTTTATATATTTCCTATAGGTAAATTTAATTATACTTTTGCTAAAACCGGTGATATTAATATGGATTCACCAAAAAGTGGATGAACCCGGTTTGCGGTGGAACAGTATTTAGATGACTCAAAAGGATTTGATATTGATTCTCTTCAATTACCCAATCCTTTTCATAGTTACTTTGTTACAAATAAACAAATAAAAAAGGCCCATCAACACCAGTTTGAAATATGGTTTGACTGTAAAGAATATTATTTTGCCAAATGGTTAAATTATGCTTGAAGTCCTTTAAAATCAGAACAAAAATTAGTTGTGAGGGAATAAATGACTAGATTTATTGAATATTTAAATGAAAACCAGGAAAAACATATTCAAAGTGTTGTAAATGATTTAATGAAGAAAGAGGGCGCTCCTCCAATAGAAATAAAATTTTCAAACACAAGACTTTCTAAGGGTGAGGCTTATTATAAAACAGAAAGAATTAAAGGTGGAAAGATAAACTTTCCATTATATATAAAAATAGGTGAATGAAATACTATAAAAAACTATCCAGATGAATGGATTAGAGTTTTGGGTCATGAATTAGCACATCATATTATGAATATAAAAAAGAACTCATTGGGTCATACTAAAGAATATTATAAAAAAGATGAAGATATAACCAACAAACTTAAGTATTTGTTTTCTAAAAAAACGAATCCAAACAAAGAAAAGCTTAAACAAAAAATTGAATATTGGAAAACTCATAAAAAAGAAATTGAAAAAGATCAAAAAGAAATTGACCAGAATTTTGATTATGATAAAGAACTCAAAAAAATGATGAAACAACTATAATATGGAAGGATTAAATGTCCAGATTTATTGAATATTTAAATGAAAATGATGAATATGTTGACTTATTGGGAAAATTGGAGAAGGACTGTTCTCAGTATCTTAGTGATGTCAGAAGATTAAAAGGTGGAATATTACTTTCTGGTAGGAAAAACAAGTCTTCTTGATTTCAAAGAGATATCAGAAAGAATAGAAAACCACTCGATACACCTATTGAAATTCATAATATGATTGATGATGTATTTGAAAAGAAAATGGGCATCAGATTAAGAAGTAACTCATTATTTTGTGTTGCTGATAGACTGTTAGCAGAATCTTATGGTGATGTGTTTGCTATATTACCAATGGGTAAATATGCATCTTGATACAATGAAGAGATTAGAGATTTGTTTGCTTATTTTGGTAGGCACAATATAAAGAAACAATTAGGAATAGAAGCATCTGGTGGTGGTGCACCCAAAGTAAACAAAGAACTTGTTTGAAAACTGAAAAATGAATATGGATTTAAAGATAAATTTTTAAATTTATTAAAATCTGTGATAAACAATTACAAACAGGGATTTCCTAAAGATAATTCAGTAGAGATAATGGTTACTGGTAACAGTTATTACGCTGTAAATTTTGATTGGGCCACATTTAGGGGTGATATTCAAGGAACGGTTAATTTTAATGATTGATTATTAGGAAAGGTAAAAATAAATGACTAGACTAATCACATACCTAAATGAAAATAACAATGTGGAATTACTTGATGAGGTTATAGAGAAACTAAAAAGTGATTGCTCCATATACCTTAATGATATCAAGAGACAGGATAATATATTGTTATCAGGTAGGAACTCCAAGGAAAAATTCTTTGAGCGTGATGTTAGGAAGAATAGAACCCCAAGAGATACACCTATAGAAATTCATACTATTTTTGATAATCATTTTCAAAAGAAAACTGGTATCAGACTGAGAAGTAATTCCTTGTTTTGTGTAAGTGGAAGAAATACAGCTGGTGCTTATGGTGATGTATACTATATATTTCCTATAGGTAAATATCAAACTTGATATAATCCTGATATAGTTGATTTATATGGACATTTCAATATTTTTAGTGTACAGAAAAAACTGGGATTAAAAATTAATGCTCCTTTTCCATTAAAGCAAGTTGTTGTGAAAATTAAAGAAGACTATGAATATGAGAAATTTTTTAATGATTTTACTAAAGAGCTTGTTAGTGGGTACAAACAAGGAACACCTGAAAGTAAAGATATTGAAATTATGCTCTATTGTGATAAATACCTTGCACTAAACTATAACTGAGCTGAATATGCAATGAGAATAAAATTAGGCATAACATTTGATGAATGACTATTGGAGAGGAATTAATATGAGCAGATTAATAAACTACTTAAATGAAGAAAGTTTTATGTTAGAAAAGATAAAGGAATTGTTACAAGATTGCTATCCTTATATAAGAGATTTGAAGAGAACCAATCATTTTCCTAATAGGATGTTATATTCTGGTAGGAGTAGTAAAGACCTTGTCATTAGAAGAAAAGTGAGAAAGGATAGAAAACCCAAGGACACACCTAAAGTGGTACACGAAACACTTGACCAGTTATTTTATAATGAATTTGGTATAAAGGCCAGAAGTCAAACACTCTTTACATTCCCTACTTGAAGCAATGCATCTAATTATGGCACTGGTGTCTTTATGATTTTCCCTGTAGGTAAGTATGAAATTATTTGAAGTGACTGAATTACTGATTTATATGGTGATATGATTTATATGGTTGATACACTGAAAGATATAGTTAAACCAGAAGACAGGGGATTTATTAATGTAATTGATGCTGAATGAGATAGAATTGGTGTTGATAAAGGATTAACAACCCAATTTGCTAATTGATTATATGAAAATTTCCCTGTAGAAAAATTTTATAGAATGGGCGGATTGAATAACGCACTGGCCTTGAATAGTGAGATTATGGTTTATTGCGATGAGTGAGTAGGTGTACAAGAGGAAAAGTTCAGAGCGCATTGTAAATCAGAGAGATTAACATTTGAACAGGGATTAGAGTTTATACTAAGTGATTAAAAAAGAGGTTACAAAACTACTTGACATTTAATAAGTCACATCTTTTAGTTGAGGCTGTTATCATTCCTAACACTAAAGGATTTTTGAAAAAGATGGATACTTGATAAAAATGAATAAATAAGAGGCAATATTATGAGATTTAAAAAATGATTATTAGATGAAACAACCATAACAGCTGGCGCTGAAGTGGGCCCTGATGCTATTGCTGTGGATGATAGAAAGAAAAAGAAAAAGAAGAAAAAATTGAAGCACCTTTACAGAAGGAGACCAAAAAATGAGACTGAATAATTTTTTATTGGAAACCAAATGAATGGAACGAACTATGATAGGGTATGGTGTAGAGTGGAGAAATATAGAAAAAATTTCCACTACTATAGGCAGTTGACTTGACCATAACAATTTGGTTTATAATCAGATAAAAACTCCACATATAACCATTGCTATGATTACAGGTAGATATCCCAAGGATGAGATTGCTAAGAAAATGATGGTTTTACCAAAAAATTTCAATATGAAACCTAAAAAGTTGAAACTTTTATGAGGAATGAATGTAAAGAAATGGTTTATTGGTATAGAATATGAAAGAGTACCTGAATTTGTACAAGCAAGAAAACAAATAAAGGAAATTTTTCCAGAAGTAGTTGAATTTAAAGGTGGTCAAGTACCACACGTGTCACTATTCTCCATTGAGAGTGATTTTGATTTGTATATTTGGAATGAGATATCACAAAAAGATTATTCCTTGCCATCTATCAAGACCGGTAAGGTGCAATTATATAATAAAAAATTTGAAATAGAGTTTGAACATAGGAGGTAAATTATGATAAACAAAAAATTAGGGTGATTGATAACATTAACAATTTTAACCTTACTATTAGGTTGTGGTGCAAAAGTAATGGTCACTGACAGTGGAGAGGAAATACCCAAATCATTAAGGTATTCCTATTTTTTTCTGGAATATTCTAATGATATCAGTGATTTAATTGGTAGGCTTACTGCTGAACTATATTTTGAGGAAATTATATCAGAAGAAGATAAAGATATTATAGGACTATACTGGGCTGACCATAAGAAAGCTCATAATATATTACAGGACGAAGTAGAGAAATGGTATAATGAAGTTGATAGTGGATATGACGTATCAAGTAAAAAACATATAGCGGTTCTTATGTATAATGTAATAGAAGAAACAGAAGCACTACGGAGAATTTTAGATGAGGTTTCTGGTGGTAAAGTGACCATACCAGAAGGATTAATAGTTAATTTATATGCATTATATGATGTGATAAAGAACAGGGAGTAATAAAATGGACTTCATAAAAATACTTGAAAAAATTTTAGGTCATATAGGAGGAAAAGTCAATGGATAAAGAACAGATAAATATAATACTTACATTAATCAATGCTGTATCAGTGCATGGTATATATATTGTTAAAAGGGCTATAAGTAATATGGATAAAGAAAATATTACAGCAAAGGATATTGAAGAGTTGAAAATAAGCAAACAATGAGATGGTTATTTTAGAAGGTAAATTTTATTTTATAAAGGCTTGCCAAGAAAACCTCGTGGGCTTGCCCCGAGGATGAATTGGCAAAATAATTTAAAAAAATACTTGACATATTCTAAATGTGGTAGTATATTATAGCTCGTAAATCAAAAGTAACATCAATGGAGTTTACTCCTGAGATGATAAAGGGTATTGTGGCATATCCTAAACGAATAAGGGTTGCATAAACCAAACTTCGTTTGAAGCCACAGGGCTTGCCCTGTGGAGTGTCACGGATTCATTTTCAGGTAATGATGTGATTTCTTTTAATTTTGAAATTAAGGAGGATGAATAAAATGTTGAATGTTCAGAAATTCCTTAGGGAAAACTCCATTGAGGACTTGGAAAAGGATTATGGTATGGTCATCAAGAAGTATGATGACCGTATCACCTTAAATTATAATCAAATATCCAGTCCAAGATTCCATTCTATAGCAGATGAGTGTAGAGGGCTTATTCTGTCCTTGCCTGACTATAATGTTTTATGTAGACCATTTGACAGGTTTTATAATTGGGGTGAAGGTGATACAGGAAGGAATGAAGATATATCCAAAATGACTGGATTATCCAAAGAGGATGGTTCCTGTATTATGGTATATCACGATGACCATAAGTGGTGTGTTGCTACTAGAAAAATGGCTTTTGCTGAGGGTGAAACTATTACTGGTAAGTCTTATTATGACCTGTTCATTGAGGCACTTGGAAGTGATTTACAGGAAACAATGGAAACATATAGTAAAAACATAACTTTTATTTTTGAGTTATGCACACCAGAGAATAGAAATATTAAAAGATATGAAAATCCAGTGGTTTATCTTTTAGCTATTAGGGAAAATGATACTGGTAAATATTCTTCTTATATGACAATAAAAGGAGTAGCAAAAATACTGAATGTTCAGGTACCTAAAAAATATACTTTCAATAATTACAAGGAGATAGAACAAGTAATCAAGGATATTGATGCTACTGATTCCTTGGATGAGGGGTTTGTGTTATGGAACGAAGAAACAGGATATAGAATAAAGATTAAAAGTCCTAAGTATGTGGCATACCATCACCTGAGAAATAACGGGGATTTATCACCTAAAAATATCAGTAAATTGGTATTTGATAATGAGTATCACGAATATTTGTCAATTTATCCAGAGGACAAGAAATTCTTTAAGCCTTATATTGATGCTTATAAGTCATTAGTAACCACTATAATGGATGATTATGAAAAGTATAAGAACATTGAAGAACAGAAGGACTTTGCTTTGGCAATCAAGGACTTGGTGCATAAATCATTTCTTTTTAGTCTAAGAAATGGATTGACAATAACTGAATGTTTTGATAGTTTATCTTCTAAGGCCAGAGTGAATTATTTGGAATGTTTTAAACAGAAGGAATAATGATGAAAAAATATAACTTTGACAATCCTGTACATTGTGCAAGATATGTGGCAAGGTACCCTCATTCAATGGTGGGTGGAAGAGTAAACACTGATGGTAGTGTTACCTTTCCATCTTATGAAAACATTCTAATAACGGAAGATGGTGAATATCTATGCTCTGATTGTGTAAGGAAAAATTACAAGGAAATAATTTCTGATACTAAATATGATTATGGCACTCAATGTGCAGCTTTATCAGTTGTTAGTGAAAGTGAGTTGGAAAACCAAAGATGTAGTCATTGTTACAAACAAATAGGATATCAAGAGGAGGAAGATTAAATGAAGAAACTATTAATTTCATTAGTGATTTTAGGTTTATGTTTGACAGGTTGTGCAGGGTCTAATACACTCGGAGGTGCTGCTATTGGTGGTATAGGTGGTGGTATTGCTGGTACTCAAATAGGTAGTGGAACAGGTAATATTGCAGCTATTATTGGAGGAACACTATTGGGAGCGGCACTCGGTGGATATGTGGGAAGTTATATGGACAGAATGGACAGAACAGATAAAGTTACATTAAATAAAACTTTGGAACATACTCCTACTAACCAAACTGTTCAATGGAGAAATCCTGATACTAAAACTTCTTATACTGTCACACCACAAAGAACATACCAAAGACAAGGGAGATATTGCAGAGAGTATCAGACTGAGGTAATTGTAGGCGGTCAAGCACAAAAGTCATATGGTCAAGCGTGTAGGCAGCCTGATGGACAATGGGAGATTATTAATTAAATGAAAGAGTGTCTATTATCAATAAATAAAAAAGATTTTGAAATACAAACTTTTAGGTCAGGAGGACCAGGAGGCCAACACCAAAATAAAACTAATTCAGGAGTGAGAATTATACACAAGGAATCTGGAGCTGTTGGTGAGTCCAGAGAACATAAAAGTCAACTTCAAAATAAAAAGGCAGCTCTCCAGAGATTAACAAAAACAGTTAATTTTAAATTATGGCTAAATAAAAAGATTTTTGAAATTGATAATAAAAAAACAATGGAAGAAACAATAGAAAAATTAACAGAAGATAGAAATTTAAAAATTGAGGCGAGAAATAATAAAAAATGGGAGATTATTAATTAATGAAAAGATTTATATTATATTGTTCAGATGGCAGTTAAGTACACCAATATTAGCAATTTGTGTATCAATGTTTATAGTTTATGGTCCCTTGGTAGCAACCATTATTGCTAACCTGATAGGCGGATGTATCTTTTTTTGGGTAGATAAAATGATATTCAAAAGGCCTTTAAAAAGACCTAAATGGGAAATTGAATGGACAAGATGTTATCTTTCTGAAATTGATTAACAAAGGGGTAGGTAATGGATTTAGTGAATTTGTTTATGGAATTTCAGAGATGGAATCCTTCTTTAGTAAAACCTATGCGAGATTGTTCTCACCATGCAGTGGCAGGTGATGAAATTATCAATCCTTGGCATATGTGTGATGATGTGTGGAGTCATACTTGTATGGTTTATAGGCATTTTCTGAATTTAATAGGAAATGAAACTCATAACAAACATTACTTCTATACTGGTATTGCTATTTTATGTCACGATATAGGAAAGGTTCATACAAGAAAAGTTAAGGAAAATGGACACGTTTCTTTTCATTCTCATCCTTTTGCATTTATACAGGAAACCATTGATTTTATTTACTATTTGAAAAGAAAGGGATTGATTGAGGATATAGAGGAAGCAATATATATTACTACTAATCTTGTAAGTAATCACATTGATTTTCATAGAGAAAAATCCCTGTTGATGAAATGGGAATATGCAAATAAGGATGAAAATCTTTTTATAGCAAACCTATTGCTGAATGTGTGTGATGACCACGGAAGGATTAGTTACAAAGGGAACAGAATATTAACATATGAAGATTTTCAGTGTCATTTCCTATCAGCACTATCAATATTGGATGATGTAAGATTGAATAAAATATCTCATAATGATAAAAAGATTGTGTTTTTAGTTGGTCCGCCAGCAGCTGGTAAAAATACTTATCTAAATAATAAATCAGCCGTCTCTTTTGATGATATCAGAATGGAAGTATACCAGAGAAAAAATGATATAGATGGAATGGATAATATTACTTTATACAAGAAAGCCTTTGAGTATTGTAATGAAAATAAAATTGACCTGACTAGATTGTTAGTTAAAAAAGCAAAGGAATTACTGGAAACAGAAGATGTTGTGTATATTAACAATACGAATATGGGTAGAAAAGCAAGGCGTTCTATTATAAATAGTTTGGGTAGGAATTATGACTATGAATCCATTATTTTAGCTAACACCACACAAGACTTGGTTCATAGAAATTATTTTAGAGAAGACAAGAAAATTCCATTGGATGTACTGGATAAAATGATGAAAAACTATCAGATACCTACTTACAAGGAAGGATTTAGTAAAATAGAGGTAAAATTTAATGGCACCCATTAAGGAAGTTTATGAAAAAGCAGTAAAGGTCATTGATTCTTGTGAGTCAATGACCCTTTTTAGTTGCACTGAAAGATACGTGGAGTTGTCTATCAAGAGATTGGAGAAAATGGCCTGTTGCTCATTGGACTTACATTGGAATGGTAGATTACTAAAGGATATCAATGATAAAATTTATGATTTACGTAAAAGACTAAGGAATAAAAATTTTATATAATTCTAACAATTATAGTGACACTCCACAGGGCAAGCCCTGTGGCTTCAAACGAAGTTTGGTTTATGCAACCCTTATTCGTTTAGGGTACGCCACAATGCCCTTTATCATCTCAGGAGTAAACTCCATTGATGTTACTTTTGATTTACGAGCTATAATATACTACCACATTTAGAATATGTCAAGTATTTTT
>SL_8KL_010_SEDDRAFT_10004048_pt1 | contig 11931 bp, 10 predicted proteins | sample SodLakKL_010_SED_4_FD_11160 | JGI IMG/M metagenome (IMG submission 11160) | reverse complement strand
GAGTCACGACCGAGCGGCGTTCGGGTCCCGAGCGCATGGCGCCCCATGCACGATCCCTGTGAGCGCCTGCTCCGGATGGCAGGTCCCAGCCAGAAGCCGATCCACCCTGGCGCTAGGGGGCTCTTGGCCCTGGGAGTCAAGGAGGAGCCGTCTCCACGATCCGAAGTTCAGCCTGGCGCAGCAACGCCGCAACATCGCTCGCGGCACCTACACTTCATCCGGGACGCCCTGAGGGCTTATCGGATTCCGTGGTGAGGCCGTGGACGGCTTCTACTAGGCCGAACCGATCCGCTGAACGGAAGCAAATGTCCTCACAAACCATTCCACGCTTGACCGTGAGCATCCCGACGTGCGAGCGACCAGAGCTCGCACGACGCGCGGTGATGTCGGTCGTCACCGCCGCTGCGCATCCGGCCGCCGAGAGCGTGGAAATCGTCGTATCCGACAACTCGCCGGATCGCGCGACTGAACGGCTGGTGTCCGAAGCGCTCGCCGGCTGGCCAGGACCCTCTCGGTACGAGCGGAATGAGCCCAACGTCGGGATGGTGGGCAACTTCAACCGCTGCGTCGATCTGGCGCGAGGCCGGTGGGTCCAGATCCTTCACGACGACGACTACCTCCTGCCCGGAGGACTCGGACGTCTACTGGCGCGGCTGCCCGATCAACCGACGGACACGCATGCACACCTGTTCGGCGTGCATGTCGTCGACGGCCACGGGAAGCAACTGCGACGCCAGGTGCCACGTCGGCGTCAGATCCTCACCCCCGCTGTGGCGCTGCGAAAGCACCTCACGTGGTCGTCCTTCGTGCGCTTCCCTGCCATCGTGGTCGCGCGGGACGCCTACCAACAGGTCGGTCCGTTCGACGACTCTGTCGGGGCGGCGACCGACCTCGAGATGTGGAGCCGGATCTTCGGGGCGTACGGGGTATGCCTCGAGCCAGCGTCGATCGTGTCGTACGTGGTCCATCCTGAGGCAGCCACCGAGAGCATGTTCACCGAGCGGTATCTCGAGCTGATCGCCGAGGTGTTCGACCGAGCTGTGACGCTGGGGGTGCTGCCTGAGGCAGATGTCCGCCAGGCGCAGGCCCACTGGTACCACCAGTTCGTCATCGCAGGCACGATCCGGCGCTTCCGCGCGCGCGACCGGCAAGGTGCGAAGGGCGTGATGAGACTGTTCGACCATGAGGTCACCGAAGGACTGCCGACCTCTCGGCGGTGGCAACCGGCGCGAGCGGCGCTGAGGCTCGCGACGAGCATGACGAGGTCCAAGAAGGCCTGAAGCACGCTGGCTCACGCGGACACAGGCTCCGCCGGGGGTGGTGCTGGCCGAGCCGTGGCGCGTGCCGCGCTTGGTAGCCTCGAGCTCACGCAACGTGTCCAAGCGGAGGACTCAGAGTTGTTTGCAGGCGAGGATATCCGGCGACCACGCATCGCGGTGTGGGCGTACAACTGCAACCCCGAGCTAGGGTCCGAACGCGGCGCGACCTGGGCTTTCGTTCGCACCATGGCCGGCCGAGCCGACCTCGTTGTGTTCCACAGCCCCACCGACACCGAGCAGTTGACGGCGTGGGAACGTCAACAAGCCGGGACAGCAGTGGAGTTCGTGGAGGTGCAGGAGGCTGCGTTCCTCACGTTCGTCCATAAGTGGTTCCGCTTCCACCGGCAGCTCGAGTTCGTTACCTATGGCGGTTGGCTCAAGGGCGCGATCGAACGCACGCGCGAGGAGCACCGAACCCGGCCGTTCGACGCGATCGCTCATGTCTCTTACAGCAACTACTGGCTCCCGAGTCCGGCGTGGAAGCTGGGCATCCCCTCTATCTGGGGTCCGGCTGGTGGTGGCGTGCGAACGCCGGTCCGGCTGCTGCCCACCCTCGGTCCCGCGGGCATCCTGGCCGAAGTGGAGCGCACCCTCGGCTTGACGGTCACCGCGATGCTCCCGGCGACGCGCCGAACACACCGGCGGGTCACCGTGCCGATCGTCGAGACCCACGAGACGAGATCCCGTCTCGTGAAGGCGCGACGTGACGATGCGCTCATCGTCAACCGCGTCGCGCTGATCGACCCGCTCACCGCTGGCGAGGAACTGGTCGATGAGTCGGGCCCGAGTGACCCGAACGAGTTCCTCTTCACGTCGGCTCTGTGGGCGAAGAAGGGCCCGAGGCTCGCGGTCGAGGCACTCGCCTACACGGATCCACCGCTGCGGCTCTCGTTCGTCAACGACGGCTACGACCAGGCCCGCTTGCAGCGACTGGCGACGAAGCGGGGGGTTGCAGATCGCATCAGCTTCGATGGTCGGATCCCCAGAGACGAGTTGTTCAGTCGGATGAGTGGTGCCGCTGGTCTGGTCTTCACTGGTCTTCGCGAGGAGGGCGGGCTCGCGTTGGCCGAGGCGATGCACCAAGGTCTGCCGGTCGTGGTCCTGGGACACGGGGGGGCCGGCTTGGTTGCCAGCCAAGCGACAGATCCTGCCCGCGTCCGTGTCGTGCCACCCGGGTCGCTGCGGGACACGGCTCGACGCCTCGGCAGAGCCATGACCGAACTGCACGCCGCTGCCCCGACAGAGCGGACGCCGACGCTCGATCCTCATCCACATGTGGAGGCCACCGAGGAAGCCCTCGCGAGAGCCGTGCCGCACCTGCGGAGCGTCTCGAGCCAGCATGCTCCGTCACAGGGTCCGCTGCGATGAGCAACCCACCGCGCGTTGCAGTGGTGCAGCGCACGATCCGTCGCTATCGCATGCCGTTCTTCAGGTCGCTGGGCTCAGAGCTCGAGCAGCGGGGCATCCAGTTGGCGGTCGTCCACAACACGCCGCCACGAGACCAGGATCGTCGCAAGGACGTCGTGGACGACGAGTCGCTGGCTTGGGCCAAGAGGGCACCGGCCCGTGACGTCGGCATCGCCGGCAAGACGCTGCTGTGGCAGTCAGCACCGAGGGGCTTGCACCAGGCAGACCTGGTGGTCGTGGAGCAGGCGAGCCGTCTACTGCTCAACTACCGTTTGCTGCTCCGCCGGCGGTTCGGTGGCCCGAAAGTGGCTCTCTGGGGCCATGGTGACGACCCGTACCCCGACCCCAGCATGACGGCCGAGCGGTTCAAGCGGTTCTACTCCACCCAGCCGGACTGGTGGTTCGCCTACACCGACGGGGTGGCAGAGCTCGTGGAGGCCTTCGGCTTCCCGGGTGAGCGCATCACCGCGGTGAACAACTCGACTGACACGCAACAGCTGGCCGCTGCCGTGCGCGCAGTTTCGGACGACCAGGTGCAGCAGCTCCGGGATGCGCACGACATACGAGGGGACCAGGTCGGACTGTACGCGGGAGCACTGGTGCCCGAGAAGCGTCTCGATCATCTCGTCGAAGCAGCCGATGTGGTTCGGGATGCCTCGCCCGCCTTCGAGCTCGTCCTGGTGGGCGATGGACCGTTGGCCCCGTGGGTGCAGGAACAGGCGAGCCGGCGCCCGTGGATGCACTACCTCGGCCAGCAGTTCGGTGATGACCTCGCCCGGGTGATGCAGCTGTCCGCATTCCTGATGGTGCCGACCTGGGTCGGTCTCGTCATCGTTGACGGTTTCGCGGCCGGCCTGCCGCTCATCGCGCGTGCATCCGCGGCCCATGGGCCAGAGATCGGCTACCTCCGCCAGGACGAGAACGGCCGGCTGATCGACGACGGAGGCGATCCTCGACGCTACGCGGAAGGCGTCCTCGCTGTGCTCCACGATCCGCCTGGTCTCGACCGGATGCGATCAGGATGTCGAGAGGATGCCATGCAGCTGGGCACGGAGGAGATGGCTCGGCGCTTCGCCGACGGCATCGAAGCCGCGATCGCCGCTCCTCGCCGCTGAGGTCACGAGGACCACCGCGACCGTCGTCGCACTCGTCTCCCGATCCTGCATCAGCGTGCCAGCGTCGTCCGCAGGTGGCGTGCGCTTCGCAGCGCGAGGGCCACGATGGTCAGCAGGGGGTTGGCATAGCCACCCGTGGGGAAGACCGCGCTGTCGCTCACGTACAGGTTCTGCATCCCGTGGATCCTGCCTGCCGGGTCGACGACGCCCTTGGTGGGATCCTCGCTCATCCGGGCGGTGCCGAGGTGGTGATGTCCTCCGTGGAGGGTGGAGCCCCACGTGTCGTCGTCCTCGAGCAGCCAGGCCGCAGGCTCGAGGGTGCCGAGCCCCGCGGACTCCAACCGCTCGCCGAGTAGCTCCTGCGACCGGCGTACGGACCACTTGTCGAGGTTCGACAGTCGCCACTCCAGTCGTGGCTGCGGCATCCCGAGTGGATCCCTGGTCTCACTCAGGGTCACCCGGCTCTCAGGGTTCGGGGACTGCTCGGATTGCGTGAACAGTTCCAGGTGGGTCGGGCGTTGCACGATCTCGTTCACCACGGTGCCCGCAACCTCGTCCAGGTTGGTCACGATCCGCTTCACGTGGGTACTGAGTCCGGCGGGCAGCGTCCGGTTCTTGATCTGCTCGGCGACCCGCCGCGGGGAGCGGAAGTTGCCGACAACCAACTTCAGCGAGTGGTACGCCTCTGACTCCTCTCGGCGCTCATAGCTTCCGGTGGTCAGGTGAGCCGAGAAGTTCAGCAACTGCTCGCGGCGCTGGACCTCGGCGTTCAGGGTGTAGGCGGCCTTGATGTCGCCCGATGGCCGCTGGAGCGCAACCCTGGCGTAGGCCCCCTGCAAAGCGCGGTCGAGGGCTGGAAGCATCGGGCGGGCCGAGTCCGAGTGCGGCGCGACACGGATGCGTCCCGTTACGACGTGGGGATGCTCCATGAAGTAGCGACCGACGAGATCGCGATCGTTGCCGAGTCCGTTCGGTTTCACCGAGTTCGAGGCCAGCAGCAGGCGTGCCGTCTCGATGGCGCCTGCCGCTATCACGTACGCACGCGCCTTGACCTTGAAGCGGCGACCGTTCAGGCATGCGACCTCGGCGGTGGTGACGTTCTCTGCCTCGGGGTCGGTCTGCAACTTGGTGACGTTGGCGTACAGGTAGACCGCGACGTTCCTGGCCTGCTTGAGCTCGTCCCGGTAGACCTTCCCGAACTTTGTGGGAGGACTCCCTTGCCAGACGACAGATTCGACGCCAGAGCCGGTGAAATCCGGGCCCATACAGCGCTGGGATGTTCTCCGGCCAATGCGCAGGGTCGAAATCAGGTTGCTCGAGCTGGCACAACCCGGCGGCTTCGTGGAAGTACGGCTCGATCTCTGACCAGTCGATCGGCCATCCGCTGCCAGGGACCCAGTCACGCTGTTCGAGATCGATCGGATCCAGGGGGCGGCACCAACCGGCCCAGCGGTTGGAGGAGCCGCCGAGGACACGGTGACGCGTCTCGTCGAGCGCGTAGTACGGACGGCCAGCAACCTCGCCCTTGGCCAGGGCTTGGCTCTCCGCCTCCTCCTCGGGTCCACCGCTCTCCAGCAGGCATACGTCGAGGCGTCCTCCCGCCAAGGTGCGAGCGATGGTGATGCCGGCGGGGCCCGCCCCGATGACACACAGGTCCGTTTCGATGACCTGGCCTTCGGGGACCTGCTGGGCGTTGATGAACATCTTCGTCCTTCCAGTGGGCGCCGCATCCAACCGGGGACGGCATCGGCAGCGGCGGCGACGATCACAGCCAGGCTGCCGGGCGGCATGGTAATCACGCAGCGTCCACCCGGAACTGCTCTAGAGCATCAGGCCAGTCACTCTCACTGAGGTAGCGCTCGCAGCATTCGGCGCGCTTGCCAGAGCGCAGGTAGTCCGACGACCTCGTTCACCACATGCAAGCGGCGCTCGGCAAGCGCTCGACGACGACGAACGGTGAGATGAGCCATCACAGCCGCATGGACATCCTCGAAGTCCCCCGACTGCGCGTTGTTCATCAGGCCACGGATCAGGATGGCAGAAGTGACCAGTTCCCGCCACCGCAGGACGGGTGACCGAAACGTCATGTGCACGCGCTTGTAGAGCACAACGAAGAGCCAATTCGCCAGATCGAAGGCGAGTAGATCGTCGCTCCCAGAGATCGTCTCCACGCGAGGGCGAGGGACAGGCGACGGGATGGGGTCAAGCAGGCAGATCCGCCCCTCGCCGACGAGCAGGTTGTGTAACCCAAGATCACCATGCGCTCGTGAGTACGCCGAGTAGTACGCGTAGAGGGCAGTACTCAAGGCATCTACGACTGAGTCGGACTCGTGTACGAGGGAGTGCTCCTCGCTCTTCAGCAGCTCGTTGGCGGGCAACCCCGGACATCCGCGCATGAGGTAGCAACCGGACTCTTCATCGATCGAGACGGGTTCCGGGGCGAACACACGGAGTGCGGGCGATCCGGTCGGTTGGCCAGCGAGCAGTGAATGCCACTCCTGCAGAGCGGAGAACTCGACGTGCATCGCGCGGATCAGCTCAGGTCGCTGATGTTGAGGGATCTTCAGGAAGAACCTAGGGGCGTCCACACCCGTGGCATCTTCGGTGTCTATCGCAAGCGTGAGACTGGTGTTGCCTCCGCTGACGCGCCAGAAGGAGCCCACCGAAAGCCCCATTCGAGCGAGCCGCGCCTCCGCCCAGACCTTGGCGAACCCGACTGAGACTTGTGGGTGTGCGACGGCATCCTCCATCCGACTACTGGCGCACTGGGTCGAACTCTTGAGCTTCGTTACTCTACCAGCAGGCCTTCGCAAATGGCAGACGCGTCGGCCGCAGGGGTCAGCAATGACAGGGCTGTGGAGCGCGACCCGGTGCCGACCTCGAGAACTGCTGCGTGACTACGGATACGCTGGTCCGGCAGCTTGCCTGACAGCGGGGACGAAGGGGCGAAGTTGGGGATCGGCAGCCTCTTGCTCTTGGCGCTGGCCGCGGCTGGCGGTGTTGCGCTGATCGAGACGGTCGTCCGGCGCAGCGACGTGGGCGCCGTTCTGGTGCTCGGCTTGCTGCTCTTCGACGTGTTCTTCGCGCACGTGACTACCTCCTTCATGCTGGGACCCGTCCGCGTCGGAACGAGCGACCTGCTGTTCGTCGTCATGATGACGGCGGCGGTGGCCAGGCTGCTGCGGATCCAGCGATTTACGACCCCACAACGACTGCTCATAGCGTTCGGACTGCTGGTCGCCTGGGCGATCATGCGCGGCGCTGATCCCTTCGGTGTGCCAGCTGCAATCAACGAGGCCCGAAGCTTCCTGAGGTTCATGGGTGTCGCGCTGTACTTCTCGACCGTCGAGCCGCGACGCGAACTACTCGACCGGATCGGTCAACTCTGGTTGGTCGCCGCTGTGGCGGTGTCTGCGCTCGCGGTCATGCGGTGGGGCGCAGCAGCGGCAGGGGTCACCCAGGGCATGCTGGCCAGCACCACGGGGAACGTCAGAGTGCTTGGCGCCAGCGACACGCTCGTCATCGCCATCGGCGCCCTCCTGGCGTTCCCGATGCTCGCCGACCGCCAGCGCAAGCTGACTCGCTGGCTGGGTCCAGCGATGCTCGTGGTCGTGGTGCTCCTCCAGCACCGCTCGGTCTGGGTCGTGGCGGCCGTCGGGACGGTGTACCTGCTCTACCGGCAGCGGGCCTTAGCCAAGCATGCCCTGACCGCTCTGGTGGCGGCAGTCGCCGTGCTGGCTGTCCTGGTCTCGACCGTGTTCTACGACGAAGACGCGGCTGCCACCGAGCAGTTGGCGCAGTCAGCACAGTCCACGGGCACTTGGGAGTGGCGGGTGGCGGGCTGGACTGCGCTGTTGAGGGACTCCGGCCCGGAAAGTGCTGAGGAGTTCCTGACGGGTCGGCCCTTCGGTACCGGGTGGGAACGACGGCTCGTTCCGCTGGGTCACACCGTCGAGGTTTCGCCACACAACTACTACATCTCGGTCTTCCTCCGCGTCGGTGTGCTCGGGCTCGCGTTGTTTCTTGGGCTCTACAGCTTCGCGCTACGAGGCACACACCTCGCTGCGCGCCAGGGTCACTTGAAGGACAGCCTGCTAGTCCCCGTGACCATACATGTAGCCGTCGCGGTGCAGCTGGTGTTCTTCATCCCGTACTCCGCCCACCCCGAACACGGACTTCTGCTCGGACTGGCACTTGCGATCGCTTCACAGGCGTCCCTCGATCGATCGACGCCGGCGCGTGCGGTGGAAGTTCCGAGATGACGGCTCGCCGCATCGCTGTCCTGATGACCTGCCACAACCGGGTCGACCGCACGGTCGCCTGCCTGCGATCGTTGTCCGACCAGCAGGACGCGTCGGAGCACGAGCTCGATGTGGTGCTGGTCGACGCAGGCAGCACGGACGGCACTCGGGAGACCGTCCGGCAGCACTTCCCGCACGTCGAGGTGATCGAGCGCGGGCCGGACCTGTTCTGGAACGGCGGCATGCGGGTGGCGCTCTCACACGCCTACGAGAGCGACCCCGACCTCTATCTGTGGATGAACGACGACGTCGCGCTCGACGAAGACGCGCTCGCCACCCTGATCGACTGCCACCGCGAACTGGAAGCGACCCGCACGGCACCCGCCATCGTCGTCGGGAGCACCCGCGACCCCGACACCGGGGAGCACACCTACGGCGGGGTCATGCGACCCGACCGGCGGCGTCCGATGCGCTACGAGCTCGTCGCGCCAGGCGACGTGCCACGGCAGGTGGAGACGATGAACGGCAACTGCGTCCTCGTCCCTCGGGCGGTGGTCGCCCGGATCGGCAACCTGGCGGGTGCCTACACCCACGGCATGGGCGACTACGACTACGGCCACCGGGCGGACCGCGCCGGCTGCGAGGTCTGGATCGCCCCGGGCACCATCGGTACCTGCGCTCGCAACCCCGAGGCGCCGCGGGCGGCCTCACTCGACGAGCACCGACGCCGGGTGACCAGCCCGACCGGAGGTCTGCCCCCCACGGAGTGGTTCACCTACGTCCGTCGCTGGGGCGGCCCGCTCTGGCCCGTCTACGCCGTGAGTCCGTACGCACGCCGGCTTCTACGCTGGGCGCTCAGGCGCTGACCCGTCTCGGCCGATACAAGGCCGGCTGGCAGGCATCGCTACAGCAACGCCAGTGGCACCCTGACCGACACTCCGCTCGGGTGCGTGAGGCGGCAAGCGGACCCGCGGTAGCGTTAACGGCACGGCAACTAGAGGTTCGCATGCGCGTCTTGTCCATCATCTCGGCTTACCCGTCCTCCATCGGAGGCGCGCAACTGCACGCGCACGAACTCAACCGGGCCTTGCAGCGGCGCGGCACCGAGATCACGGTCGCCACCCTCTGGCGAGAATCGCGCACGGATTGGCTCCGGGGTTCGACGGTCGCGGCACCTCCGCCTCAACCTGTCTCGGATCTCGATGGGGTCCCGGTCGAGGTCGTCGGCCTACCGCCACATGAACGTCGTGCGGCCGCCCTGCCAGCCCTCACGTACTACGCATCGATGCGAAGGACGAGACCGAGGCTGACGCGGCTCTTCCAGCAGCGGGCTGAACTCGCCATCGAACGACACCGTCCGGAGGTGGCACACCTGTCCCGCATCGGTCGTGAATGGTGGTACCAGGCCTTCATCGAAGTGCTCGGGGCCCGCGGTGTGCCCTTCGTCCTCACACCGAACCACCACGCTCACTGGGGGACACGGTCACGTGACTGGTGGTGGAACGAGATCTACCGCGCTGCTGGTGCTGTGCTCGTGCTCAGCGACCACGAGGCGGACGACGTCGCGCGGCTCGGTGTGCCGCGTGACCGGATCATCCGGACGGTGGTCGGGGTCGTCGGTGGTCCTGCCGAGGAGGCGAGCACGGAACGGGCCGCCGATGAACGGCACCCAGTGGTGCTCTTCCTCGGCCAGGTCAAGACGTACAAGGGGGTCGACCGCCTCTACGACGCGATGGTGGAGCATGTCTGGCCGAGCCACGCGACCGCCCGGATGGTCGTCGTCGGCCCGTGGGTGGATCGACTGGACCGACTGCGTCGCCGGCTCGAGGCTGATCCCCGCGTCGATGTCTTGGGACCCGTCGACGAGGCGACGAAGTGGCGCCAACTGCGCCGCGCGACCGTGCTGTGCGTGCCGTCCACCGAGGAGGCACTCGGTGGGGTCTACGTCGAGGCCTGGAGCGTCGGATGTCCGGCCATCGGTGCGGACATCCCTCCGGTGAGGGAGCTGTTCGAACGTGCGCGAACAGGACTGGTCGTCGCGCCGGAGCCGCCGGCGATCGGGCGGGCGCTGACCGCGTTGCTGGCCGACTCCGACCGCATCAAGGCCCTGGGTGCCGCCGGCGCGGCCGCGGTCGGCGAGGAATACAACTGGGACGTCGCCGCTCAGCGTGCCCTGGACGCGTACGAGCTCGCCCTCGCGCGGCCCTGACACGCCCGACGGCTGCCGGGAGACCGAAGCGCGAGCGATCGGAGCAGAACTACCAGCCGGTCTCTGCGTGGTCGAGCGGCGATGGGTGACAACGTCAGGTGATCCCCAGCGCTTCAGCACGCTGCTTCGAGTCATCGCGGAAGAAGCGGTCGAACACCGCCTCTACCTCTGCCATGTCGAGGAGGCCACCGCGGCGCGTCGTCCAGCGCGCCAGGTCTGATTCGGCCACCACCGGCGGGTGCGACTCCCGCAGCCTCACGGCGATCTGCCGTTGTCCCAGGACGCTCAGCGCTGCGACGCGGTGGTTGCCGTGGCCGAGGACGAACCTGTAGTCGTCACCGCGAGTCAGGAAGTACCCCGTCACGAAACCGTAGACCTCGGGCTGATACCCGACGCGCACGAAGCTGTGGTACGCGTCCACGACGCGACTCAGGTGCTTCGCGCCGAACAAGTCGCAGGTGGGACCCCGGTACTGGCTGTGTGGCAGCTCCTGCGTACCTTCAAGGGACCGTCTCGTGCGGTCCACATCCTGGGCCGTGGCGGACCAGAGATCGATCAACCGCTCGACCGCCGGCCAGGTCGAAAGCGTCCCCTCCTGTGCCCTTCGACCGTCGAACAGCAGTCCACGCACGGTGGTCGGCTGGAAGCGTTCATAGAACGCCCGCAGGACACTGGTGGCGTACGTCGCCCGAGGGTCCGCGAGGTGCTCCTCCAGCGCCGCGACGAAGGGGTGCCACCCGGACGCTCCGTAGGAGAAGCCAGCCCGGTTCAGGGTGCGGTCCAGATCCACGAGCATCGCGCCCCTGGCCGGGCGATGCAGGGTGGCCGCGACGGCCGGTGGCAGCCTGAAGCGTCGCAGACGCGTGTAGTGAGCGTGCCTGAGGCGCCGGCNAGGGGCCAGAGTGACCTCGATGCCGCGGTCCCTGAGTGACGACTTCAGCGCGCCCTTCATGGCCCGCTTCATCCGGCTCGTTCCCACCGATCGTCCACCAGCCCAGCCTAGCGAGCATGTCCCCTAGGCTGCGCCGAGCCTGGGTGGCCGGGCAGGGGACGAAAGGGGTTCGCCGATGCGACCAGACGTCACCGTCGTGATCCCGACTCGCGACCGCGCGCCCATGCTTCGACAGGCACTCGGAAGCGTGCTCGCCCAGGATGTCGATCTCGAGGTGGTCGTGGTCGACGAGGCCTCTCGCGACGGCACGTCAGCGATGCTCGCAGCCTGGGACGATCCGAGGATCCGAGTGGTCCACCACGAGCGACCGATGGGCGTTGCTCGTGCACGGAACGCCGGGATCGAGCAAGCACGCGCCGAGACGATCGCTTTCCTCGATGACGACGACCTGTGGTTCCGGGGGAAGCTCCGGTCACAGCTCGATGCGATGGCGACGGAAGGCGCGGACTGGGCCTACGGCGGAGCGATCATCTTCTCCGAAGGGCCGCGCCTCGAGGCCGTGGTCACAGCACCGGCAGCAGCGGTCACGATGGCCCGACTCCCGTACGTCAACACCGTGCCGGGCGGCGGCTCCAACGTCCTGGTGACCCGACGGGCGCTGGACTCGGTCGGGACGCTGGCCCTGGACCTGCAGGCTTGCGAGGACTGGGACCTGTCCATCCGCCTCTCTCGGTTCAGCCCGCCCGCC
>SL_8KL_010_SEDDRAFT_10004047_pt1 | contig 11931 bp, 24 predicted proteins | sample SodLakKL_010_SED_4_FD_11160 | JGI IMG/M metagenome (IMG submission 11160) | reverse complement strand
TCATCAATAATTAGAAGATCCGCGCCTTCACCAGCAATGGGACCACCTATCCCAGTACTGATCATCTGTCCCCTATGTGACTCAAGTCCCCAGTTCGTGACTGGTGCTCCGCCCTGATCCAATTGTATGCCAAAGACAGACGGCCCAAAGTCACTAACCTTTGTGCGATTAGCTTTCCCAAATCGCCTAGCCAAAGAATCACCGTAACTTACAATAATTACTCTACGACTGGGCTTCCTTCCGATAAACCAACTGGGAAATGTTTCGGACACGGTAAAACTTTTACTATGTCGAGGAGGCAAGAAAATCATTAACCGTTTCAGAGACCCTTTCTCTACTTCGTGCAACGCCTGGCAAATATACTTCGTATGATCACCGTGTACATAGAAGCCTCTGTGAACATATTCTACATAAAAGTCGTAATCTACTGCTGCGGTCAATGCATAGATTTCTTGTTGTTGTTCTTCGGGTAGATTACTCAGACTGTCCAAATCGGGCAGAGTGCTCTCGCTTGCGGAACTGCTCTGCGATCTTGTCTCTGCTTTCTGGGTTGTTAATGATCTCCTGGACAACATAGTATTGGCGTTGGAGCTCAACCGGGCCACCTCCTTTACCAGTTAACTCAACAGCATGGCGCCTGCTCCAGCGATCCGGGTAACGACGCTCTAAGAAAGTAGCGATCGCCTTCCAATCACCTGGGGTGTGCTTCTTCCATTGCTTGACAAGGCTCACTTCAGCTTCCGCCTCAGCTTTTTTAACCGCCTCGTACAACTCAGTGTAGCTGCTTTCTACCCCTTCCTGCAAGTCACGTTCTCCCTTGACCATCCAGTCTCTATATGTGGCATAATGTATACCAGCATAAGAACAAGCAGCCTCATAATAGTTGCCTTCAGCGATAGCTTCCACTAACCTATTCATTAAGCTATTAGTCAGTTTTGATGAACGGCCACCTTTATTCTTTTGCTCTACATTATCGTGACTAGTATCGTGACTAGTGATGTTACTATTACTAGTAATGTCTTGCTTTCCTTTAGATCCATTAACTGAGAAAAGGGAAGAAGTTTGTAGTGGTGGTGCCTGGTTTTCTTTTCTTCTTCTTCTGACTACTTTATCGTTGCTGTTGTTTGCTGGACTTTTTGTCCTTTTCATTACTTTCCACTCCTTACTTGCTTACTTATTTGCTTACTAACCCCAGAAACCCAGCAATTATTAAGGGAACGATCACTACTATAAAGATTAAACCAGCAATTATTCTTTCATTCTTAGTGACGAACGCATCTACTGGAATTTCTGTGTCCAGCCTTGGATCTATCGGATAGTTTATATTTGGTTTTAGAATCCTTTCTGCTTCTTTACTTCTGGCCTTTGCTTTGTTAATTTTATTAGACATAGTACTACTCCTTCCATACATAGCCTTTGCCTTCACAACTGCGGCAAGTTTCTTCAGCAGTATTGTGACTAGAAAATACTTCTTTGAGACTATAAAATCCTTGCGAAACTATCCCTTTGCCTTCACACACTGGGCATCTATACGGCCCATCTGAGCCCGGGTAAACATAAATAAAGTCCTGATCTGGGGTATAGTCGTAAACTTCCTCAGATACAAGACTCATGTCAATTTCTTCTACTCTACAATTTTTGGGGTGTAATGGGCAAGAATATTCATGACCTCCGCCATCTTCCTTCCCGCAATACATGCAGGTACTAACGAGATTTATATCTGTCAATCTGTCTTTCTCACTCATTACCGACCCCCCTTTAACGAAACCAGAGTTAGTATAAATCTTTTTAAAAAAATATTTAAAAACCTCTTGATTTTTCTGCCAATATACTTTATAATAAAGGTAAGACATAGGAGAGGGAAAAGAATAAGCGAAAATAAAATTTCTGAACTGACCCCCGTAAATTCAGAATCCCCGATCTTTCCCCTCTCCCACAATAAGGAGGTGACCACATCGTTAATCTACACTTCAACCTAATTATAATATACTTCTAGAAAAAAATCAAGCCCCCAACATTTCTTAGTCAAGGTTAGAAAATGTGTAAGAATTAAACTTTGGCGAGGCGGCGTGGAAAATCGCAGACACGCAAGGCCCAAGTGCTCGGGAGTAGGTAAAAGCATGGGGCTGATAATTAGCCGGAGTAGCGACCGACCCCCGTCAATTAAATTAAAGTATGATAATGGGAGGTAAAACAATGCGGATATTAGTGACAGGCGATCCAGATTGGTCGCGTGAACAAATGATCCGAGACGCGTTGGAAAAACTTAACCCTTCTCTCGTGATCCACGGCGGAGGAATTGGAGCGGGATCGCTTGCAGGAAAAGTAGCCAAGAAACTTGGAATTGAAATACTTGCCTTCCCTGCTCAAAGAAGTGTATACGGAAATCAGGCAGGCGTAATCAAAAACCAGGAAATGTTAGATCAAGGAAGGCCAAACATAGTGTTGGCCTTTTTTACATTCACCAGTAATATAAAAAAGTACCGAGAACCGGCTGATATACTTAGAAAAGCAAAAGCAGCCCGGTTGCCGGCGCTAGTTTTTAGAGGTGACGTTGATGAAACGTGCAACCCTACTAGATTCTAAGAACGATACAATAGAAATCAGATTTACTTTCGATTGGGATACACTAAGTGTAGTACAAACTATCCCGGGGCGCAAGTTCAAAAACGATTACTACGGCAAGTATTGGGTTGCTCCGTTATCTACTGAAGCAGTAGAAACACTACGAGGGGCAGGATTCAGCTTCGGCGATTCTCTACAAACCAGAATCACTGAAATGACAAAAAGCCCGGAAGATGTTAAGGAAATAAACGTGAACGGTCTGAAAAAAGAACTATATCCTTTTCAGAAAAAAGGTGTTGGTTTCATCGAAGAAAAAGGGGGCAAGGCCCTAGTTGGTGATGAGATGGGACTCGGGAAAACAGTCNAAACATTAGCATGGCTTCACCTACATCCAGAGAAACGCCCAGTAATTATAGTTTGCCCAGCACACTTAAAGTTGAATTGGGCTCGGGAAATACAGGAAACCTTGCCAGGTGGACAGAATGAGCAAGTTATCTTCGGTAATGATCACTCCCAGCTTTTATCCGGAGATATCCTGATTGTTAACTACGAGATTTTACATAACAGATATGAAACATACAAAGATGCTCTTGGCAAAAAACGCAGTAAAGAAATTCCTAGAACGGGCTGGATTGATTATCTCCTCGATTTAAAACCGAAATGCCTGATCATCGATGAGGCACACTATGCCAAGTCTAGTAAAGCATTCCGTACCAAAGCAGTGAAGAAACTCTCTAGAAAAATATCACATGTTATGGCCCTCACAGGAACTCCCATTGTCAACAGACCGATTGAAGGATTTAACATCGTTCAAATTGTTGACAAAAGTATCTTTCCTGACTTTTGGAAATATGTGCACAGATACTGCGATGCTAAGCATACAGGATTTGGATGGGATTTCAGCGGAGCATCCAACAAAGAAGAATTACATGAGAAATTACAAAGCATTATGATACGCAGAAAGAAAAAGGACGTTTTAACAGAATTGCCCGATAAGATTTACTCCTACATACCAATGGAACTTGCTAACTTCGAACAATACAGCATAGCTGAAAATAACTTTATAGATTTTGTTCGAAAAAGCAAAGGAGCCAAGGCTGCAGAAAGAGCAGGAAAGGCAGAACACCTGGCAAAGATAGAAACGCTGAAACAACTTGCGGTTCAAGGCAAATTAGGTTACGCAATTCGGTGGATAAAAGACTTCATTTCCGAGAACGGTAAACTCGTAGTATTTACCGTTCATAAAGACACGGTCGCCCAGCTATATCAAGAATTCAGAAAGACCGCTGTAAAGGTGGACGGATCAACCACAAACCGAGAGCAAGCAATAAAAGCATTTCAAGAAGACCCGGCAATAAACCTCTTTATCGGTAATATACAGGCGGCAGGGACAGGGAACAATTTGACTGCTGCTTCTGCAGTCGCTTTTTTGGAACTGCCCTGGACAAGCGGGGATTTATTACAGGCGGAAGACCGTTGTCATAGGATCGGGCAGAAAGATGCGGTAAATGTTTACTACCTACTAGCAAGCCAGACTATTGAAGAGAAAATCGCGGAGTTGTTAGACAAGAAAAGACAGGTGCTTGACAAAGTTCTCGACGGAGAGGAGGTAGAAGAATCACAATTACTATTTGATTTGATGGAAGAATATAAAAATACCAAGTCATAAGGAGTGACTATATAATGTTAAATGACCTCAACCTAATCTATAAGATAGTCTGGTCATATGTTAAAACCAATCCCGGGTTAGAGTTTGATGATCTGGCTTCCGAGGCGATTATCTCCTACCTGGAGAACGAACAAAAACTATATCCCGCCGAGTATGATTCAAGCAAGGGTGGGAAAAGTAACTACATATGGCAAGTTGTTAACAGCTGCCTAAAAACAATACTGAACAAAGAAATAACAAAAAATGAAAATGAGTTTTCATCAGAAGAGCCCGAACTACTACATACACATGAACCGTCCCCGGAGCAACAATTGTTAGCGAAAGAACGTTTGTCAGAGTTACTTAACAGACTGTCCCCAGAAGCCCTCGCAGTCTGCGACCTAGTTCTAAACGAACCAGAAATATACCTCCCCCTTGACAAACCAAAGGAGTGTCGAGGAATTATATTCAGAGCATTAAGGGCGCGAAACTGGAGCTGGCCGAAAATTTGGAAAACTTTTAGAGAAGTAAAAGAAGAGCTTTCTATACAGCCTTAAATGAAACTAAGTAAAATAGTATTATATAATAAGGAGGAAATTCTATGCGTATGTGGATGGTTGAGCCGACAATACTTTGCCGCCAACATTTACTAGGGGAACATTTGGAATTACATATGTTCACCGGCGTAATTAATAAAGGAAACAATCTGCACGGTTACATCAATAATAATCTATGTGATCCTTCTTCCATAATCCGCCGTCACGATGCGCTGGTTGAAGAAATGCAAAAAAGAGGATATTCTCATCGGTCCCCTCTTCAATTAAAAAAAGAACCTGTATGTACCCCAATCAATATGGAAGCAGCCAAAAAAGCTTTGCTTGCAAGGTGCCCAGAATGTAATAGAAGACAAGGGGACTTGAATAATGGATATTGAACGTCTTCTACTAGACTTCAATATTCCGTATGCTACAGAGGAGCATAAACATTGTACTGATGGCTGGGTAAATGTACATTGCCCGTTTTGTGTTGGGCAACAAAACTTCCACCTAGGAATTAGCAAAGAACACGGTGGATGCCACTGCTGGAGATGTGGTGGGCAATCAACAATAAACACTTTGGGCAAAATACTGGGGCTACCCCCAGCAGAAGTAACAAAAATCCTCAGAAACTACGATCACACAACAACAAGAAGAAAACTTGTGAAAGAACCAGAGGTGTCTATACACCCTTTTAAGTATCCGAGCCCCAACTTCCCGCTAACAAGGGCTTACAAAAACTACCTTGCAGGGCGAGATTTCGATCCAGATCACTTGGAGCAAGAATGGAAATTACTACAGACTGGACCTGTCAGTTTTCTTGACGGTATTGCATACAATCATCGGATTATAATACCAATCTACTGGGATGGTAAACCCGTCAGTTTTCAAGCACGCGATATAACCGGCCATAGCGATCGAAAATACCTAGCATGCCCACGAAAAAGAGAACGAGTGCACCACAAGGATATTCTATACGGCAAACAGGAACTTTGGGAATCATTATCAGCGTTGATTATTGTCGAGGGAGTGACTGACGTCTGGCGGCTTGGTCCCTGCGCCGTTGCAACGCTCGGAATTGAGTTCAAGATGGAACAAGTATTACATCTTGCTAAGTATAATGATAGATTCTTCATCGCATTTGACAATGATCTACAGGCTCAAATGCAGGCCAGAAAACTAAGCATAAAACTACGAGCTCTGGGCAAGAAGGTCCACATAGAGACAATCAAAGAAGATCCAGGCAGCATGTCACAGGATGACGCGGATCACTTTGTGAAAGAATTGCTCGGAGAGGAGGTGGGCAAATGAGAAGAACAAAACGACCGGAAATAGAAAAGAATTCTTGGGGGCTCCCTGATATTGGGATTCCCGCGGAAGTTCTATTCCACCCAAAACTATCTTGCATGGAGAAAATCCTCTTTGGCTTCATCAGAAATCTTTCCAGGAGCGAAAAGGGATGTTGGGCAAGCAATAACTGGCTGGGAGGATTACTAGGAGTAAAAGGACAAACAATATCAAATGCAGTTGCTAAATTGAAATACTACGAACTCATAGAAGTGGNGTACCTTCAACTTGGAGATGGAAAACAAGTAAGAAGGATTTTTATCAACCCGGAATACCCCGCAATCTATGAAAGAATGTTAACGGAGACCTATAAAAATATTAATAAGGGGGTATTACAAAAGTTATACCCCTCTATAACAAAAATTATAACCCCCTATAACAAAAGTCATAATAAAGAAGATAAAGAAATAGATAATAAAAAAGATAAAGAAAATAAAAGCATTTTGTCCAAAGATTTTTCAAAAGAAAAGAACCTATCATCTAAGAAGAAACAATCAATCCAAAAAAGGAATCAAAACTTCTCCCCACTAGCTGAAAAATTAGCTAAAATTGTCCAGTCCAATAAAAACATCAAAGTCACTAAGCCCCAGATTAAGACATGGTCCAATGAAATTAGGAAACTATCAGAAATGAAGGAAGTGCACATTAACAGGATCGAAAACGCATTGGATTGGTACGCTAACAATATAGGTGGCGAGTTTATTCCAGTAATTGAGAGTGGCGCTTCGTTGAATAATAAGTTTACCCAGCTTGAAGACGCCATGAAGAGAGACAAAGGATCCAGTTTTAACCCCAAACAAACACCCAACATTGACCCTCACGAACTAATAAAGGAAGAATTCAAAAGTAAAGACATGATCAAGATTTTTACCAAGAACTGCTACAAACCTGCCAGAGATTTGCTCGATGATGTAGATGAAGGTGAGTTAGCTAACACACTTATAGATTTCTACTTGGAGGTAAAGAAACGACAGGACAAAAATCTTCCTAAGAATTTGCGTGGGGTTTTACCCGGTCCTATTGATATAATTGCTGGGTATATTAAATGGGTGGAAAAGAACCACTGGATAAAGCATAAATCTACAAAAATCTTTGATATTGGGCATACCCTATTCGGTAGATTCCGCAGGGACCAAGCGTCAACAGATAATATGGAGCGGGATTCGATCACAGGGAAAACGCACATGAAATAAAAGACGAGAACCTTAAATGAAATTCGCTATACTGGTATAATAAGGTAAAGGATAATTTTGTGAGGTGCTAAATGTGGTAATGCAAAGAACAAAGGCTACTACTAAACAATGGACACCAAAGAAACTGGGCCAGCATAAAGGAGCGCCATTAACAATAAAGTCAGGAAGCCAAGTTAACCTGTGCAAGCATCCGGATAACACATATTCGATAGATAAGATATTGTATAATGGCACACAAATCCTACTAGGGCCTTTCAACGGACAGCTAATGTGTGAGTTTTTGGACTGGTTAGAAGCAGAGGAAAGAAAGTAATAAAGTAAAGGAGAATAAATGATGACCAAGCTTCAAATAGCTCAACTCATTTTATGTTTTACTATTCTTAAACGTTCGGTTGAGGAAACTACGGGGGCGATAAACAATTTTGGTAATGTTTGGGAGGGTAAATAATGTTTAGGAAAAACAAGGTTCAAACAAGTCAAGCTAAGTTACGCGCGGTCGATGTTGGCTTTGGAAGAGTTAAGGCAATGTCGGAAGAAGAGCAGTTGGAATTTCCTTCAGTTACAGCGGAATTTAAGCCCATTAGATTTACATCAGGATTAGAAAAGAAGGAACTTAAAGACAAGCTATGCATTGAGTATAATAACAGACAACTAATGGCGGGAGATATCGTATTCCGGCAGGGTATTGCTCTTGTTCGAATGTCTCCGGATCGATTTGTTAAGCCTGAAGGATTGTCTCTATTGCTTGCGGCTTTGTTACTATTATCAGAAAACAACACTGAAATCATTAATCTTGTAACCGGGCTGCCGGTAGGTGATTATGATAGGAGGGACGCATACCAGGAGGCTTTACAGGGCGATCATGAAATTAAGCTACTGTTTCCTGATGGAGATATTTTAGAAACCTATCAGTTTACGATTAACGAAGTAAAGATTCTCCCTCAACCAGCTGGCACGTTCTTTAGTCAAATACTGACGCAGGATGGTAGGCTGGCAAACCGTTCTCTGGCAGCTAACAATGTCGGCATTTTAGATATAGGTTACAACACCTTGGACTTAGCACGTTTTGACCGGCTTGAGTTTATTGATGGGGAAAGTGAATCTTTTTCTGATCTCGGCTTATTTGAAGCACACAAAGCCTTGAGTCGAGAACTAAAAGCGAGCCTGGGGGCAGAAATACAACCAGCTGAATTGGAACAATATGTTCGTGACGGCACTATTCCTTTTGGAGGAACCACCCGGAGTATAGCTAAGGAAAGGGACGGAGCTTATGAAGAGCAGGCTGGAAGAATAGTTTCTAGAGCACTAAATGTCTGGCGAAAAGTTTGGCAGTTAAGCCAAATTTTTGTTACCGGTGGTGGAGCAGAATCAATGGGGGATTATATAGTCGAACACTTTGCAAATCCGCAACAGGTTGAAATATGCGACAACTCAATTTTTACTAATGTTGACGGGTTCTTACGATATGGTAAAAGGGGTTTTCGAGATCAGTAAAATAATCACTTTTCAGTTAAAGCCAGGACGCGACGATGACTTAATTACCTGGGTAGAATCCTTTCCGGCTGGTGATACTGCAAGCCCGGCTGATCGTGAGCTTTCTCGCAGTGCAGCTATTAGGCGTGTTTTGCGGGAGCGGTTACAGTCTGGGAATAGCAAAGAAGAAAATGAACCCGTTCTGGTCACCAGACCTAAACTTACAGAAACTAAGAGTGCAAAGCAAACAGAGGCGGCCCCTCATCGCACTCCTTCAAAAGAGGAAATGGAGGATTTGGAAGACAAGTTGAATGATCTTTTTTGAGTTTTGGGCGGCCTTCTTATTAACTATTAATAAAAGTAGGAGGGTGAATTTGGACAGGACATTTGCCCGAAGGAAGAGGGGTGTATGATGAAAAAACTTGCAGGTGAATTAAAGAGTACAATCAAAAAATATTTGTTCCCTCAGCTTGATAGAACGATCCAATCAGTTGAGGGCATGAGGCGTCCAGAATTCAAGAATTTGCAAGGACAGGATGAGATGGACAAAGCCTTGCAGCATCTAAAGAATGCCCATGATTTTTACACCCGTGAGATGAATGATTAGGAGGCAGGAGTAAACAATGGTAACTAATTTCTTCGTACAAATATTTCTATGGTGGGCGGCGATCCTGTTTGTCTGCCTCGTTATCCTGATTATAACGGCTTGGGCCGAGGAAAAGAAGGAACGCCCGCGCTGGTGGAAGGCAAGGGGTTAATAAATTAACAGGAGGTAAGATCATGGAAAAGACCGTAAATTACGAAGGTTTGCCGGAAAGTTTAAAGGGCGGCATGCAAAGGTATATTGAACACGGTATCGAACCCGGTTCATTTCTGGGGGCGGTGTTAAGGAATGACCTGATGGGATCTTTTGCTCATGCTGATATGCAGAACAGGTATTTGCTTTTCGATATCGCCAACTGGCTTTACAATGAAGCGCCGAGTTTGTGTTGGGGTGATAAAGCAAAGGTCAAGAGTTGGCTGGAGAAAGGCGGTATGGATGGATGAGGAAACAGTCAATAAGTGGATAAGTTTTATTATGACAGCAGTAATGGAGATAAAAACAAACGACCGAAAGAAAATATTGCATGCTGCTAATATGCTGGAATTGGCAGTAAGACGAATCAGGGAAGATTTAGGTGAGGGGAGGGAGGGTGAAGAATGACCGAGGAACTACGGGAAGAATTGGCAGCACTTTGTCATAATCAATGGGTAGGGTGGATGGAGTATTTGTTTTCAAAATGTATCGAGTTGCCAGTCCATATTGATGATAACACGGGAACGATAATAATTCCCAGGGACTACGTAGAACGATGGAAAAGGCAAATAAATACTCCGTACGAAGAATTGAGTGCGTCGGAAAAGGAAAGCGACAGAAAAGAGGCCGATAGATTTATAAGCCTACTGTACGAGTATAAGGTGATTATGGGAGGTGGAAAATAGTGAGTAGACAGCTTGAGTTACAGCTTTATTTAGCATTAAATGGATATCCTCTTAAAGAAATTCCAGAAGAGCGATTTCATGTTTACATGAGGGAGCCACACTATACTACTGACGCTGAAGCTATGCTTGAGTTGGATAGGGAGATGCGGGAGCGAGGGTGGTGGCTTTCTGGGGATTCCCACTGGATCATTTAACAGATCAGGAGATAGAAAGGACTGCGTGCGTACAAGAACAGGTTTCCAATTTGGGTGTGACAATGGAAGAAGCTTGTAGAGCGTTTGAGGAATTCATTAAAGCCTTTAAGGAAGCGCAGGAAGAAGAAAAATAAAAAGCAGGTGGTAGGATGACTAAATGGCCAAAACCAAAATTGTCAGATCGCGAAAATGAATTGAGATGGGAAGCTTATCAGGAATGCAGCACAGAAAAAGAAATGGCAGAAAGGGTGGGGATTTGTCCCTCCGCGTTCAATTATTGGTTAAAGCAGAGAAAATTATCGTCGAAAACCGAGCGGATGAGAAAATTTATTGCCGGAAGGCCAGAGTGGGAAAGACAGCGAATGAAGCATTTTTGTGTCATCATCGAACGTATTATTCATAATACAGAAAGAGGATTGAAGATAAAAGCAGGAGCCGGAGCAGAGCTCCTTGAAGCTTACCGGAAAGAGTATGGTTGTTCAAGTCAAGTTAATTATGGTTACGAAGAGAAAGGAAGTGGTTAGAAAATGGAACATAAGAAAACCGTAGCGGTGGATTTAGATGGAGTATTGGCTAAGTATACAGGATTCAAAGGCTCCAAGATTATAGAAGATCCAGCACCAACGGCTAAGAAATTGTTACAGGAATTGTCTAAAGAATATATAGTAGCCGTTTATACTTCCAGACAAACGGAAGTCGCTGTTGCCTGGTTGGAGAGGTACAACCTACTGAACTACATAGATGCAGTTAACTATTGTCAGATTGAAAGGCGTGCTGGCAAACCAGTAGCAGTGGCCTACATTGATGACCGCGCAGTCAGGTGGGAAGGGGATCTTTATCAAACATTAGCAGACGTTGACGAATTAGCAAGGATATCAGCGGAAAGAGACGCTGGAAAGTTGGAGTGATTTGTATGTTTTGCTTAACAAGTAAACAAACAAGAGGGGGCTAAATCAGTGTCAGAAGAAAAATGGGAAAGACTGCGAAGGATGCAAGAGGAACTAAAGAAGAACTCCAAAGTAATCATCACACAGCAAGCACAAATCGCGCATGTGAACCGTGCCTACTATGAAAATCTGATGTCTCAGGGTTTTACTGAGGAGCAGGCCCTGCGATTAGTTGAAGTACAAGTCGAAGCAATGTACACACCACCAGACGGAGGAGAGAGTAGATAATAAGCAACTACGGCTAAACTTGGAGAAAATAGTCAGGAAGGAGGAAGAATAATGGGAATGAATCTGGCTGCACAAATCATTTTACTACTCGTGATGGTGATTTCTGCTTTCGGAACAGTAGGTGAGAGGGATAACCAAAGGCAGAAGGTTCACGCTGTTGGCTTTACAGTTTCCACTGGAGCTTTTATTGCAATCACGTATTTCTTGACATAAGGAGGGGAATATGAAAGACGAACAAGAATTCATTGAGCGCAGAATCGTTACAGGGTTGATCATCAGCAAAGATTATCTAGAACGAATCCAAAAGTTTTGGAACCC
>SL_8KL_010_SEDDRAFT_10004045_pt1 | contig 11933 bp, 12 predicted proteins | sample SodLakKL_010_SED_4_FD_11160 | JGI IMG/M metagenome (IMG submission 11160) | reverse complement strand
GCCTCTACATTGCCCGTCAGTTCGTAGAGATGCATGACGGTAAGATATGGGCAGAGTCAGAAGGAGAGGGGAGAGGGTCTAAGTTTTTTGTAAGGTTTCCTATAAAATGAATAAAGAAAAAAAGATGGGACTGGTCCTTGGATCAGGAGGAGGTAAAGGTTTTATGCACATTGGTGTACTTAAGACTCTGCAAGAAAACGATATTACTCCTGACTATGTAGTTGGATCAAGCATAGGGGCGCTTATAGGGGCACTTTTTTGTAGATTTGGAGACTATAAGAAAGTAGAAGATATAGTTTTGAATTTTGATTGGAAGGACTTTTCTTCCCTCTTGTCTTTAAACATAAACAAGGGTATTCTTGATAGTAGGAAAGTAGTTGATAAGTTAAATGTTCTTCTTGAGTCTTCTGATTTTGATGATTTGGAGATACCATTTGAATCGGTTGCTACGAACTTTTATACGGCGCAAGCACACTATTTTGATAAGGGAAGTCTCGCAGAAGCTGTTTATGCGAGCATGGCGTTTCCCATGCTTATTGAGCCTCTGAAGAGAGAAGACGGTGTTTTTTGGGATGGTGGACTATCTGATCCTTTGCCTGTAGAGAGGGCAAGGAAAAAAACTGATGTTGTTTTGGCCGTTAATCTTGATAAGTATCCTCAGTTTACAAAAAACAAGATAGGAGTATCTCCTTATAAAACAACGAGAAAAGCGATAAAATCTCTTCAGCATCACTTTGCAGCTTACTGTGGCGGGCAAGCGGATGTTTTGTTGGAACCGGAGATAGAAGAGGAAGGTTTTTTAAGCATTTCGCGTATAATAAAGAAAGAGAAGGGAAGAGAGTTGATTGAGAAAGGAAGCGAGATAACGAGCAGCAAGTTAAGCATAATAAAGTCCTTAAAATGAAACTTATTTTAACCTCCAATGGCTACAAAGAGAGTCCCGGAATAGGCGTAAGACTTTTAGAGTTCCTAAACAAGGATCCTTCTCATATAAAAGTGTTTCTTGTTACTATTGGTGGTGCTCCGCACTTTGTAGAAGAGGAGATATCTCAACTTGAAGATCTGGAAATAAAAAGAGAGAATGTTTTTGTTTTTGAGATGAACGAGGAGGCATGGAACCTGCAGGACTTTGATCTTGTATATGTTTGTGGAGGAAATACTTTTGAATATCTTTACAAGATGGATGAAACAGGTCTTCGTGAAAAGATAATCGATTTTCTAAAAAAAGGAGGTGTCTATTTTGGTGTTAGCGCTGGAAGTATTCTTGCTTGTCCTTATATCTGCACTGCTACTTGGAATAATGGGGATGAAAACGATGTAGGAGTGGAACACATGAATGGCTTAGACGTTTTCCCGCTTCTTCTGACTGTGCACTTCAAAGAAGAGGACCTGAAAACAACAGAGTCTTTGGCGGAGGATTGCGATTATCCTGTTGTGGCACTGACCGATAAGCAGGCAGTTACAATGAGTAATGATGATATAAAGATCATAGGGGAGGGAAAAAAGTTTGTTTTTAATAAGCTTGGAAGCTATAAATAATATGCGAAGAAGAATAATATTTTTAATAACTTTATTTTTTATTTTTTTTGCGGGAGTAACGTTTGCTTATCTCTACAGTGAGAAGCAAGAGATGAGCTTGATATCTTCTTTCACCTATTTTGGAAAATTTGACAATATATATCTATTTGATGAGGGTAAATTTCTTATGGTAGATCAGATATCGGAAGAAGGAATAGAGTGCTACAAGGGAGAGATATCGAAAGAAAAATATGACTACTTTAAGGATTATGTGCAGTCACATAGTGTTTTTGAGCTAGAGATTGATCAAAGAAGGGATCCTAGGCTTATATGTGAAGGAGGAACTTCCTTGGAGGTGGAGTTGGGGAATGAAAGTAACCGCCTTTATACTCCTTGCGTGGAAGAGTACACGGAAGAAACGGAGAGCATAAAAAAAGTCATGTTGGATATAAGAGAGGAGTTGGAGAACCTTATAGAAGAATCAAAAGAGCCCTGCAAAGAGGGGGTGTTTGTGAGAGCTTCTGGAAGAATGTGTTCCGGTCATGAGGAAAATGTTTCCACTTTTGATCCTCGATTACTGGAAAGTGTTTCAAGGGAGGGTAATTATATTTATTTAGGAGAACGAAGTGAGAAGATAGACTCCTATCACAGAGAAAGTTACAACTTAAATGGTGAGTGCTATACCCTTCTGTTATATCTTTTTGATGGAGAGTTTTTTAGGTCTTACGATATGCTCGGATATTAGTATGTTTGAGAGAACAAAGAACATAAAATTGTCGGTCATAAAACAGATAGAGCTGGAGGCATCTAAGTACCCCGACGCTGTTTCTCTTGCTCAGGGCATTCCTGATTTTGACACTCCGGACTTCATTAAAAGAAGAGTTGAAAGGGCGCTAAAAAGGGGAGTAGTGGCTAAATACTCTCTTTCTCCGGGGTTGCCGGAACTAAGAGAGCTTATAGAAGAGTCCTTAGAAAAAGAAGGGATGTACTATGATTGGGAAAAAGAGATACTGGTAACTGCTGGTTCAATAGAAGGAATAACAGCTACCATCATGGCCATAACAAGTCCGGGAGACGAAGTGATCATACCAGAACCTACTTACACCAGCTATAGAGAGGTTATAAACTTAGCGGGGTGCAAGCCTGTTTTTGTCCCCTTGGACGAAGAAAAAGGATGGGGTTTTGATATAGAAAGGTACAGAGAAGCTGTGACAGAAAAAACAAAAGCTATCTTTTATTGCAATCCTAATAATCCTACGGGAACAATATATACAAAAAAGCAGCTAATGGATCTTGCCAGACTGGCGGAAGACAATAATCTTTTTCTTATTTCCGACGAGGTTTATAAAGACTTTATTTATGATGAAAAAGAGTTCTTTTCTCTTGCATCTATTCCGGAACTGAGAAAAAGAGTGATAAGGATATTCTCTTTCTCTAAGGCGTTTGCCATGACCGGTTGGAGAGTGGGGTATTTACACAGTGATGAAGAGAATGTGCGTGAAATAACAAAAGTACATGACAGTTTGGTTACTTGTGCTCCGGTTATCTCGCAGTATGCAGCCATGGGTGCTTTAGAGATAGAAAAAGAAAAGATGAAAAAGTTCTTTGAAGACTACAAGAAAAGAAGAGATGTTATGTGCAGCAGACTAGAAAATCTTTCGCATGTGTTTGATTTTGTTAGACCGGATAGCGCTTACTATGTTTTTCCAAGGATCTCTTCTCGTGTTGCAGAAGTAGTGGGGAAAGATTTAATAAAAGGAGATCTGGTCGATTCTTGGGGGTTTGCTTTTCGGCTTCTTGAGAAAGCGCAGATCGCAACTGTTCCCGGGACTGCCTTTGGGCCTAACGGAGAAGGACACATAAGAATGAGCTTTGGAAGAAGGAGGGAGGATATAGAAGAATCATTTGATAGAATGGAAAATATCTTTAAAACATGAAGTGTTTTGCAAAATTTTTATTAAAACATTATTTAAGGGTGATAACCAAGCTAACACTTCTTGTGCATCGGCCTGTTGTGATTGCAGTTGCGGGAAGCACCAACAAAAACTTTGCCAAAAAAGAGATCAAGCGTCGCCTAGAGGAAGAAGGGTTAACGGTAAGGGCGAATCCCAAGAACTTTAATACAGAGATAGGTTTGCCACTTGCTATACTTCATCTGCCTAGTGGATACAACGAGTATAAAGCTTGGCTTCCAGCGATATTTACTTCTCCTTTAAGGATATTTCAAAGAAACTTTCCGCGTTTTCTTGTGCTTGGCCTTGGAACATCCGACGAAGGCGACATGAGTTACTTGCTTTCTATAGTAAAGCCGCATATTTCTGTTGTTACAGACATAACTCAAAGATATAAAGAAGGGTTTTCGGACATGAATAACTTGGTCGATGAGTATCGTCTCTTAGCCGATAGAACGCGTAATAACGGGGTGCTTTTACTTAATGCTGATAATTACCGTGTGAAGAGGATCGGTGATAACAGAAAGAAGAAAGTCGTTTATTATGGATTCAACAAAAAAGCTGATCCTTGTATTGTGGGTGCGCAAAAAAACGAAAAAGGGCAAAGAGCAAAGATAAGACATCGTGAAAAGGAGGAGAACTTTCAAATCAATAGATTTGGAAGGCATCATCTTTATGCCTTTCTTATCGGAGTTGCAGTAAAAGAAGAGGTAAAGAGTTTATGAGTGCAAAAACATTTCATTTTGCGGGATATAAAACGGAAAAAGAGAGGGTTTATTTTTATTATCGTATCGATTTTTCTAACCGTGAACCTCTTTATTTCACGGAGACAGTTACTTTTCCCGGTAATGTAGAAACAGTGCAGCTTGCAGAAAAGTTTCTAGATCCTTTGCACCTGATCCTTGGTATAAGTTATTACAAGCTTTATTGCCCTCCAAAGATCGTTATTCCTTTTGAGATAACCAAAGAGGAGGCAAAGTTTTGGAACACGGTATACAGAAAAGGGTTGGGCGAGTTTTTGTATAAAAACAATCTTGACCCGCAAAAAGTAGCCGAGTTTCCCTTTTCTAGCAAACAAAAGAAGCCCGCTTCTATTGATGTCAAGGACAGTTCTCTTTTGGGTATTGGGGGAGGGAAAGACTCTATTGTTGCCGCAGAGATGTTGAAAGGATCGCCTTTTGTTTCTTTTTTGGTAGAAACACAAAGGGAAGACAGTGTTTCAAGGAGAGTAATTAAACAGATCGGCAAACCTTCTGTGTTTGTAAAAAGAGAGCTCGATAAAAAGGTCTTTGAAGATCATCAATATGACGGACATATCCCTGTTTCTGCCGTTTTTGCCTTTCTTGGTCTTTTTGTTGCTGCTCTTTACAAACATAAAAATGTAATTGTGGCAAATGAATACAGTAGCAACTTTGGAAATATGGAGTACAAAGGAAAGACCATAAATCACCAGTGGAGCAAGTCTGCAGAGTTTGAAGAGATGTTTCAGAGCTATGTAAGAGAATTTATCACTCCCGATATTAACTATTTTTCGCTTTTACGTCAGTTTTATGAGATCAGGGTAGCGGAGATGTTTTCCGAAAAAAAGGAGTATTTCCACGTTTTTACTAGTTGTAATAGGAACTTTAATATATCTTATAAGAGACCATCTTCTCTTTGGTGTACGGAGTGTCCTAAGTGTGTTTTTGCTTTTCTTATACTCTCTCCTTTTTTGAGCAAAGAAGAGCTTTTATCCATATTTAAAAAGGATCTCTTTGCCAACAAGAGTCTTTTGCCGCTTTTCTCTAACATACTTGGAGAAGGTAACTCAAAACCTTTTGACTGTGTGGGAACATTTGATGAGGCACGTACTGCTTTTTTTCTTGCCTCAAAAAAGTTCAAAGAAGATATTGTTTTTAAGGAGATAAAAATCAAAGAGCCACAAGGGGATGTATTTAAAGCTGTGCATGCTCCCACTCTTCCCACTCCTTACCGTTTTTTGGGAATAAAAAGCATCTGTGTTCTTGGCTATGGCAAAGAGGGAAGGGTTAGTGAAAAATATATTAAGCAAAACTATCCGGAGATCAGTGTTGAGGCATTGGATGAGAAGATCGATCGCAAATATCTTAAAAAGCAAAAAAACTTCGATCTTGCAGTAAAAACCCCGGGAATAGAAAAGAGCAAGGTAAGCATTCCTTATGTTACTGCTACGAACATCTTTTTTTCCCGAATAAATAATACGGTTATAGGAGTAACGGGAAGCAAGGGCAAGAGCACCACCGCATCGCTTATTTATCATATATTGAAGATGGCCGGCAAGAAGGTACGTCTTCTTGGAAACATAGGTAGTCCCATGCTGGAGGTTCTTCTGTCCGATGTTGATCCTGAAGAGATCTTTGTGTTAGAGCTTTCAAGTTATATGCTAGATGACATAGAGTACTCTCCATCTGTTGCTTTACTTTTAAACCTTTTTCCCGAACACATGAACTATCATGGTGGACTCGATCGTTATTATGAGGCAAAAAAAAGAATATTTAAATTCCAAAAAGAGGGGGATGTGGCGATAACGCCTCCCTTCAAGGAGAAACTTGTTACAAAAAATGTTTCTCTTTTGGGAGAGCACAATATAGAGAACATAAAAGCGGCAACTCAAGTTTGTCGTATCTTTGACGTTCCTGAAAGTGTAATAAAGAAAGGAGTTGAGAGCTTTCAACCTCTTCCACACCGTTTAGAGTTTGTTGGAAAACACAAAGGGGTGGAGTTTTACGATGATGCCATATCCACTACGCCGGAGTCTACTATAGAGGCCATAAAAGCACTAGAGAGTGTTGATACTTTAATCTTAGGCGGAGAGGATCGTGGCTACGACTTTGATAAACTAGTAGAGGTCATAAAAAGCTATAACATCTCCAATATTGTTCTCTTTCCTCAGAGTGGAGAACGCATGCGAGAAAAACTGAAAGAGTTGAGACTACTAGAGACAAGCAGTATGGAAGATGCGGTAAAATTCTCTTTTCAGACAACAAAAAAAGGGAAGATATGCCTTCTTTCTACCGCCTCTCCCAGCTACTCGCTTTGGAGTGGATATGAAGAGAAAGGAGACCTCTTTAAGGATGCAGTAAAAAGAAATGCTAAAACATAGGAGGCTTTCTCGGCCCCTTTTTTTGTGATATCATAAGGTCATTATGCAAAAAGAAAGAGATTTTAAAAAACAAGAGCAAAAATGGAAAGAGTATTGGGAGAAAGAGGGTGTGTACCGCTTTGACCCCCAAAAAGAAGGAGAAGTATACTCCATAGACAATCCTCCTCCTACAATAAGTGGAAGGATGCACATAGGGCACTCTTACTCTTTTGGACAGCAAGATATGATCGCAAGATACAGAAGAATGAGAGGGGACAATGTTTTTTATCCTTTTGGAACAGACGATAACGGCCTTGCCACCGAGAAGCTTGTGGAAAAGGAGAACAATGTAAGGATGTTTGACATGAGTAGATCAGAGTTTATCTCCCTTTGCCAGGACACGTTAAAAAAGATAAGGCCGGAGTTCATTCAGGACTGGAAGGATATTGCCATGTCTTGTGACTTTTCTTTGAACTACTCCACGATCAGCTCTCATGTGCAAGAGATGAGTCAAAACTACTTCATAGATCTCTATGAAAATGGGAGAGTTTATCATAAAGATGGTCCCACTATTTGGTGTCCCTTGTGTCAAACGGCGATTGCGCAAGCGGAACTGGAAGACAAGGAGAAAGAAAGTGTTTTTTATGAGATAGAGTTTAAAACGGAAGAGGGAGGATTGACTATTGCTACCACTCGTCCGGAGCTTTTACCTGCCTGTGTTTCCGTGTTTGTTCATCCTTCTGATGACAGATACAAAAAACTTATAGGAAAGAAGGCCACTGTTCCTATTTTTGAGCAACAGGTGGAGATAATAGCGGATGAGGAAGTTGATATGGAGAAGGGAACAGGAGCAGTGATGTGTTGTACTTTTGGAGACGTAACCGATATCGAGTGGTTTTATGCTCACAAATTACCACTTAGGAATTGTCTTACGAAAGATGGTAAGTTAAACGAAGGTGCCGGCAAGTATGAGGGATTGTCAGTGGAAGAGGCGCGTGAAAGAGTAGTATCTGATCTTGATATAGTTTCTCGCAAAGAGATAGAGCACACCATAAATGTACATGAAAGATGTGGAACCGGGGTGGAGATAATACCGACCAAACAGTGGTTTATAAAATACCTTGATTTAAGAGAAGAGTTTTTAAGACTAGGAGAGGAATTGTTGTGGATACCGGAACACTTCAAAACGAGATACATGAACTGGGTAAAAGGCTTGCGATGGGACTGGTGTGTTTCCAGGCAGAGGTACTTTGGAATACCTTTTCCTTTCTGGCACTGCAGTGGGTGCGAGAAAAAGATAGTAGCGGAAAGATCACAACTTCCTGTAGATCCCTTTTCTGAAAAACCTCCGGAGAGCTGTTGTGGTGAGGTTTTACCGGATGAAAATGTTCTTGATACTTGGGCAACAAGCGCGCTTACTCCGCAAATAGTACAAAGTTTGACAGAAAAGAAAGTATTTCCCATGTCACTTCGCCCGCAAGCACACGATATAATAAACTTCTGGCTTTTTTACACACTTGCAAGATCTAAGATGCACTTTGATAAGCTTCCATGGGAAAGAGCTACTATATCGGGCTTTGTTTTGGACGAGAAAGGAAAGAAGATGTCCAAGTCCAAAGGTAACGTAGTTGATCCGCAAAAAGTAATATCAAACTATGGGGCTGATGTACTTCGTTACTGGATATCCGGAACAAAGTTTGGAGAAGAGGCAAGGTGGAGCGAGAAGGAGATAAACTCCGGAAAGAGGACGTTAAATAAGATATGGAACGCGGCAAGATTTTCTTTGTCTCACCTAGAGGGCTACTCTCCTTCTGAGAGACCATTGGAAGTGGAGGATAAGTGGATAGTTTCCAAGTTAAACAGAACACTTAAACAGTACAAAGAGCACTTTGAGAATTACGACTACAGCAAGGCAAGAAAGGCGGTGGATCACTTTTTTTGGGACGATTTTTGTGGAAACTATATTGAGATGATCAAATCAAGGCTTTACGATCAAAAAAGGAACCCGGACTCTGCCAAACAAGCGATGTATGATTCGTTGTTGGGAACGCTAAAGATGTATGCTCCTTTTATTCCTTTTATCACAGAAGAGATATATCACGAGTACTTTATAGAGTTTGAAAAAGAGAAAAGTATTCACCTTACACTTCTACCAAAGGAAGGAGATATTTTTACGGAGGAGTCCTTGATGGATGAGGTGGTGGAGGTCATGTCTCTTATAAGGAAGTATAAGACAGAGAAAAGTATTCCTATGGGGCAAAGAATTAGTGAGATTGTTCTTTCAAAAGAAAAAGAACACTTGAAGGAGTACATAGAGATAATAAAAGACACATTAAGGATAGATAATATCCGTTTTACGGAAAGTGAGACGGAGGTGCAAATATGAACGTTATAACTGACGAAAAAAGAGTAAAAGAGATACTTGATCGTGGCATAATACAAGAGATACTTCCGGAGAAGGAAGGTTTTGTTAAAAAACTTCTTTCCGGAGAGAGGTTGCGGATATATATCGGAGCTGATCCTACCTCTGACTCTCTTCACTTGAGCCACGCCAAAAACTATATGCTCCTAGAAGAGTTTCGCCTGTTGGGTCATGAGGTTATAGTGCTTGTAGGGGATTTTACTGCTCGCATAGGAGATCCCACGGACAGGAGTGCTGCAAGAAAACAGCTTAGCGAGGAGGAAGTGAAAAACAATGTGAAAGAGTGGATCAATCAGATAAAGCCTCTTATGGGATTTGATGACAAAGAAAATCCTCCACGTGTTCTCTATAACAGTGAGTGGCTCTCTGATATGACGTGGAAAGATGAGCTTGAGCTTGCTTCCAATGTAACTGTGCAGCAAATGCTTGAGAGGGATATGTTTGCCAAAAGATTAGAGGAGGGTAATGCCATATATTTGCACGAGTTCCAGTATCCTCTCATGCAGGGATATGACAGTGTTGCCATGGATATTGATGTAGAGCTCTGTGGAACAGATCAGATATTTAATGCGCTCGTAGGAAGAACTCTTTTAAGGCGCTTTAAAGACAAAGAAAAGTTTGTTGTTGCTGTTAACTTGATGGAAAACCCTAAGACGGGAGATCTTATGTCAAAAAGTAAGGGCACAGGAGTCTTTCTTTCTTCCTCTCCCAATGACATGTACGGAGCCGTAATGGGTCAGCCGGACGAAATGACCAAGGTTCTTCTTGTAAACAACACTAGGGTTCCTCTAAAGGAAATTGACGAGATAATGTCTCTTGACCCTATGGAAGCAAAAGCGCGTGCCGCTTTTGAGATAGTAAAGATATTTCATGGAGAAAGTGAAGCCCTTCATGCGCAAGAGGAGTTTAACAAGGTATTTCGTGAAAAAGGTACACCCGAAGAGATACAGGAAGTTCGGCTAAAAAAAGGAGAGCTGCTCGCGGATTTACTTGTAAGAGAGGGGATCGTTTCTTCTAAAAGTGAGTGGCGTAGACTTGTTGATAGCGGTGCGGTGCGAATAAACGGAGAAAAGATAACAGATAAAGAGTTTACACCACAAGAAAGTGTTACAATAAAAATAGGAAAAAGGAGGTTTGTAAGGGCAATTGTATAGGTGATAACCAAAAAAGAAAGTAACTTTATAAAGCTTCTCGGGATGGCCTCTATGTTGGTCGACCACATAGGGGCGTTTCTGTTTCCGGTAGACATTCTTCGAATAGTGGGAAGACTTGCCTTTCCTTTGTTTGCCTACCAGTTGACGGTGGGTTATAAAAAAACATCTGACAGAAAAAGCTATCTTAAGCGGTTGCTCATATTTGCAGTTATATCACAAGTACCTTACAGCCTTTTAAAGCAGGGAATAGAATTAAACATACTTTTCACTTTGCTTGTAGGTTTTCTGCTTATATGGGCGCTGGAAAAGAAGAGGTACTGTGTTATTTTTGCTCTTGCTCCTATCTCTATTTTCTTGTCTTACAATGTTTATGGACTTTTTGTTATTCTTCTCTTTTATTTTTTTGAAAGAGAAGATCTTAGAGCGGGCGCTTTTTCTGTAATAAATTTGATTTTTGCTCTTTTTTATCAGTACAGCATTCAACTTTTTGCTGTTTTCTCTCTTATTCCTATTACATGGCCGAAGTTGGAGATTGAACTTCCTAAATATGTTTTTTATGTGTTTTACCCCCTTCACTTATTGATTATATATCTTATAAAGGTTATGATGTTTTAATGACTAAAAAAGAACAAATCTATAAATGCAATGTCTGTGGTAATATAGTGGAGGTTTTGCATCCCGGAGCAGGGGAGCTTGTTTGCTGTGGTCAACCTATGGATCTGATGGTTGCACAGAAAAAAGATAAGGGAAGCGAAAAACACGTTCCCGTCATTGAAGGGTCTAGCGTTAAGATAGGGAAAGAAGAGCACCCTTCTTTGGAAGAGCATTATATAGAGTGGATAGAGGTAATGACTGATGAAGGGGTTTGCAAAAGATTTCTTGAGCCGGGAGATAGGCCGGTAATAGACGTGAGTGGCAGTGTGACTCGTGTGAGGGCTTACTGTAATATTCATGGTTTGTGGGAATCTTGAGTTTTTTATTTTTTGTGTTAGATTAAAAGTAAATATTAAATTGAAAATGAAAAGAGTACTTGTCATTGAGGATGAAAAAATGCTTGCCGAGATGTATAAGGACAAGCTGGATCAAGAGGGTTTTGAAACCCTTTCCGCTTATGATGGCGAGGAAGGGGTAGAGGTCGCCTTAAGAGAAGAGCCGGATCTTATTCTTCTTGATATACTGCTTCCCAAGAAAGAAGGAACAGATGTTTTAAAGGAGGTAAGAGAAAGCGGGGAGTGGGGTGAGAACGTTCCTATTGTAATGCTTACAAATCTTGATTCGCGGGATTATATCGTTGAAGCGATAAACAAATATTCTCCTTCATACTACTTCATAAAAGCAAATGTAGAGCTAAACGAGATGGTGGAAAAAATAAGAGAGTTGTTAAATGAGTGAAAAAAAGAAAAAAAGAGGTTTTCTTTATTATCTGGCAAAAATATTCGGAATAAACGACACAAAGAAAAAAGAATACAAAGAAAGGAGATATGGAAGAATTACAGGGAGGGGAATGGGCAGGTTTTTTAGGTAATTAGTTAATTAAAAGTTTAAAAGTTAAATATATCTTATATGCATTATCAAATAACAGATGAAGAAATAAATAAAATACTTAGCACGGAGGGGGAAGTCCGCGGAGTGGTATTTAAAACGGATTATCAGTTTATTATTGATAATATGGGAGTGAATGGATTAAAAAAAGTGGAAGAAGAGCTAGAGAAGATGAACTGCAGTTTCCACTACGAAGAAGAGGCAGACAACATGAGTTTTTACCCTATAGGAATGCGTGTTATGTC
>SL_8KL_010_SEDDRAFT_10004044_pt1 | contig 11934 bp, 8 predicted proteins | sample SodLakKL_010_SED_4_FD_11160 | JGI IMG/M metagenome (IMG submission 11160) | reverse complement strand
ATCGATAAACTTTTTAAATTACTCATAAATGATATATCTCCTTCAGGAATACTTCTCCATAACCTCAGTTCCTTTAAGTTTACAAGATTTCCAACTGGGCTAATATCCGAAGTTATATTTGCTCCAATATTCAGCTTTTCTAAACTTTGTAACTTCCCCAATGGAGATAAATCTTCTATAAATGTTGGCTCCCAGGCCCCAAATTCTAGGGACTTCAGATTATTTAGTTCAGTAAGGGGGCTTAAATCGTCTATATCATAACCAGCAAAAACTAGTTTTTCTAGATTCTTTAAATTCTCTATACCTTCAAAGGAATTTAGTCTATGACCAGGATAATATCGATCAAAATGTAATGCTCTGGTATTAATAACATCATCTAAATATAAATTTCCTTCAGGCTTATCAATCACATCTCTTACTCTATTTTCTAAATTTTCGTCGGCAAATTCTATTATTTCATCACTCATATCATCTGCAGCTGCAGTTAAACAATATAAAGGTATAATCATAACAATGAGCACAGCAATATTAACAGCTGATGCATAAAAAATTATGGTTTTTCTCAAATTATAATCCTCCTCAGTAATTTGACTTAAAATCTAATTAATGTAAATTAAAAAGTCATCAATTCTATGCCATCCAGATTAATTTCAACCTCTCCAACAGCCTCTGTTTCAAAGTGCAATCTCAACCTGGTTAAGTGATCTGCATCTTCTGGAACATTACTAAATTCCCAACGTATCCTTTGAGGGTAACCTGGAAGGATCAAGGCTCTTGTTGTTCTATTTCCACTTCTTTCTGATATATAAACTCTATTTGCATGTGGTCTCCTCTCTACACCCATATGGTCATAAAAAGAATTAGAGCCTGCAAAAAGAGAAATTAAAGTCAAAGTTGACTCTTCTTTGGCTTCAGCAGTTCCAGATATAGTAACTTTATTTCTAGACAAAACTACCGATTCTATATAAACAATAAAATCTGGAGTCTCTATTTCCCTGATAACATCGAAAGCAAACCCTACCTGCTCCCGATCTTCAGAGATTCCGGCTGTATCCAATAAATCCAGTTTCACCAGATCTCCTACTTCTGGTTTCTCGTGTGTTTCTGTTGTTCGAACCAGGGCAGTAGCTGCATCAACAGAAGCAACCTCGACAGATCCAATGGTTACAATTAAAGGATCATCTCCTTCAGAAATATCTCTGGAAAGCGAACCGGTTATATCTGCCACAATTTCATCATCACTGCCCTTATCAATAACCAGACTTTCCCCGACAATGGCAATTACTTCTGCTTCAATTACTAAATCTTCAGGAACAATCTCTTCAACTTCAAATTTATCACGCTTCTCCAATGTAGCTGCGAATAAATCTTCAATAGCACTATCAAGAGCTTTTCCCACAGCAGAGTCGGCAAAGGCTCCTGAGCCTATGGAAAGACCTTCAATTTCTGATATCTCTAAACCAGTATCTGAAGCACTGCCCTTTCCGCTGAATGTCGCAATAACATCACCGCTAGCAATATTAATCAACCGGGCAGAGAGTTCCACTTCTGAAGCGATACCTGATAATTTAAGCGGCCCAACACTTATACTTCCTTCTTCAGTAACCCGTAATCTATCTAGTGATCCAATTATAAGCAGATTGCTTTCTGTCATTCGACCGACCTGACTGGAATAACCAGCATGAAAAGAATCACCTATACTGTGATCAAACTGACTTAAAACATCCCTAACCCGGGCTCTTTCAACAACTGTTCCAAAATCATTCTCTACTAACATGTTCGAATATTTTTGGGTTATCTGTTCCAGTATATCCCTTTCCAGCTCTTGATTATCCGTCCATGGCAGTCCCCCGGATTCAAAACCAATTACAGCAATTCTTGCAGCTGAGATTGTTGCTGAAAATAATGCCAGCGACAATACAATAATAATTCCAATAAATAAAATTTTTCTTTTGTTTCCTCCATTCACCCTGCTCATCCCCTTTTTAAAGATTTTTAAATCAAAACATACCTCCAATTACCTCTGTCTGCCTTTATAAAGTTAACAGTCATATTTATCTTTTTTCCAAATTATTCTCTTGTCCTGAATAAATATATTGTTTGATTTTTTCTAAAGCACAAAAATTACATCATATTCTCAGGCATTTCATAAATTTATAAACTAATATTACTATAATCTAATTCTTTTCAACTTCACTTCAAGAGTCTACTCTGAAGCTTTTTATAATTTTAATTAAGAATTTACTGAATAAGCACCTCTTATATCAAAGACCATCAAAGTAACTGCAAAGCCAAAGAAACTAATGAAGAGCAAATAACTAAAACCTAAATTTTGAAGCAATATCTTTTCTTTTATCTCTTTTATTATTGTAATTTTAAGAAAATTTATATTAAATAATAAAAATTATGTGCAATATTGAATTAATAGTTTATTATTTTTTAACTATTGAAAATAGTAATATTGTACTATTCAATAAAGGAATTAAATCTCCTGCAAATATTTATAAATTTTCTATAATTAGTAAAAGACCTGCTTTAAAATGTTAAATCATAATAATTCGTCTGGCATCTACGTATATCTAGGATTATAGGGCTTTTTGCTGTTAACAAGGGCAGATTTTTTAGGGCAGCTCCAAACATAATCCAATATATAAAATTAGATAACTAAATATCTATTATGATAAATAATACCCATCTCTTCCACATTGCCCAGGTAAAAAATATCCAATATCCTGTCTGGCATACCAGAAAATAAGCTCTGCCAAAAATAATCCCCGACCATAATATTATGATCGGGGATCATATCAAGATGCATTTCATCAATATTTTCTTATCTTCCTCAAAAAGATTATTAATACCTCCAGTAAAAACAATCTGACTGGATCAATTCACACTCTTCAATATCACATATTTAACTGTCTCTTAATAACTAAATGCAGGCACTTCAACGATTTCCCTGTCTCAATTTTTCCAAAAAGCTATAAAAATCAAATATACTTTTTCCAAATTAACTCAAATTAATCAAGGGGTACAATTTTGTTGTATTCTTCATCTTCATCATCCACTTCACTTTCAGGCATAAAGTTGTTATTTCCTAATACTGCATTCAAGTCTATCTCTTTAGTAAAGTCTTTTAATTGTATAGCGTTTTCAAAAATATCATTATTACTAATTTCAATGTTATCTATGGTGCCACCAGGTTTGGTGCTGCCACTAAAACACTCCCAGCTTCCCTCATCGATTAAAATGCCATAATCTGTACAATCTTTAATTTCATTCTCTTTGATGGTTAAAGAAGAAATTTCTCCTCCCCCATCATCTCCATCACCACAGGCTCTATTCCAGATTCCCACTTTATGCCCCTCAATATCATTGCCCTCAATAACTGCTTCTTCAATGTATGTGCCCTCAAATCCACCTGAACTGACGCGGATTCCAATAAGACCATTACCAGTAACAGTATTGTTAGCAACTGTTGCTGTATCAATACTAGAGCCCTTAGGATCTCTCCCACGACTTCCTCCTGCATGGACTCGAATGCTTTCTCGAGCTGCATTAATCACTGTATTATTGCTCACATATGCATTTTTAATTTTTGTATGCCCATAATAACCTCCTGCCTGAACACGAATTCCTATCCCATCACCATCTTCACCAATTTCTTCTACTCTGTTGTTTTCAATGATAACATTTTCTAAGGTCATATCATTATCAGCACCATCAACTCGAATACCAGTAGAGGTAAATTCATTTCCCACTACTAAATTACCATCAACAGTTACACCTTCTTCTTTAGAATTATCGCCATGTATTTGAACTCTAATTCCATGACAGCCGGGATAGTAAACCTCGTTATTCATAATCTCTACTTTGCCTATACCCCTAGTATCATAACCTGAGTGAACTCTAATTCCATTACCAGATCCTGTATAACTTTCGTTGGTAACAGTATTATTAGAAACTATCACTTCATCTATTCTGCCAGCTGGATCAAAATTTCGCGATCCTGCAGCCTGTACACGAATTGCATGACCACCTTCCTCTTTCTGATCTTCAACAGTGTTGTCATTCACTATTACTTCATTAATTGTGGATTCATCACAAGCAAATATCTTTATACCTTTTTCACAATCGGTAATAACATTATAAGATACTGTAACATTATCGACTATATCATCACCATGAGTATGAACAAATATAGCATAACCACCATGGTCATTCTCTTCAATATCTTCTATGACATTTCCTTCAATTATTGCAGAACCACCATGACCGCCAACTATAGAACTATCTCCAAAAGATTTATTCCCAAAATAAATACCGTAATTTGCTCCAGAAATATGATTTTTCCTAAGAGTGATATTATCAAAGCCACCCTCATCACTCTGATCAACAAAAATACCGAAAGTAACATCATTATTTTTTATTGGATTTATTTTCAAACCTTGCACAGTTACATCATCGGCTTCTATATTTATTGTACCTTTAATAACAGCTTTATGCTCTACTGCTGATTTAATTACAATATTGCTATCTTCAATAAAATAATCGTTACCATCATCATCTCGCTCTTCACTAGCGCGATATTCTCCCGAACCAACTACTATAGTATTCCCACTTTCAGCTTGTTTTAATGGTTCTAACAGCTCTTCATCTACATATTCAGCTTTTCTTTCTTTAAAATCCTGGTAATTACTGAATACTACCACTTGCCCTTCTTTAATTAAAAGAGGTTTATCTACCGTTATATCTCCATCTACATAAACCATATCAACAAATGGATCATAACCATCTTTCTCAATTTCAAGGGAATAATCTCCTGTTTTAACATCTTGAAAATGCACAAGCCCCTGTTCGTCAGTTACTTTTTCAGTACCATCTAATTTCACTGTCGCCCCTATCAAAGGTGCTATATTTGGGTTTGACTCGACATGCTCAACCTGGATGATTACATCATAATTAGCATCTATTTCAGTATAGTCATTATCATTATCCTTTCCATTCATATCACAAGCAGTCATAGTGAAAGCAAATACAATTACTATCATAAGTACAACTAAGCTTTTAATTTTATTTTTTTTCATGTTTTCCCCCTTTGCATTCTAACCCCTGCCAAAAAATTTCTTCTTCTTAGTATTATACTATTTATTTTTATTGGCAATAATTATCACCACCCTCCAGCTAATATAATATGTTCAGAACATTTGCTATTGGGAGTTCCATAAACCACAAAGTACCTCATCATTAAACCTTATTAATAAATATTCGTCTTCATCAAATAATTTAAGTAAAATAAAAGAGTGCAATTAATCTAATTTAAATTTGTAATATGTTGCTAATAATTACTGGTGTTATAATAAATGTTTAATGTAACTTTTAACCTCCTCGACAAAAATTATCAAAAAGTAATGATATATAATTCGAGGTTAGTGAAAATTCTCCTTTATTAAGATAACAATTTATCAAAATAAATTACTATTATGCTAAAAATTTATAGCCTGGCGGTGTTATTTTTTGAAAAATTATCATCTTGCAGCATTTTGATTAAAATTCTCTGGTTATTCCTGCCACTGCAACCAGGGATAAGTCGCATCTTCTTATAATTTAACCCTATTTTTTTCCTGTCTTCATTATTTCAAATCAGAATATCTCCCTCCTCTTAGCTTTTGTTTCCTGTATAAATCAAAAATATTAATAAAATGAATATTAATTTAAATATTGTAAGTTACCTTACAGAAAAATCCGTTTTTTTAAATATTATGGTGATACAAAACATTTTACTAATCTTTTTATCCAGCAGGAATAATAACTTATTTCCATTATTTCCCTCCCCCTCGCTCTGGGGAGGGTTTAAATCTTTAAATTAGGTTAGAAATATGGTGAGAAGGACTTGATTTAGTTGATTTCTTTAACATAAAAAGCCAGGAGAACTATTTATTTAGTTAGTTGTTGGTTATTAGTCGTTAAATAGCTATTTGATGTTCCGTATTTACTTGATTACTAACAAAGGAAGTCACATTATTTTTAAAAAATTTACATATCATGCAGGAAAATTAGTTATTATCTATAATTATAGTAGAATAAACTACTCATTTATAGTATTTAAAGGGGAGATAAGGGTGCTAAAAAATATTAAAGAACATTCAAAACTCGTTTTGTTGCTGTCATTTATTTTATTAGTAGGTTTTAGTATTATTGGTTGTGATAGCGCAGATATAGGAGATACTGATCCAGATACCTATAATGCTGAAGTTATAATTGAGGGGGTAGCTAATCTAGATCATGCAGAATTTTTTAGTGTCTTATCAGATGGAGAGTCAGGAGTAGATCAATTTAGTTATGAAAATAATATTTTATCTGGAAATATAACTGGTTTATCAGGAACTAAAGAACTAACTCTAGTAATTGATGATGATAACCTAGAAGATGGAGAATATACATTTGACAATGAAGTTGTAGCAGTTGATTCAGATAATAATGAGGCTAAGTTTACAGTAGAGTTTATTGAAAAAACACCAAAAATAGCTGAAATAGATATTAATGAAGATGTTCAAGATATATCAGTATATTATGGCACTTCTAAAGAAGATGCTATAAGTCAATTAGTTGATGAGATTACTATTAAAGATACTGATGTTAATGAGTATGCAGTAAGTTTAGACTGGAGCATAGAAGACTATGATAGTGAACTAGCTGATGAATATACAGCTACAGGTACATTTGAACTGCCAGAAGGTGTTGAACAGACTGATCCAGCAACTGATTTAGAAGTTGAAGCTATAGTTACTGTTCAGGAAAAAACTCATTCACTTAATATAGAGACTGAAGGAGAAGGTACAGTAAATGTTGATCCTGATAGTAATGAATATACTGCAGGAACAGAAGTAACTCTATTAGCTATACCAGATTCAGGCTGGGAGTTTAGCCACTGGCAAGGTGATGTGGATGATTCTAATAGTGCTGAAACTACAATAACAATGAATGAAGATAAAACAGTTACAGCTCATTTTCGTGAGATTGAAACTACAACACTGTTTAATGAAGACTTCAATGATGAACTTCCCGAAAATTGGGATATTATAGTGGGAGGGAGCACTGACGATACTTGGTCGAGGAAAAGTTTAGGTGGAACGTACATCATGATAGCTGATAGTGATGCACTTGGCTTGGGGGTTTTAATGGACGAAGAATTAAGAACACCTGAAATAAATATTCCCGACTCACAAGGCAGAGTAATTTTGTCCTTTGAGCATTATTATGGACACACGTCAAGCTCATTAGGAACAGTAAAGGTTTATGATGGAACTGAATGGGTAGAGGTAAAAATATTTAAAGAAACTTCTGGCAGTTGGCCTGACCTCACAGAAGAAGTAATAGATATAACCGAACATGCCAATGAAAAACTCAGAGTATCTTTTCATTACACTGACGGGGGAAGTTGGGCTTGGTATTGGGCTATAGATAATGTAAAAATTGAAGTGGTTGAATAGACTAACATAGTGTAAAAGTATAATAAGCTTAAGCACAAGGCCTCCTAAACCGCATGGGAGGCCTGTTTTTGGTGCGCCCTGTAAAATTAAAGTTAAATAGGTGTAAATCCTATCCCTGCTGTTCTTGCCGATGCTGTATGTGAAGCCAAGCGTGGCAGGGTGTTCACTGTGCACTGAAATCTAAAGAGCCTGAGGCGAAAAGTCAATCCAAAACAACATGTGAACCAGAGTAGGTACCTGTAAGTGGAGATTCGCCATAAAAGCGAAGAAGCTAAATGTTGGGGTAAAAACCTTGCAATTATGTCAGATTTTCAGTTGTGATAAGGGTTGGTGTAGATGGATCAATTTTCAGTTGATAAAAACAAGTAATAGGTCTACCTGGAAAATGTCGCAAAAGACAGACTAAGGACTACCAACAGCATCGAAAGACTTAATGAAGAGATCCGTTGCCCGCGATAGAGTAACTTGCATTTATCCTAATGAAGATTCTACAATCAGACTTATATATGCCTTGTGGATAGAGAAAAATGAAGAATGGATTACTGGTAGAAAATATCTTAATATGGAAAAATAATATCATTTCCTAAAACAAAAGAAACAGTCAATTAATAGCTTTATTACTGACTGAGGAATTTACACACTTTTTTGGACTTGACTTTTTCTTTTTATAATATACCTTGTTGTATATTAAAAAAACACCATAAATTTCTTAATTGTTGGCCTCTTATGCCGATACAACGAAAGCAGCATTGGCGGGAGCCCTGCTCTAATAGTTATTTTATTAATATACGGCGCATACAATAAAAAAGCAGATTACGCTCAGTTATTATTTTTTTGCTCAGCCTAATCTGCTTATCTTTTTGCTTATATAAGTGCCATTATGACATTTTAAAGTGGACGGGTTTTTGTTATTCAGAGCGGAATTCTTGAATAAATATTAATCAGTCGTATGTTCCACCTGAACTTCCATCAGCCAGTTATAATTTAGATCCGAATCCGTTAACCTTTCCCAGCCATCTACGCTTGTGAAATAGACTCTATCTGCATTATCTTCTGGAGGACCTTCGTCCACACCCATTGGATATCTTTCGTTATTTTGACCTTCTACTTTAAAGAGAATCCAATAGAACTCTCCTTTTTCTATTTCAACTTTGGGATCTACTTCAATTTCTAACCAGCCATCACCCTCAGAGTCATATTCTGCTCCAGTCCACAATGAATCTGAAGGTTCGCCTGTATCGTCTTTGCATATTTTAGGTGTGATTGTAGAACCACCCTCATAGTCATAATAAGCCACTTTGGTTATATATTCATCCTGGCCTTCTGGCTCGAAAATAATAGCGGTTTTCCAATCATCCTCAAATATACCACCAATCGCGGTATAAGCATCTCTACGATGATCTCCCTGGTATAGATATCTCCATTTTTTTTGTGCTACCTCTTTATCCACTTTTACACTTACATTATCAACTATATTCAGAGAACCATTCACAATAAACTTAGCATCTTCTGTACCGTCTACTGTGCCTTCACCTTCCAGGTTTAGAGTTTTCCCTTCAGGAATATCTATCGATGTGTCATCAAGATACCAGGCAACACCATTTGTTTCTTCAGAGAGGGTTATAGTTCTACTGTCATTGTTATAGGATATATCTACTTCTTGGGTTGTAACACCATCGAAGGCAACATCGGAGTCAAGTTCAATTTTCACATTAAATTCCACATTTTCTATAAAGTCGTTCTCTGATATTTTAACTATTCCATCACCTTCAATGGTATTTCCGCCACCTGAGATGGAGGCATCACCGCTATTCAAATCTAATAATGAATTAGAACCTGCAAGAGCAAGATCATCACTACCAATGAAAAGTGCATCTTTTAATCTTACTGTATTATTATCTGCCATACTCACTCCATCAAAAGTGAGCTTATCCTCTATATCTACATCTACATCAAATGTTAAACCTGCTACTTTTACATCATGGCCTTCATCATAGAATATTATTTTACCATCACCTTTTATTTCAGCATCTCCTTTTATTTTTATTTCTGTATTACTCCCCCCCCATTCACCAATTTTCATTTTATTATTTTCATTTTCTAGTTCGAATACACCATGTAAAGTGTATGTATAAGTTTCGGGTGTAATCCCTCCATCAAAACTAAAATCTGCTGCCTCTTCTTTTATTATGAGATCAGTTATTTCCGCATCACCTTGCAGTCTTATTCTGTTTACTCCCGAAAAAGTTAAATCCTCAAGCAAAACTATATGATCAGAAAATTTAACATCAATCCAAAAACTTCTTACATCGAATTCTGTATTAGCTATTTCTATATAAGATACATTACCTCCATCTGTACTAGTGTCTATATCAAATCCCCAATTATATCTACCATCAGTAAAAATTTTAGAATCCATAATCTTAACGGTAATATCCGAATTTTTCCCATCAGCATCAATTTCAAGCCAACCAACATCAAATTTTGAATTATCAATCTCTAAATCAACTACTGTATTGTCCCCGTCAGCTTCAAAATCAAAGTCACCATCTAAATTAAATTCAGAATCAAAAATATTTACTATAGCTATTTGATTATCTTCATCAGCATCGATTTCAAAGTCATCTGCTTTAATAGCAAAATCATCTATCTCTAATTTTAACTCGGCACCTTCATAATCAGCATAAACTTCAAAGTCACCATCACCTAAGTCAAATTCGGAATTATCGATAGTTAGCTTTACATCTCCTCCAGTATCTACTATAAAATCCTCATCATCAGTGGTAATATCTACTCCAGACATTATTGTTCCATAACCCCCTATAAATATCTCACCAATACCCTGAACTTCAATCACACCGCCTTCAACTGAAATGTCGTCTCCAGCAACTTTGAAATCTTTATCTTTATCGAGCATAAGTTTATTTCCATTTAGGTTAAGGACAAGATTATCAGAAGTCAACTCTACATCGTAATTCACATCCGAGTCTATATTTGCGGTAAATTTTATTCCATCATAATCATCCTGATTATCAATAGCATCATATAATTCCGTGGCGTTATCCACACTTCGAATTTTATCTGCAGTTCCAAAGTGGGCAGTAATAGTTTTATTGCCATCCATATAGACCGATATTTCTTTATCAGTAGAATCTACATCACCCGTCCATTGGTCAAATTTGCAATTATCGTCAGGTATTGCCTCAATATTAACCGTTGTACCTTCTATATATTCATGAGTGCCTTCTTCAGGAATAGTACTACCTTCACCTTCTATATTAATAGTAAGCTCATATTCTTCGGATTCAATCTCTTCTTCCTCAAACACAGCAGTAACAGTTTCATTGCTTTCCATTAATATTGTTGTTTCAGCTGCATCTGAATTTTGAACATTGCCTTCCCAGGAGTCAAACTCCCAACCTTCATCAGGAATAGCCTCTAGTTCTACAGTTGTACCTTCATCATATTCATGAGTGTCAGGCCCTGGTTCAGTATCCCCCTCTCCATCTACTTCTATTGTCAAGTCATATGATTCAACAGTTTCGCCCATATCACAGGAAGCCATCGTTATTGTTAGACTGACAGCAAGGATAAGTAACCCCAAAAACTTAATTCTTTTATTCAACATATGCTTTCCTCCTCTAAGGATGCTATGTATTTTTACTTGCCAAAGTGTGAATTCTTTTTTGCCAAAGACGTTGCAATTATTAAACTGAGCAAAAAAATCCTAATAGTATTTACTTAACTGCAACTTATATAATGTCCTGCAAAAATTTCAAATTTATCAAAATTTAGCAGAAAAATTGCTTAACTATATGCAGCTAAATTAAATTATTGTTACATCCATACTTTAAAGTTGCTATTATCATTTATAACAAGAATATATCGCAAAATCTTTTCCACCTCTTCGTCGTTTTGAACAATTGAACCATAAAATCATCAAGATAGTTTAATTTCATAAAATAATAAAGAAAAGCTCTAACAGCTTTTATATAAGAGTTAACTGTCTTGTGATATATCTCTTTCTAAAAGGCTTAATCTGTAGTTTTCAAATATTTCAGAAGTTATATTTTCTTTTTTACCTTTCTGCATCCTAATTTTTGACATAGAAAAACCCCATCCATTTGAAAATATTTTCAAACATTTGTTCATATGATGGGAGAAAAAAATAGTTATTTGGTTTATTTTTTTACTTTATCGAGTGTAATTATAGCACCACAGATTAGGTTTTTTAGGCTAAAAAATCTGGGTTGCAGGAACGCTTGAAAATCCTTATTTTTTATTAAAATAACGGGGAAATTATAAAAAAATATACCTTATTAACCCTGCTGTGCCAGAGTTCACGATAATTTCCCCTAAATAAAAATGGCACGGGCAGGAGGACTTGAACCCCCAACACCCAGATTTGGAGTCTGGTGCTCTAGCCAATTGAGCTATGCCCGTG
>SL_8KL_010_SEDDRAFT_10004040_pt1 | contig 11944 bp, 12 predicted proteins | sample SodLakKL_010_SED_4_FD_11160 | JGI IMG/M metagenome (IMG submission 11160) | reverse complement strand
TATAACGTTTTTGAATTACATTTAAGTCAAAAGAAAAGACAACCCCTACATCAATATCCCCCATGGGATCCCTTTTACCCTCAAATTGGCTGCCATTTAGAATCTGCAGGGCCCGTTTCTCCTGGGACCCAAACAGGTAAAGAAGGGCTATATTTTCCTTTTCGCAAATAGAACGAAGCTTTTCCATTTTTGAAAAACCCATTAACCCCGCCTTCTTTGCTTGGAAATTTTCTTCCCAGGTTTTCCAAAACCTTTCAAAAGTTTTCCTCGGTAATCGCTGGTTTTTTGAAAGCCTATTAATTTAACTTAATAGGCTTTTTTCTTTTTAAGATCCAAAAGTGGTTCGCCAAAGAGAACCTTGGCGACCCAAGATCAGCTTTATTCAAAAATTATGCTCTTGATTTTCCACTCGCCTCTCTGCAGTAACCCTCCACCAACTTTCACCAATCCAAAAGCGGTTTCCCAGGAATCTGTTTTTTCTTCGCCATCATCCCATTTAACATGCCAGGTTGCCGTAATTAAAGCGGAATCATCACCATCTTCAACGGTGTCTATACCTTCTATTGTTATATCAAGAAAGTCTATTTGATCAAAAAGTTCTCCAAAGTGATCTTCTAGGTCGGTTTTGAAAGTAAAAGCTTCTTCTTCTGGGCAGTTAAAAATTTCGGCTTCAATGGAAGCAGGAACAACGAAAAGGTCTTTTATTGCTGTTTCTCTTCCCCTGATCAATTCATTTCTAAATTCTGTTAAAGTTGGAGAAGGATCGTCCCCAATAATTCCACACCCGGAAACGGCAAGAACAAAAGCAATTACCAAACTCAAGGCGATTATTCTTCTCATTTTCGTCTCCCCTTTTTTGGTTTTAAGATTTACCCTTCACCTATATACGGGAACCCAATTACATTGGCTGCATAACACCAGCAAAAACCAGCCAGGCCAAAACACTCTTCGCCACAAGGCTCAAAATTATATACATTTTCTCTCCGTAAATATAATCTGCCCACCTGCCAACTTTCTTATACTGCAAAACCATATTAATGGGAAACAGATTGAAGAAAACAAAATAAGAACCAACGATTGCATATACGAACCAGGGAACCTGAGCAGGATCAGCATTGCCAAAAGCATAGAGAACAATTACTATCCAGGGGCCAATACCGGCAATACAGCCAAAAACAAAAGGTTTCCAGTCGGTTTTTTCTTTAAATTGATTAATTTCTTCCATGAGAAGGCCGAATAGGTTCATTGAAGCATTAATTAAAAAAATCAAAATCAAAGCCCCTATATCGTAAACACCAAAAAGAAGAGCAATTAGAAAAATCATTAAAGAAGAGCTCAAGGAATATTCGTACCAGCGAAATCTGTTAATACCCTTTTCCAAATCTCGGTTGTATTTGTAGTTAGATCCGGGCGCAACAATTATAAAATGGGCAATTGCTGACATGAATAGAAAAACAGGAACAAAAACAGCAAACGGAAAATCCCAGAGTTTATTGGCCTCGGTCACCAGACGCATTTGTTGGGTATCAAACTTCAAAAAATAAGACCAGATAGGGAGCTTAAAGCTAGCAAATCTTTCAATACCCAGGGCAAAATAAAGCATTAAACCTCCCTGAATTAAGTGCAAAACACCCATAAATAAATTAAAGCGCCGTAAAAATTTAAAATCAATCTTCTTTTTCATTCCCCGTAATCCCCTTCCCCGGTTACCCGGAAATTATTTTCAAAACAAGGTCATTTCTTCCGTTCAAAACCGGTTAGAAGGCTTAATAATAAATCCAAGTTTAAAAAGACGGGGGAGTTGCTATGATAATTTCAGGTGAATTACAGGAGAAAGGTAAGATTGGATGCTAAAAAACCTTCTATTTTAACCCTTAGTGACGGCGGCCGTCACCTATATTTTTCTAAATTACTTTCAAAACATTGATAGGTTGATGCTCGGATAGTTCTTCTTCATCTTCTATCTCCCAGACCACGATTACATTATCCCCTGGTTCGGGAAGATCTTCTTTTTTACTGGTAATTTTGTAATTTATATTATTCTGTTCAAGCGGAATTTTTAATATCTCAAAAACCTCGTTCTTGGGTCCAAAGAGAAATATTCCTTCCCTCTCTTGCTCATCGGCAAGTTCAATAATCCTTTCCATAACTGAACTGAGTTTTAAAACATAGTTATATGATTGCTTGACATAACGATAGGTCAGCCTGGTTTTTTCAGCCAAACCCCGGGGAGTAATAATATACCTGAGGGAACGGGCGTTTAAACGTTCCATTTTCACAAGACCCTTTTTGACCAGTTTTTTTAGCATAATATTAACTGTACCCAGAGATAGCCCTGTCCCCTCAGCAATTTTCCTCTGTGAGGTTAACTCCTCCTCCTGCAGGTATGTTAATATACTGTATTCTTTCTCCATGGGGCACCTCTTTTATCGTTCATATTCAGAACTTTCTTTTATCAGCCCAAAATTCCTTTCCGAAATAAGGGATTTATTAGCTTTTGTCCATGTTGATTTTTCATAGAAAAAACCAAATCATAATTTTTTCCTGAAAACCCAGGTTAATAAACTGTAAAGAGTTCTTCCCATAAGGTTTTTGGGAAAACCAATAGGATGGAAAAAATCCAGCTCAAACCAACCCCGGTCTCTCCAGTAACGGTAATCAAGAGTCTGTTCTTCTTTTCCCAGTTGATAAAATGCTTTCATAACTGAAAAATAAAATAGGTTTTTCATGGAAGGATTGTACCTTCTCCTTTGCGATATATCCCGAAAAAATTGCCCGGCATATCTTTTGATTTTTTTCTGTAACCCTTTTTTAATTTCCAGCTCTTCGGCTGCAACCCTGACCGGGAAAGCATAAACTTTATCCACTCCCCAAAAACTAAGGATCTGACTTAAATATTTTGCAACCTCCTTATGACCAGCTCCAGCGGTAGTGCTGATGACTACCCCTTTTTTGTTGGAAAGGCCAGGCCGGTGGATAATAAAGGAAAAGTGGTCGATCAGGTTTTTCAGGGCCGCAGTCACCTGCAGAGAATAGGCGGGGGAAGCTATAATAACTCCGTCCGAGGAAATCATTTCCTTGTAGATGGGTTGAATAATTTCCTGATGGGGACAGCTTTCCTCTCCCTTAAAAAAGCAGACGTAGCATGATTTGCAAAATGGAAGATCCAGATCGTGGACATTTATTTCAAAGAAATCAACTGAAACTAAAGCGGACAACTCGTTTTTGAAGGCTTCAATTACCTTGCGTGTATTCTTTTTCCTCGCACTGCCATCAATAATGCAAATTTTCAACCTTTCCGCCCCTTCTTTCTTGTGTTTGTTTTATCCAATAGGAGTTTGTATTTTATCTTTTCTCTTCCGGTGTTCGAAGCAAAAATATTGGACCGGGGGACGGGAAAAAATTTAGAGTTTTCCCTGGAGACCTTTAATATACTTTTTTAACTCTGGTCCCAGATCTTCTTTTTCCAGGGCGAATTCAATTGTTGCTTTCAAATAACCCAGTTTGTCTCCAGCGTCAAATCTTTTCCCCTTGAAAATATGGGCGAAGACATCCTCTTTTCTGGAAAGTTCATTTAAAGCGTCAGTTAATTGAATTTCCCCACCCTTTCCGGGTTTGGTGTGAGCAAGAATATCAAAAATGGCCGGGGTAATAACATATCTTCCCATAATCGCCATGTTGGAAGGCGCATCCTTTTTATCTGGTTTTTCAACAAGGTCGCTAATCCTGTAGGTACCATTGGAGCCATCAATGTACTTAACGATTCCGTATTTATTAACATCTTCATCAGGAACTTCCTGGACTCCAACCACACTTCCCTGTTTTTCATCATAAATATCTATCAGCTGCCGCAAACAGGGGGGGTTGGATTTAACAATATCATCTCCCAAAAGGACTGCAAAAGGTTCATCCCGGACAAAAGTCCGAGCACAGTATATTGCGTGACCCAGACCTTTCGGTTCCTTCTGCCGGACATAATGAATATCAACAAGATTGGAAATATCCTCAACTATACCCAGAAGATCGCTTTTTCCTTTCTCGGCGAGAGCTTTTTCCAGCTCAATAGAATGATCAAAATGATCTTCGATTGAAGTTTTGTTTCTCCCAATGATGATCAGGATTTCCTTTATTCCGGATTCTATTACTTCCTCCACTATATACTGGAGGGTTGGCTTGTCAACAATGGGCAGCATTTCTTTCGGAATTGCTTTTGTTGCAGGCAAAAATCTTGTCCCTAAACCTGCTGCTGGAATAACTGCCTTGGTAACTTTTTTCATTTTATCCACCTCTCATAAAAAGGTTGGGCCATTATTCCCCAGAAATTGAAGTGCCATAAGCCTGATTCAGGTAACTAATTACATCCTTGTTTTCCCCGGAAGTTCCCACTCCCGTATATTCAAGACCTGCTCCATCAATCTTTTCCCGGGAATATACGTTGCGGAAATCAAAAAAATTCCTGCCTTTAAGAAGATGCTTAATCCTGAGCAGGTCCAGATCTTTAAACTGGTTCCACTCGGTAAGTAGAATCAGGGCATCTGCTTTTTCAATCGCTGCATAGGGATCTTCCTGGTACTCAATACTTTCCTGGAACTCTTCCAGCCTCCAGCGGGCTTCTTTCATTCCCTCCGGGCAGAAAGCTTTTATTTTAGCTCCCTCCTGGATAAGAGCAGGAATAATTGTTAAAGCGGGAGCTTCGCGCATATCATCAGTTTCTGGTTTAAAGCTCAAACCAAGAACCCCAATTGTTTTTCCTTTTAATTCATCGATTTTGTCTTTAATCTTTTTTACCATGTGCATCTTTTGCTCTTCATTGGCTTTAATGGCAGCTTCCACAATTGCCATTGGCAAACCATTAGCACGGGCAATATGAACCAAAGCCTGGGTGTCCTTGGGAAAACAGCTTCCCCCATAACCACATCCTGCCTGGAGAAACTGAGGGGAAATCCGGGCATCCATTCCCATTCCTCTGGCTACATCTCTCACATCGGCATTTAAACTCTCACAAACACGGGAGATTTCATTAATAAAGGAAATCTTGGTGGCAAGAAAAGCATTGGAAGCGTATTTAATAATTTCAGCTGTTTCGATATTGGTGAATAAAAAGGGCACCTTCCGGTCATAGAGAGCCCGGTAGGCTTCTTTCATTATTTCCAGGGCCTTTTCGCTTTCCCCGCCAATTACAATCCGGTCCGGGTTGTAGAAATCATCTACTGCTTTTCCTTCTCGTAAAAACTCGGGGTTGCTCACTACATCAAATTCGAAATCAACCCCCCGCTTATGTAATTCCTCCCTGATAGTGGCTTTAACCAGTTGCCCGGTCCCTACGGGAACCGTAGACTTATCTACAACTACTTTGTAACCATTCATATGCCGGCCAATATCTCTGGCCACAGTTAAAACATGTTTAAGGTCAGCGCTGCCATCCTCCCTGGGCGGGGTTCCCACGGCAATAAAAAGCACTTCACTATTTTCGACTGTATATTTGAAATCAGTAGTAAATTCAATCATTCCCCTATCCACTACTTTTTTTATTACTCCCTCTAACCCGGGTTCATAAATTGGAACATGGCCGTTATTGAGTTTTGCTATTTTTTCTTCGTCAATATCAACATTAATAACCTTATTCCCAAAGTCAGCCAGGCAAACACCCCCGACAAGACCCACGTAACCGGTTCCAACTACTCCAATTTTTTTTGGTTGCATGAAGATCACTCCATTTAATGTTTTGACGACGGTCGTCATTTTTTTGGTTTTGCCTTAAAAAAATCCCGGGGGGAATTGTACCGGGAAAAACAACTGTTCAATATGTATACAGTTCTTTTTTCAGGAAGATTTCCCTGCCTGAAATCAGAAGTTTTTTTATAAAACTCCTAAAAATTTCTGTTTTTAATGGGGTTTAATAAATTAACTATCGTTTTGTTAAACCCTGGTTCTTTTCCTCTTGTTTCTTTACTTTTTTTAAGAACCTTTTTTCATTAACATTTTTCCCTGGATTTTTGGCTACCCGAAAAATATAAAAGGCCCGCCTGTGGAGGGACCTTAAATATTTTTTCTAACCTGCTGTTTTACCATTTAGGACCAGATTTTCCTTGATTACTTTAACCGCCTCTGAAGTAATTATTTCAATTAATTTTTCTCCCTTTTCTTTATCCGCAGCCTTACTATTTCCAATAACTCCGCTTTTGGTGAGGTGGTGAAAAGGCGGGACAAAGATATCTTCCATTTCCAGTATGTTTAACCTCTTTAAATCTGCATTTTCCTCTAGAGAATTTACCGCCTTCTCCATTAAGACCCGCTGTTTTAATGCCAGGGCCAGAGAAGTTTCCCCTTCACAAGCATGAAAATAATGCCCAGATTCTAGGATTTCGCTTCCCTTCTCTTTGAAAGTATCCCAGTAATGAAAAGGCTCAAGCATATCCCATGTTCCATCCTCGCGTGCCTTAATAAGAGCTTTTTCAATACCAGGAGCATTCCCCCCATGACCGTTAACTATAAAAACCCGCCGGATCCCATGTTGATTATAAGATTCCAGTATCTCTCCGAGAACCTGGGAAAAAGTCTCCTCGGAAAGAGAAACAGTGCCGGGAAAAGCCATATGGTGATGGGAACAACCAACTGGTAGAGAAAAGCTAACAGCCAGGGTTAAACCTTCCTCTTCACCTTTTTTTTGAATTATTCCAGCCAGCTCTCGGGCAGTGTAATAATCATTATTTACCGGAAGATGGAAACCGTGTTGTTCAATTGAACCAAGGGGAAGCAAAAGAGCATCAAGCCGGGGTATTGTATCCTTGATTTCCGGCCAGGTCAGCCGGCTAAAGTCCAGCAACTGTTACACCTCTTTCTGCATTTATTTTTAAAAACTGGGTGGAGTTATCGCCCAAACGCTAACAGATCTACCCGAACCGGGGTTAAAAAAGCGGTGGGGTATGGAAGAATCCAGATAAACACTATCTCCCTCATCTAATATAACTTTTGTTCCGTCCTGGATAATCCCCAGTTCTCCTTCAACCACAAACCCGCATTCTTCCCCTTCGTGGGCAATTGTTTCGTGGTCATCAATTTCTCCCGGTTCTAAAACAATCAGCAGCATTTCAATTTTCCGGCTCATATCCGGCGATAAAAGACTGTAAGAAACGTTTGACTTGGGCAATTTCAAATGTTTCCTCTCGTCTTTACGAACAATATCCATGGTTTGTTTATCAAGTTCAGCGAAAAATACAGCGAGAGGAACCCCAAGGACCCCGGAAATTTTCCAGAGGTTCATAAGAGAAATCTGGGCCTGGCCATTTTCTACCTGGCTTAAAAACCCATTACTGAGTCCTGTTTTTGCTGCAACCTCCTTTAATTTCATCCCTCTTTCTCGCCTGATATTTTTAATTGTATCGCCAATTTCTTTAAGATTAATCTCCCTGTCTCCTGAAGTGGGTAGCAAAAAAGACCCTCCTTTCCTGTAAAGTTATCCGGGCTATTTAATTTGTTTTGCACAGGGATTGAAGCAACCCGTAATAACCCCTGCAGCCTTTTTCCAATTGTTCAATTTCTATATATTCATTATCAACATGAGCAAGACTCTCCCGTGAAGGACCAAAACCAATGGTTGGGATACCTTTTTCCCCCGCATAATGGCTACCATTTGTGCAAAAAGAATAATGACCAAGCTGGGGGTCAAGACCCTGTTTTTTCAAACCTTCTTCGGCCATTTTAACCAGGGGATGGTCCCGAGCAATAACCCAGGGTAAAAGGAACTGTTCGGCTATTAAAGTAGTGTTTCGCCAGGTTGGTCTTTCCAACACAGGAATGGAAATCCCCCATTCTAAAATGTCCCCTCCCGCTAAAAGTTCATCGATTTGCTTAAAAATTATCTCTTTATCCTCACCCGGCAGGAGCCTCCGATCAAAGGTCGCCCGGCAGTAGGAGGGAACTACAGAAGCTCCGGGATATGGTTCTGAAATTATATCAGTCAATTCCAGGATCCCTTCACCAAGTAATAGGTGTTTAGATGGCTTGAAAGTTTTTATCCTTTCAATAATCTTCACCATATCATATACTGCATTATGACCAAATTGGGGCTGGGATGAATGGACCGGGCGACCAAAAGTTTCCAGAACAACCTCCGCTCTCCCCCTCTGGCCAATATTAATCCTTAAATCACTGGCTTCCCCAATTATCACAAAATCGGGGTTAACTTTTTCACTTACTTTCCTAGCTGCTACTCCCTCTAAAAACTCTTCCAGGACAATTCCACTGATATAGATTTCCCCTGAAAAATCTTTCCCGTAATCTTCCTTGAAGAAAGCAACAGCACAAAGCATTGCGGCAAGCGCTCCCTTCATATCTGAAGCTCCCCGCCCATAGATCCTGTCATCCCGAATGGCTCCTGTAAAGGGATCTTTTTCCCATTTGTCTTTATCCTCGGCGGGAACTGTATCTAAATGGGCGTCAAGGAGAATTTTTTTCCCGGAATGTTCTCCCTTTACCCCCCCGATAATATTACCCGCTTCATCAACCTCAATGGATTGAAAAGAAAAGAATTCCATGGTTTTCTGGAGATATTCCACCAGTTCTCCTTCTTCCCCAGAAAGGCTTTTAATGCTGACCAGGTCCCGGGCCAGAAGTTTTAATTTCATTTTCCGTTCTTCTGTGAGCATCCTTTCGTCCCCCTATTCTGCCCTGTGACAGGCAACAAAATGTCCGGGTTTAACTTCTCGCATTTCCGGTTCAGTTTCCTTGCAGATGGGATCTATTCTCTCCCGGCAGCGAGGATAAAACCGGCACCCGGGACCAGGATTAATAGGGCTGGGNACATCACCTTCCAGTATAATCCTGTCCTTCTTTTTCTTTAAATTAGGTGTTGGAATAGCAGAGATTAAAGCCCGGGAATAAGGATGTAGAGGCTCTTTAAAGATAGTTTTGTAATCGGTTAACTCTACCATTTTCCCCACATACATAACTGCAATCCTATCACTTACGTGTTTTACAACTGAGAGATCGTGGGCGATAAAGAGATAGGTTAACTTGAATTCATCCTGCAAACGATCCAGGAGATTTAAAATCTGGGCCTGAACCGAAACATCAAGGGCAGAAACTGGCTCATCCAGGACAATACATTTAGGATTTAAGGCGATCGCCCGGGCAATCCCCACCCTCTGGCGCCTACCACCATCAAGTTCATGGGGATAAGAATTAACCAAACGTGGACTTAATCCCACAACATTCATTATTTCCAAAACTCTCTCGTCCCGTTCCTTATCTTTTCTGTAAACCTTGTGGATATCAAAAGTTTCCTTAATCAAATCCGAAACGCTCATCCTGGGGTTTAGAGAAGAAAAAGGGTCCTGGAAAACCATCTGGATATTTTTCCTGGTTTCCTTGAGTTGTTTTTTATTTAAAATGTGAATATCCTGGCCCTGGAACATAATCCGTCCCGAGGTTGGTTGGGTCAGGCGGACAATCATTCGCCCGGTTGTGGATTTGCCACAGCCACTTTCCCCAACCAGTCCAAGGGTTTCTCCTTTGCGAACAAAAAAGTTGATATTGTCAACAGCATGGAGAGCGCCACGGGGAGTATTGAAAATTTTCTGCAGGTTTTCGACTTCTAAGAGTTTTTCTTCGATCACTTATTCTCCCCTCCAATCCCTTTATGGTATTTGTAACAGGCTACCCGGTGGGTTGGGCTGAGTTCAACTGTCTCCGGAAACTCGCCCTTACAAATGTCCATAACATCCGGGCAACGAGGGTTGAAAACACATCCCGGGGGCAGTTCAGTGGGTTCAGGAATTAATCCCTTAATAGGAGTAAGTTCTGTCACGTCCTCCTCGGGATCGGGGATTGAATTAAAAAGCCCAACTGTATAGGGATGTGAGGGATTGGTGAAGAGAGATTCCAGATCAGCAAACTCCACTATTTTTCCTGCGTACATAATCGCAACCTTCTCACAGATTTCAGAAACCACACCCAGGTCATGGGTTATTAAGATCATGGCCATTTTAAACTGTTTTTTCAAATCCTTCATTACTTCCAGGACCTGGGCCTGGATTGTTACATCAAGAGCAGTCGTTGGTTCGTCAGCGATTAATAAAGCCGGGTTACAGGCCAAGGCAATTGCAATTAGAACTCTCTGCTTCATACCCCCACTGAATTGATGAGGATATTCTTCTCCCCTTTCCTGAGGGATACCAACCTTGGCCAGCATTTCCTTGGCCCTTTCCAGGGCCTCGCCCGAACCTACTTTTTGGTGTAGCTTTATAACCTCTGTAAGTTGATCAAAAACTGTATATACCGGATTCAGGGAAGTCATGGGATCCTGAAAAATCATTGATATTTTGTTTCCCCTGATCTGCCGATAAGCTTCCCGGCTTTTTGTTCTGAGATTTTCTCCATTAAAAATTATTTCACCATCAACAATTTTTCCTGGAGGATCGGGAACCAGGTTCATTATTCCCAGAGCAGTTGTGGTTTTACCAGCTCCGGTTTCCCCAACCAGACCCAGGGTTTCCCCTTCTTCAATTTCCATATCTATCCCATCCACAGCAGGGACAGTTCCATCTTCGGTAATATAGTGAACTTTAAGACCTTTTATTTCCAGTAGTTTATTTCCCACAGTTCTCCTCCCCTATCAGGTTTTCAATCTCGGATCTAATGCATCGCGCAGGCCGTCTCCCAGGAGATTCAGAGAAAGGACTGTAAACGCAATCGCCAGGCCTGGAAATACCGACATCCACCAGGCGTCACGAATATAGTTTTGTCCCGTCGAAAGCATGGCCCCCCATTCGGGTGTTGGGGGCTGTGCTCCCAGGCCAATAAAACTTAACCCTGCAGCCTGCAAAATAGCCATGGCCACAAATAGGGTTCCCTGTACGATAACCGGGGCCAGAGCATTGGGCATAATATGCTTGGTAATAATTCGATAATCCGATGCTCCCAAGACCCTCGCCGCATCAATAAATTCATCCTCTTTTATGGTCATAACCGACCCTCTAACCACCCGGGCAAACCGGGGAGTGTACCCGATGGCTATAGCAATCATAACATTAACCAGCGAACCACCAAATGCACTTACAATCGCTATCGCTAAAAGAATTGGTGGTATCGATAAAACTACATCTATTATCCGCATGATAAAGTTGTCAACTTTATCGCCATAAAAGCCGGAAATTGCTCCGATGGTTCCTCCGGCAATTGCAGAAAGTAAAACTGCAAAAAAACCAACAACCAGGGAAATCCTTGTCCCATAAACTACTCGGCTGAAAACACAACGTCCCATGTGATCAGTGCCCATCAGGTACTCGGCAGAGGGAGGCTGGCGCCGCACCATTAGGTTCATTCCATCATAGGAATGAGGGGCAATCTGGTTGGCAAAAATTGCTGTTACCAAAACCAGGGCTAAAAGACCAAATCCGATTAGGGCAGTTTTACTCTTTTTAAAACGCCTCCAAAGTTCTGCCCGCTGGCTTCTTTTCTTCTTTTTGGCAGCAGGAACCGTCATTGCTACAGCTTGATTTCCTGTTTTTGCAGCCATATTATTTCCTCCTCCTCAGCCAGGGTATATTAAACTTCTGGGATTTGTACTGNGTTCTAATGCGGGGATCAATTACCCCATAAAGAAGGTCCACCAGGAGGTTAATAAAGCTAAACGCTATAGCCAGGAAAAGAACCCCTCCCTGTACTACCATTAAATCCCGGGACCTGATCGCTTCAACAATAAATCTCCCTGACCCCGGAAAGGAAAATACTGTTTCAGTAAAAACTGCCCCTCCCAGGAGAAAACCAAACTGCAAACCAACAACTGTAATAACAGGAATTAAAGCGTTTTTCAGGGCGTGCTTGAAAACTACAACCCTTTCCTTCAATCCTTTAGCCCGGGCGGTTCTGATATAATCCTGGCGTAAAACCTCCAGCATTGAAGAACGAGTCATCCTCAATACAATTGCCGCGCTACTGGTTC
>SL_8KL_010_SEDDRAFT_10004039_pt1 | contig 11945 bp, 11 predicted proteins | sample SodLakKL_010_SED_4_FD_11160 | JGI IMG/M metagenome (IMG submission 11160) | reverse complement strand
TGTGAAGATATGAGAGGTATAATCCGGAACTGCCGCCATCTGTTAAAACCCGGCGGCAGAATATGTCTTGTAACCATGTCCCGGAGCAGAACCGGCCCGGTTTTGAAGATCTACGAAAAACTGCATATGAGTATGCCCGCAGTATTCGACTGCCGACCTATCTATCCCCATGAACTGCTTCTAGACGGTGGTTTTGCGATAACAGCCTCTGAAGAGATGAGCATGTGGAGGCTTCCTGTGGAAATAGTCCTGGCTGAAATTTCCGGATCAGAGTGATATCCACCGCTCAAATTGACGCTCAATTAATCAAAATGATTTAAGATAATCTCAAAAGTTCAGCTCCTTATTCAGTTCAGCTTCTTATTCTCCTCCGATAGTTTTTCTATAAACTTCCTGTTCTCCCGTATCCAGCGCCTGATGGCCCAGAAACCGTAGATATTTACACCAGCTTCACGAAATCTTCCTCTGCTCAGCCACTTCAGAGATCTCTTCAGGCTGTAGAATTTCTTGAAAGCTTTGATCTGCGTCTTCTGGAGGGCAGCAGGCGAAAAATTCTTCGGCTCAAAAACCACGTGCTGACCGTCAAAAAAACTCCAGTCAGAAATCTTCTCCGCCAGCAGCCTCCCATTTTCCTTTATTCTCTGAAAGAAATCGGTGCCGGGCGGCGGCACCAGCACAAAAAATTGTGCTGTTTCCAGGTTTAGCTCCAGAGCGGCCTGGATGGTCTTTTTAATTGTCTTCATGGTATCGCTGTCAGCTCCCAGCACGAACATACCATGAACGGCTATACCCCGGGCTTTTATCTTTTCCACCGCTTTATATATATCAGACTTTCGCTGGGGTTTATCATATTCTTCAAGTGCGGCCGGATTTAAAGATTCTATCCCCAGCTGCAGTCTTTTGCAGCCTGTCTCTGCCATGAGATCGAGTATATCTTCTTTTTTGTGCACCAGCACCTCTTCCTGTGTAGACCACTCCAGCTGCAGTGAGGAGCCTTTCAGGTCTTCCAGCAGATTTTTTGCCCGGCTTTTACAGGCGGAGAAATTATCGTCGACTATAAAAACATCTTTATCTCTCTGGGCTGGATCGGAGGTTATTTCTTTAAGATCAGAAATCACCTGCCCGGAATCTCTGTGCCTCACCTTTCTGCCGAACATCTCCACCACCGAGCAGAACTCACAGTCGTGGGGACACCCCCGGCTGGTCTGATAGGGGATATACGGTATATCCCGGTAGTTTTCTATAAGGGAAAAATCGGGGGCCGGCAGTCGATTGAGGTCTGTAATCCCACCCGGCGAATTATGGATGATATTTCCTTCCCGGCGATAGGAAATGCCCGGTATCTTCTCCAGGCTTTTTCCCTGCCTTAAGCTGTGGATCAGTTTTTTGATAGTATTCTCACCTTCACCCCTAACAACGATATCGGCCCCGTTTTTGAGCGCTTCCTCCGGCAGCATGCTCACGTGAGCTCCTCCCATGATGATGGGAGCAGAGGGGTTTATATCCTTTATTTTGTCGGCAAGTTCGTAGGCCCTGGGAGCCAGAACTGTTAACACGCTCAAACCCACAATATCGGCTTCTCTGATCTGATCCCAATCAAGATCAGAAAAATTCTCGCAGAATATCCTGACCTCTATGTCCATTTTTTCCATAATAGCACCAAGCAGGGGCAGGCCCAGCAGCGGCATCTGCACCGAACTGAAGAAGTTGAAGCCGGGAGAACCAGGTTCTATCAGAACTGCTTTTTTAATCTCCATTCTTTCATCACCACCGGGGTGATCGATTTAATTGAAAAATCCCACATATAACTAACTCAGATTTTCTGTTATGAAGATACCAAATTTTCATATGAATTGCAACTTTTTTTATATTTAAGCCCATAATGAAGCAGAATAAATCAACTGCAAAACAAAAAAACAGGACAGCATCATAAATCATCCATGACACTGTCCTGGCTGCCCCCCATATCAATTTATGGTACTGTCAGTTATTTACCACAATCACCGACACACCGTCGGGTATAACCGTAATATCTCCTTTATCAACATTTAGAATTTCATCTGCCAGATCTATTGCCTCCTCCATTGATTCGGCTCTATGCATGTACATATTCTCAACCATTTTTTCCGGGGCAGAGGTTATCATTATCACTTCATATTTATCAAGAATCCTGGCCAGAATCTGTGATTCCCACTGATCGGGAACCGTTTCTGACATACCCCTGCTTTTTATCTCTTTTCTTATCTGCTCAATGCTGTCAGCTTCCAGGAAGGTGTTATAAAACCCCTCACCTCCATGGCCGTCAGAGCATTCAGAGGCGATTATAATCACTCCACCTTCACGGCAGGTTGCCTCAGCTGCGGTCATCCCCTTGACCGATTGATAGATGTTCTGATCCAGAGGATAGCCCCCATTGCTGGTAATGACTATATCTGCCGGAGCTTCTTTTACACCGGCCAGCTCTCCCACAAATTCACAGCCTTTTTCATGGGCTTTTCTGAAGTCGCCGGCAAAGGCATTTATGATCTCTTTTTCCTCATTTATGGCCACATTCAAAATAAACTCCAGGCCGGCTTTTTCAGCGGCAAAAAGCATATCTTTATGCAGGGGATTACCCTCCAGAACACCGGTTCTGGCTTTTTTATGGGCTATGAACTCACCACAGTGATTGCCCAGAACGGTCTCCCGGCTAGCAACTCCGGGCAGAACGCTTTTTCTGCCTCCGGAAAAGCCGGCGAAAAAGTGAGGTTCAATGAATCCTTCCGCCAGCAGCAGATCAGCCTCTAAAGCCTTCCTGTTAAGCTCCAGGCTGCCGCCCGAAGGCAGCTCACCACAGCTGATCATATCCTCTTCTCTCTCACTTCTGTGCATCATTATCTTCTCTTCTCTATACACGCTCTCATCAAATTTATCAATTAGCTCCTCTTCCGTGCTGGGACGGTGAAACCCAGTGGCTATCAAAAGTGTGATTTCCGCATCAGGACTTCCCTTTCTCAGCTCCTCCAGCATGGGCGGTATGATAAATTTACTTGGTACGGGTCTGGTGTGATCGCTGCATATAATTACTATATTCTTTTTTCCCTCTGCCAGCTTAGAAAGCGGGGGCGATCCCGTCGGATTCGAGAGTGCCTTCTCCACAAGTGTCCTCTGGTCGAATTCCGGATCATATTCATCGGCTCTGGAGACGAGCACATCATTTAACCTTTCTTCCGGCAGGGAGAAGCTGAGCTTCTCCCTGCCATAAGGCAGTTTCAGCTGCAATCTGACACCTCCTGAGATTAACCAGTTTTAAAATATCCCTGCATAGAGAGTTCCCACAAGTACTGTGGTCAGCAGAGCTATTAAAATCCCGTATAGTATGGTCACTACAATTGTTTTCCTCATAACGGCCCCCTCTTTACCCACCAGCCCGACAGTTGTTATTGCAGCCACGACATTGTGAACACAGAGCATATTACCACCGGCAGCACCGGCTGTCTGCAGGCTCAGTGTTGGAATTACTTCCACACCGGCAGCCATAGCTGTTTCAAACTGGAAGGCTCCAAACATTATGTTGGAAACGGTATTTGAACCCGATATAAAGGCCCCCAGTGTTCCAACAAATGGTGCTCCAAAGTGCCAGGCACCTCCAAAAATATTGGCAGTTGCAAATGCCATCTCTTCCAGCATCGTGTAATCGGCTACGGGATCGGAGTTCATCATTATATAGACCATGGCCACAGCAAAAAAGAGGGCAATTGCTGCTGGCTTGACCGTAGTGATGGTTTCCTTCCAGCATTCTTTCGCCTTCCCTTTATCCATTCCATGCATAAATGGAATGAACAAAGCAACGAGAATAAATGGTATAACACCCGGATTATAGAGTGGAGAAAAGCCTTCTGTTACATCTGTTCCCAGTATATTCTCCCATTCCAGAACTATATCCTGCAGAGGACCTACAATCCCGAAGGCTTCAATTCTGGTGATGACCAAAATCGCTGCAATAATTACATATGGAAGCCAGGCCATGAAAGGACTGACATCAAGTTTTTTGGGGTCGGGAATTTCCGGTTCAGCTTCTACCTCATCCTCCCAGTCATCAGGCCACTGACTGCGATCGGGATATTCCCATTTATCTTTGGGCACAAGAAAATTGCGTCTGACAGCAAATACGAATATGGGTAGAGCTATAAGTGAACCCAGCAAAGAAGGAAGTTCAGGTCCGATGAAGTTGGCGATCAACACCATGGGCAGTCCAAAGATCAGGCCGCAAAATATGGCCAGAGGCCAGACTTTAAGACCTTTTAAGATAGAGCCTTCTGCAATCTTAGTCATCACAGCACAGAGCGCAAGGGGAATAAAAAGTGCCATGGCTCCGTTTAAAATTCCCGCAAAGCCTCCTATTGATTCCAGAAAAATGCGGAAGGAACCAATCTCTCCCCCCATAGAAGATACCGGCAGTTCCACCAGGCCATCGAGAACATCAAACCCACCCCATATTGGAACTCCCACCGCTCCAAAGGAGACCGGTACACTGTTGGCAATTAAAGCCACAGTGGCAGCAATCAGGGGAGGATGTCCCAGCGCCACCAGAAGTGGAGCAGCTACAGCCGCCGGTGTGCCAAAACCAGCTGCACCTTCAAAAAATGCTCCCATGAGAAAGGCAAGCAGCAGAGCCTGTACCCTGCGGTCGGTGGAAACTGTGGCCATTGAATAGGATATACTGTCCACACCACCGCTTTCCTGCAGGAGCTGCAGAATGAGCAGTGCTCCGAAAACGATCACCAAAATACCAAAAGCGTCAATCACTCCACCTATGGAGGCTCCCGCCAGCCACTGCAGCGGCATATCCCACCATATGGCGGCAATTATGACCGCAGCAAACCAGCCCAGAGGCATAGCTTTCATTGCCGGCCACATAAAACCGATCATCAAAACTCCAACTAAAATGATAGGTAAAGCTGCCAGTAAAGCATACATTAATATCTCACCCCATATTATAAATTATCAATTAGCACTGCATCTTATCGCTTCTCACTTCTCTCGATAAATTCAAACTCTCACCCTATTGCTTTTCCAGTCTGCAGTATTGGACCGACTTTGCTCTGACGTGTTAAAGTGCTTTGCTGATCACCTCCCATATATTCAATTCTTTTAAAACTTATTATATCCGTGATTTAGTCTCCCCTATCTCTGGCCTCTTTTAACTGCTCTATAAGAACCGGCACAACCTCATAGAGATTGCCCACTATACCGTAATCACAGTGTTCAAAGATGGGAGCAGAAGGGTCGTTATTTATCGCTATTATGGTGTCAGCTTCTTTCATCCCTGCCAGATGCTGGGGAGCCCCGGAAATGCCGGCCGCGATATAGATTGCTGGTTTAACTCTGTGACCGCTGTAACCGACCTGATGTTCCTTGCTTATAAAGTCTTCATCGACTACATCTCTGGATGCTCCCAGCTCACCGCCGAGTATTTCAGCCAGATCTTCCAGCAGTGTGAAGTCCTCAGGGTTTTTAAGACCTTTACCACCGGCTACGATGACATCCTCTTCTGTGATATTTACATCCTGACCTGAAAGCTTCTCAAGTATTTCCAGGCCGGAATCTTCGGAGATTTTTGCGGCCTCTTTTATTATCTCTCCTTCCAGGTTTTCGTCCCGCTCGGCCTCAGCAAATTCCTGATAACGCACTGTGGCCATCTGCAGATCGGAGGTCGACTTAATGTGGGCTAATATATTCTCGCTGAAAGCCGGTCTTATCTGGATGAGCCGATCATCCTCTTCATCTATTTGAAGATCCGTGCAGTCTGCTGTAAGACCCGAATCCACCGCTATAGCCAGCCTGGGGGCAAGTGATCTGCCAAAGGGTGTGGCGCCCAGTAAAATTATCTCTGGCTGTATTTTATCGGTAATGTAATATTCGAGGTTTTTCTTATATGCAATCAGATCAGGCTCAGACAGTCTTTCATCATGGATATGATAAACCCTGTTAGCTCCCCGATAGATGAGCTCTTCTGCCTGTAGATCTTCCGGACCCAGTACCACAGCGATGAGCTCTTCATCCAGGGCTTCTGCCAGCTGGCCGCCTTTCTGCAGCAGTTCATAGGATACCGGATGAATTTCTCCCTCATTTTGCTCTGCATATACCATAACTCCGCTTAAATTTCGATCCATAGTTATAGCCTCCTCTTTTCAACCAGCAGATCAACAAGTTCATCCATAGCCTGCTGATAGCCGTCCCATATTTTGCTGTCCCGACTCGTCTCAGGGGGAACCACAATATTTTTTACTCTGGTGTAAGATCCGGAAAGCCCCACATCATCGTCAACAATATCCATATCTGCAAAATCTTCCAGCCCCCAGGAAGTTATTTCAGCTTTCTTGGCCTTCATCTTATTTTGCAGAGAAGGCAGCTGGGGTGTGTTGATATCCTTTGTTACGGTTATCATGCCAGGAAGTTTAAGCCTCTGCAGATAGCTGCTTGACCACATATCAGTCTTTACATCCAGGCTGTCTTCGCCGATATTGTCTATATCCCAGACAAAAGCCACATGAGGTATGTCAAGAAACTCAGCTGCCTGTGGTCCAACCTGAGCTGTATCACCATCAACACTCATCTCACCGCAGATTATGAGATCAAATTCTCCGATTTTTTTCGCAGCACTGGCCAGTATGAAGGACGTTGCCCAGGTATCAGCCCCGGCAAAGGCTGTATCTGTCAGCAGAATAGCATCATCAGCACCGCGGGCTATAGCTTCTTTCAAAGAATCTTCAGCACTGGATGGCCCCATACTTACAGCAGTTATATTTCCACCCACTTCTTCTTTTATGTCTACGGCAGTCTGCAGGGCATTGAGATCAAAAGGATTTATCTGTGCAGAAGCTGAACTTCTATCTATAACCCCTCTCTCCCTGTCAAATTTCACCTTTTCCATATCGGGCACTTCTTTTACAAATACTATTATATCCATCTTTTCAGGCCTCCATTTTAAATTTTAAATTCCTTTAATTTCTTTTAGAGCTTAAACAGTTATCATTTTTTGCTGAGGTATTAATCAACATCCACAATTCTGTTGGGACTGAGTATATTATTGGGGTCAAAGGCTTTTTTGAGATTTTTCATGATTTCAATTTCTCTCTCGCTATACTGCATTTTGAGCTGTTTCTTTCTGAGAACTCCCACGCCATGTTCCCCGGTAATAGTACCTCCTAAATCCAGTGTGGCTTCATACATCTCCTGTTTGAGATCCTCATAATAATCCGGGATCTCTTCAACCTCAGGATCTTCCAGCATTATGAAAGCGTGCAGGTTGCCATCGGCCGCATGGGCCATAAGTGGCATCTCAGCATCATATTTTTCGGAGAGTTTATCAAGTCTGTCCATGAGCTCTCCCAGCTCACTGCGGGGGACTGTTATATCAGGGCAGTCGACTACGTCATCTTCAATTGCAGGCAGAAAGTGACTTCTTATCTCCAGAAGCTCTCTTTCCTCCTTGGTCGTATCGGCCATAAGTGTATTAAGGGAGTTATGCTCCTGACAGATATTTTCAATTCCCGCTGCTGCTTCGAAAAGATCATCTTCAGAACTCTCGGCCAGAATTATCATTAGGTCACCGGCCCCTTCAGTAACAGGCCATTCTTTGCCCAGGTCTTCTGCAGTCGCCAGAATCTGCTCTCTCTGTACGAACTCGACCGCAAGAGGCATTATTCCGGCCTGTAAAATTTCGGGCACAGCCCTGAAAGCATCATTTCTATTCTCAAAAGGAATTATCAGTGTGGCAGTATGGTCCGGTTCCGGTTTTAAATCAAGAGTCACTTCAGTTACTATACCCAGTGTGCCTTCACTGCCAATCATAAGCTGATTCAGATCATATCCGGCATTATTTTTAATCAACTTTCCATCACGGTTGCCAAAATCAACTAATTCTCCGGTGGGAAGCACAGCTTTCATTCCCCTTATCTGGTCTCTCATAACACCGTCTCTGACGGCTCTAACGCCTCCGGCATTCATTATTGCCATTCCGCCTATCTGAGCACCTTCATCTCCAGGGTGAAGGGGGAAATAGAGCTGATCGTGTTCGGATAAAACCTCAAGGAGGCTCTCAAGAGTAACACCGGCTTCACAGGTTACAGTCATATTGGTCTCATCGATCTCTATTTTTTCATTCATTCTTTCCAGCACAAGGATAATGCTGGGCTCTTCGGGTATGGCGTTAGCTGCCAGAGCTGTATTTCCACCTTTGGGGAGGACAGGAATTGAGTTTTCATTGGCAAATTTCATGATCTGCGAAACTTCTTCTTCTTCCCGGGGTTTTACCACAACACAGTCTTCAACCGGTTTGGGAGAAACAAGTCCATAACTCTCAATTGTCCATTCTGTACCATAACTCAGAACTCTCTCGGGGTCTGTATCTACCCACTTTTCTCCCAGAATCCCTTCAAGTTCAGCAACATGCTCTTTTTTCATCAGCTTTTCCTCCTGGTTTTAGTTTTTTGGACCATAAATTTAAAGCCCTAAATTTTAACTGATTATATGATGGTCTGACCATCGTTCATATATACATTTCAATATTAAACATCTATCTCCTGCCATTCTGTCTAAATTTTTTTGCTAATATTTAAATTATTAATTTCACAAACTTTTATCGCACTAAAAAAAGCCGGCTCTTAACCGGCGGAAAAACATTTATCATAAGCTCAAATATTTACACGAGCTTTTATTCTATCCCTCTATCTCACGGTTGATGAGCTTTTCCACATAATCGAGATGATTGCTCATATGTTCCATCGCCTTTTCCTGATCTCCATCCCTTACCGCCTGAAAAATTTTCTCGTGCTGGACCGTAAATTGATCCATGGTCTCAGGTCTGGATACGAGTTTTGTCCTGGTATGCTTGATGTGAAAATCCATTGCATCCATAATGGAGGTCATAACATAAAATAGGACTTTATTTCGGGCAGCTTCAGCTATGGTATGATGAAAATCTCTATCCAGCTCTATGCTCTCCTGCTCAAAGCCTGTTCTTTCCTTCATCTTTTGCAAAAGATCTGACAGTTTTTCCACTTCCTCTTCTTCTATGCGCTCGGCAGCCAGTTTTACACAGTCAGTTTCCAGAACCTTTCTCACTTCAATCAGCTCCTGGGCCACATTTTCCTCCAGCAGGAGCACAAGCGAGAGCGGCTCCAGCAGATTATCCTCCGCATCTGTTTTAATAAAAGTACCTTCACCCGGCCTGCTCTCTATCAGACCTATCATCTCCAGGGCACTGAATGCCTCCCTGATAGATGCCCTGCTGACATCTAAATTCTCTTTCAGTTCCCTTTCTGAAGGAAGTTTATCTCCCCTTTTGAGATCACCCCTGTAGATCATATCTTTGATCTGTTCTATTACCTGTTCATATACTTTGCTGGTCCTTATAGGCTTAAAATCCATTACATTCTCCTCCATCTCAATATATAAATGCCGTATTTCCAGCAATCATCTCAGTGCAGCTTCCAGTGAAGAAAACGATAATTTTTCAGCCGATCTGACCCAATATGCCGTTGACAAATCCGGGGGAATCATGATCGCTGTATTTTTTGGCCAGCTCAACTGCCTCATTGATGGCAACAGCTTTGGGTATATCGTCATTGAACAAAATCTCATAGATCGCTATGCGCAGGATATTCTTATCTATCAGAGCCAGTCTCTCCATCCTCCAGTCGATCAGATGTTCTTCGATTTTATCGTCTATGACCTCCAGTTCTTTCAGCACCCCGGAGATAATATCCATATGATACATATCCCTGGACGTCCTATCCGAGAAAACCTCAGGCATGTTTTCTATGTTTATAATTTCCCAGTCTATATCCTCCTGCAATTTCTGCTGTCCCTCAATTGCATATAAATAGTGCAGGGCCAGCTCTCTTTCCTGGCTTCTTGTCAGTTTTTTCATCTTTTTAACATTCACCATCCCGGCGGAAAATCTGTTATACAGGCAGTATTCTGTCCAGTATCATCTTTATATCCTCTTTAAGTTCATCTCTGCTGCCGATCAGAAATCCTAACAGTGTGAATATAGCTATAATTATCGTCCTCAGCAAACCCAGATAGAGTATAAATAAGCCAATTAGAAGACCGAGCAAAGCCCCGATAATTTCCTTTTTATTGCGGCTGATAAAAGACCTCATATCCTGCCAGAACTCTTCGCTCTCCATGGCTTGCTCCCCCTTAACTATTTCAGCTGAAAAATCCAGAAGGCCCGTCTTTTTCCTCATCTTCCTCATCTTCTTCGTCAATCTCTTCCTCTTTTTCCCCATCCATATCTTCTTCATCTTCATCTATATCTTCACTATCATATTCCTCATCTTTTCTTTCTTCTTCCCTTTCAGATTCTTCATCTTCAGCTTCTTCCTCTTCCAGGTCTTCTTCAAGATCCGGCTCTTCCTCCTGATCTTCCCCGTCTGCATCTTCAATAATTTCTTCTTCCAGCTCCTCCTCTGCCTCCCGTTCCCGGGCCATGTAATCTTCAGCTTTTCTGCTCTCCTCCACATTCTCAATCAATATCTCTACTGATGATACGCTGGCCCCGGTTATATTGTGCAGGCGGCTTTTTATCTTATGCTGCAGACGGCCGGTTAGAGCGGGAATATTATCATCTTCCTGGACCGATATGGAAAGCCTGGCATAGAGGCCGTCCTCCCTGGCATCGACTTCAGTGCTCCTCACATCAACACTCTCCTCCTGGTAGGCTACCTCTCTCATGATCTTATTGATAGCCCTCAGAGAAATATTGACCTGTCCATCCTCCGTGGTGCTGATATTGGCCGTGCCTGTCTTGCGCCTGAACAGTGGGTAGAGAGACCAGGATGCGAGCACAAATATGACTATAAAGGATATGGCGGCACTGACATTTCCGTAGAGTCTCTGCTGCCATTCACCCAGAAATTCCTCTCCCACCAGACCAAAACTGTAGATTGTCAGGACCAGTGAAACAACCATGAGAAGAGCGAGCAGCAGAATTAATATCAATCTGTTAAAATATTTCATTGCTCTTCTTCCACCTCCTCTTCTTCTTCCTCCTCCTGAACGGGAAATTCCACACCCTGTACGTGGACATCGACATTGAGAACATCGAGACCTGTCATACCCTCCACAGATTTTTTAACATTATCCTGTATCTCCCAGGCTATATCCGGAATTGAGGTTCCGTATTCGACCACAATGTAAAGGCTTATATCGACCATATTGTCCTCAATTTCAACCTTAACTCCGCGGGAAAGATCCTTTCTGCCCAGCATATTGCGCAGGCTTCCCGTAAATCCACCGCTCATGGAATAGATACCTTCAACCCTCACCGTCGACATACCGGCTATAATGGCCACGACTTCATCGGCTATATTGAGCTCACCCATCTTATCATCATTTTTTTCCTGAGGTTCATCCTTCATCTTGTCTTCACCTCTCAATTTTTGCGGGCCAGATTGCAGGGGTTAAGGATTGATCTTTTCAACCAGTTCACTTTCCCCCTCATAATCTCCCACGATAATTGCACCCACAGGTTCATCATCTCTGTTTTTGAATACCCTGCAGTAATTTTCATGCTCAGCCAGCACTTCAGAATACACTCCATCTCCTTCCTCAAGCACTCCCAGTGAGGTCACATTGACCTCAGCCACCTTGAGTGTAAATGAAGGAACATAGCCGGAAAAACTGGCTTCCTCGTCTAACATATTCTTGCCTGCTATTTTGCCCATCTCCATCGAGGGCCCCCAGATTCCGTAAACCCTTTGATCATACTGGGCTACATCACCGGCAGCATAGACATCTTCTATGCTGGTCCTCATCCTTTCATCGACAACAATACCCCTGTCTGTCTCTATAACATCATTATCCACAGGCTCCAGGTTCGATCTGATCCCCGTGGAAAAGAGGACAAAATCAGCTTCCACCTCCCGGCCGCTCTTAAGCCTGACTTTTTCAAC
>SL_8KL_010_SEDDRAFT_10004038_pt1 | contig 11946 bp, 8 predicted proteins | sample SodLakKL_010_SED_4_FD_11160 | JGI IMG/M metagenome (IMG submission 11160) | reverse complement strand
CCCTATTCTTGTCTTTTTTAACCATTATATATAAACCTCGTTAATTACTTTTCATCCATATTCATCAGTGGTATATACCATTTGTAGTCCTGCACCATTTACATCCACATTTAATGTTAATTGTCCTTCAATAAGCTTTCCATTACCATCTAATATAATATTATTTATTTGTGAGTTAGCTGTAAAATCCAACACATCAATTCTATATCCTAAAGACGGAGCAGATGGAAAAAATAAAGTTATAGAAGTCTCACTACAATCAACCAAGTATCCACTTCTATTATTTATAAACGTATCAGTGTCAATTAAATACCAAGCAAATCCTGCTCAAAATTTTATTCATTTATCACCATCATAATGATAGTGTCTGTTCTCTTCTTCTACTAAAACAGTAAATCCTCTTGTTGGTTCTATTTCTATCCATTCAAGATTATAATATTCATAAATATAGTCTTTTTGCCAAGTAACAGGGCCGTCTGTATAGTTTTTAGTAGAAATAAATCTATCACCATTATTCAAATCTACCACTAAATCTGTTTCATCTGGAAAATCAGGAAATCCATTTGCTTCAGGGTCCCAAAATGAAATTATACTATTTTGCCAATATATTCCTTGTGCTACTTGGTCAACATAATCTTTTTTAACCGCATGTTCTGGAAGAGAAGGGCTACCACTTATAATAACATTAGTAAAAGAAGGAAATTCACTGGTTAAATTTGAGTGTTGTAAATTTGTTAAATGAAATCTTTCAGCTGCACTACCACCCTGTATATTATTAAGATTATTATGGTCTACTTGAGCCCCTTCTAGGTTTATAGTAACAGAATCAGTTAATTGGCCCCCGCCTGTTAATAATCCTGATGTATGTATATATAAGTCTCTGTGATTAATAGATTCTTTAACGTGCTCTTCTCATCTATTACCCATTTCATTATTGATAATTTTATTAAATAAATTATCACTTTCATCCAATACTACAGGAGTAAATCCATGTATTGGATATCCATGTGATACAACAGTATGTGAAGCATGGGAATCCCATTTATAAGCTAATGCATTGCTTATAAGCTTATTTTTTATAGTGGAATCAGAGTTTTCTTCATTTACAGGCTCAAATCCAGGATATATATCAACCCAATCTATACTACCAGATGCAATTCCTTCTCTGTTCCATCTTATTTTGAATTTTTGTCCTATAGGATAACCATTTGATTCCTGGTCATCACCTAATCAAAATTCAAAATATCCTGCTCTATTTGTTATTGTTTGTGGGACTTCATCTACTATATCCCCTCCAAATTCACTAACATAAACAGTGACAGGTGTATTTGTTCCTGCTAAATAAACACTCACCTCAGCGTTGTTTATTGGCTGTCCTTCCTGGTTTATTAAAAACTGTCAGTAATGGTATCTTGACATTTACTTCTCCCTTTTACATTAATACTTTAAACTTCTTCTCAATGTGATGAAATAATCTTAACTCAATTTTATTATTTTTATATAAATCCACACACTCAGTATGATAAACAGAATCATCCTCACTTTCTTTTAAAATATCAATATATTTTATATTCATTTCTATATCCTTTGGTATTACAGAATATACATAAAAGTACCCATCAGTATTTTTTACATATTCACTTTCAACAGTATATTCTTCATTTTCATTTGAAATCCTTACCCTGCAATTATTAAACATTTCTTTTACTTCAATAAAAGATAGGTCACCTATATAAGTCGATAAAAATCTACCTGTTTGTGGATTTTCTAACTCAGTTCTTATTTCATTGTCCCCCAACTCAATATTTACAGGTAATAATTTTCATCCATTTTCATCATAAAAATCAGATATAACTCCTATTCCATTATATGAATGGTCTATATTTCATTTATCTGATTCCTCTATCATATTTATATAATCAGCGTTAGAATAAATATGAACATTGTTCACGTTCATATCATTAATAATAACAACTTGGTCATGCACTTTCCATACTTTATCAGTCATAACCATTCCCTCATTGTTATGTGTTTGTATAATACTATTTAAGTTTCCAAATTCAGTAGGTATAACTCATGGAAAACAATTTATGTAATCATTTGAATTTTTCTTTAATGACTTTATTACAATAAAAACATTTTCCTCCTGCTCCATTTCCACTTCTATATTATTATTATCAATGATTGTTATCTCTTTAGGGTAAATCTTATTAATATTTTGGTCATATACCTGCACATAACATTTATCACTATTAAGTTCATGTTGTATATTATGAGTTGTACCAATATCATTAAATATGTAACATAAATCATCATTATAGATTTCTCTTATAAAAGTTTTTCTTAATAATACATGACCAACCATTGGCTCATCAAAGTCTACCTGTAAACTATCTTCATTTAATAGTGTTACTTTTAAAGGTGTTATTTTATTTCAATCACTGTCATAAGTATCCACAATGACACCAAAAATATCTAAGTTATGTGTTATATTTCAAGTAGCTGAAGGTGTTATTATTTCTTCTGAATAATCAGGCTCTATTAATACCACTTTATTTCATTCTATTAAAGAGCCATTCAAATTAGCAATGGATTCATTGAACTGGTATTGCTGAATTAATCCTTCTCTGTTAATATCAATAAAATCAGAGTATTTTATTAAAACATATATATCTAATGGGTCTGTGTTTGTTATTCTTATATTATTATCATCAATTATTTCCACTTTATCAGGAACAACCATGTTCCATGTATAAGCTTCATAAATATTTAAAATTATTTTATTTGTATTTAACCCATGTGTTATAGTAACATCAGTAACATTATCTTCCATGAAATATGTGTCTCACCCTGTTAATAGAATTTTTCCTGAAACAGGTGTATCAAAGGTAGCTTCCATTTGTGTGGAACTTTTAATTTTTACATTTTTTGGTTTTATTCTGGTATTTGTGTCATCATAAAAATCAGTAATAATACCAAAAGTTCCCATAAAATGTGTTATATTCCAAGTAGTAGAGGGCGTTGAAATATTTAATACTGCATTAGCTTCCTGTTTTACTGTGCTATCAAAAAAAGTATCGGTATGACTTTCTGGGTAAACTCTTTCTTGTCCATGATAAAAGTCCATAATCATTAAGTCATCTCTTGGAACATCAAAAAGATTAGTTCTTGTAATGCTAACATAAAATGTTATTTCTTCATCAAAAACAATTTTTATATTATTTTCATCAATTATTTCAATAGATAAAGGATTAATATTTTCAAAATCAGTATTATAAGTATAAACCAATAAATTAGAAGTATTCAAACTATGCTCTATTGTTATTTCTTTTGCTGTTATCCTTTCAAGTATTGAATTTCCTGTATTTGGAACTTCTTTAAATCCTCCTGTTTTATGTAAAAGGACATATCCATTTACAGGAGCATCAAATGATATGGATATGTTATAATTATCAATGATTTTAATATTATTAGGAACAATTCTTTTATTTGTAAAATCATAAATTTCTGTTAATAAAAATCTACTATTTAAAGAATGTGTTATATTTCAAGTAGATGAAGCTGTATCTTTACTAACCCTTTCATCTGCATATACAATAACAGTATTATCTATAATATTTTGTATATCTGTTTCAAATGTATTTTCATTTTTTATTTTAAATAGTCCAGGTACAATAGATTTAGAATTATTATAAAACTGAGATAATACATTCATGGAATCTTTTGAGTGACTAATTTCATTTTCACCTAAAAGCTCTCTTGAATATTCATATTGTGCTTTTCTTATTAATATATAATATTCCATTTCAGGGTCAGTAAGAACAATTTCTACACTATTAGGACCTGAAATTTTAATTTTTTCTATAAAATCATCAGAAATTTTTAAAAAGTTGCTATCAAATAAATCAATGATTAAATTCTCAGAGTTTAAATTATGTAAAATAAAAGTTTTTTCAGTATAAATAAATTCAATAAAAGAACCACTTCTTACCTCAACAGGATAATTAGCGTGTGTCCTTAAATAAGGCATATATTCATCACTATAATTATTAATAGAATCACCTGTCAAGTCTGTTTTAGGTGATAGTATCATATTATATGATGGTGTTCTTGTCGTGGGCCTAAAATCTTCTCACATACTACATAAAGAATCTATTGTTTCTTTTGATATAACCTTTTCTTTTTCAATAGGATAATCAGTTAAATCCATTTCCACTCTATACTGTGTGGATAATGTAATTTCATATCCAAGGTCAAAATTATAATCACTTTCAGTTATTAAAACATATCCTTCAATGGGATTATAAAATTCAAATTCTATAGTATTTTCATCTATTAATTGTGTTCTTTTTGGAAGTGTAGGATTACCATCATTATCATAAACATTAGAAATAACATACTTATTATTCAAATTATGTGATATTGTTCAAACCAATTGAGGTGAAGAAATTGTTTCTTTGTAATCATATAAACAAGACGCTATCCTATCCGCATCAAAATCCCCTTCTTTGTTTCATTGAATCTTATATCCATCTTTATAAAAATTTAATAATTGATTTTCTTTGTTTATATCATCCTTTGTTATATTATTACCCTTTTTTAATACTATTATTCCTTCAAAGGGGTCCAAGGAAATATAAGTATGTTTAACAAAAATATTTTCTGGTAATAATCTAATTCCTTCATTATTATAGACCTCTACAATAAGGTCAATATTATTCATATTATGTATGATTTTATTACCATCAAATGATAAATCTGACCCAAGCTTAGGATATATCGCATCATCAAAATATTCTCTATAATATTCTTCACCTGCGCCAGTCTCATAGTCAGTAACACCATAATACGATGTGTGTAACCAATCCATATAATCATCTTCCTGGACTATATAATTTTGTCCATATTGAGTATATGTTAGTGGGACCTTATGCCATCTCTCATAAACATTCAGTCTGTTAGGATTATTAGCAGTAAGCACCTTTCATATAGCATACATTACTGAATAAGTGCCCCTTTTCTTTAACATATATGGAAGGTACTTGGTAATATTTCTTTTTATGTTTTCATCTTCTATGGTTATCTTATCCAAATCATATCCATAATAATTACATAAATCCCATATATGCTCATAGTTACATTCAAGTGGGTCTATAAGATTAGGAATATCCTTTTGAGTTGAATAAACTTCATTATAAGCAATATCAAAGTAGTAGTAGAAAAATTCATTTAATTTTTCTGTTCTCTGGTGCTCAGGTACACAATCTATAGCAAAATTTTTGATATTATAGTATAGTAAATGATAAGCATTTTGTGGTAATTTTGCCCTTTTGTGCATTACCTTAATAAAATTTTGAAATGGATTATCAGGAGTGCCCTTTAGTGTCATATCATAGGCATTGTTTTTATATATACTACCTAAATAGATATATGGCTTGTTCACATTCACATAATTTCTTATCAAAAAATCAATAGCATGTTCAGATTTAAGGTATCCAGGTCCATATCTCTTTAATCATTGATGAAATATAGAATCATTACGCATATAAATTTGAGCACCATCTGGTATCCTCAGATAGTTATTCCATATATCAAATACCTTAAAGGTATAAAATTCACCTTCTACAGTTGATAACTCAGGAGATTCTTTATTATAGTCCTGTAAATGGTCAAAGTTGAAAAAATCATATTGTTTATCTGTTTTATAGTTAAAAGAATATCCATCACTAAGCATATTAATAGGTTGATAACATCCATTTTCATCTTTATAATATAATGATACTATCTCACCACTGTCAGTGATAATAGAGGTCTTGGGTCCCTGTAGATATGAATTTGATTGCCAGGTATCATGCTGAATACCTGACCAAGTGAAAGTAGTTGCTCCATCAACTATAGAGTCCTTGAACTCTATGGCCTTGGAATCAGCATATATAAAATCAGGATTTATGATCCTTAGTGTATTCTCTTGAGCATCACCAATTTCCATTGCTAGCTCATTCATTCTTTTTATATAAGCTGTTAATATAAAATGTGGTATTTCAGCAAATTTCATAAAATTATTTTCCTTCGTTGATAAAGAGACAATTTTCAGCAGATAACATTGGAAACTGATTAAATCCTAACTCTATTGGTCTAATTATGTTATCAAAATCCAATGAATATTCCTCAACCGTATATCTTGGGTATTTATCATTATTAAAACCGTAAATTGTATCTGGTGTATCAGGATATATGGTAGGGACATAAGTATGTACATCTCTGAATATTAAATTTTGTATGCCCTTTATCAATGGAAATGTGTACTTATCGTCTCAAATATTTGTATTCAATATAAATTTATAAATATTTTTAAAATCAATAACTTCATTAAAATTTCTATTTTTAGACTTAAAGTAAAACTTTAACTTTTCCTTAACTTCATTTTTTACCTGTTCATAGTTGAATCCTCTTCTTGCTTTTACACCTATATCAAAAGCAAACCATACCAATTCAGGTAACATAAAAACTTCATAAGTATTCAAAAATTTTCTTCTTTCTAAATGAGTAAACAAAGATTGCTTAAAAGTTTCATTACCTTCTTCATATAAATCCTGAGTTGGTATATATATTCAAGCAGGATTATCAAAAGTTTCTCTCTGTCAAGGAATATAATCAATGTTTATTGTACTATTACCCCATTTACTTGGAATTACTGATATATAAGTTTTATTATAGTAATTCAGGTTACCAAGTCCTTGCTCCTTCTCACCCCATATTCTACCTTTTACTACATTAGGATGCTGTTCTATGTGTTCTTTATAATCATCACTGTTAACATTTCTAAACTGTGTTCACATTAAATTCTTAGAATTATAATTAACATCTTCAATGGTTTCTGGTAATGCTCCATTATAACTAGACTGTTTATTATAGACACTAAAAAATTTAGTGTCTATATTGATATCTTTTGTAATATTTCTAATAAAATTCTTATTTATTCTCTCAGGTCTATTAGTAATATTATTATAAGACATTGTAGGTTTATTATCCTCAATACTATCATTATTGATAACATAAGATCTTACACTGCCTTTCAAAGCATCAGTGACATTGATTATTAATACTATTCTATCCATTTGTTTATTAGGAACATTATGAGATGATGAAAAAACTATATTATATCTTTGATACTTATCAAATTCCAACATATAAATATTATCCTCATCATTCAACAAGGAAATATCATCTTCAAAATTAGCAACTCTCTTTCACCGCTCACCATTTACATATAACATCATACTAGGATTTTCTTCATAAAGATATAAATTATAGTCAAAAGTTTCATTTGTTAATAATAATTTATTGTTTATTACATCTGGTCCCTGAAATTCATATGATTTAGGACTGCCCTGTTTTAGTATAATTTCAAAAGAATAATTATCCTCTGTAGTATCAGGAACAGTTATATAATGGTCATCTGTAGTGGTATATTTTACTTTACTATCTGTTTCCATTACAAATCAAGCAGGTATGTATAATACATCACCAGGAGAAGCCAATGGTGTGATATTATCCTGAGTAACACCAACATCAACCGTAAGGTCAAGAAACGGTGCTATATAACCTTTAGGACTATATCCTCTAATACTGGCAATACTATGCATTGTTTCATAAATTTCAGCACTTTCAGGATATATGTTCTTTGCTAATTTATTATTGTAATAAGTAGATAACTCTGTTACATAGGACATTAGTTCCAGTAACATTGTTATATTAGCACCCTCATAGTTATAATCCCTAAAAGTGTTACTATTTTTAAGTAATTCTTTTAGTGACTCTTTAGCTGATTCAAAATCTATTTGTAAATAATTATCCATTATGCTGCCCTCAGTATATCTCTGTATGTATAAACTTCTTCCTCTTTAACATTTTTAAGTGAAAAATTAACTGTTATGTTATATTTATTTTCTGGTCCATTAGGAATTACCTTAACTTTTTGTAAAACTGCTCTATTTTCTCAAACAGATATCGCATCCACTATAATATTACCAATTTCTCTAGCTGTTCTCTGGTCAACCGGGTCAAAAAGTAGTCTATGTAAATTCATAGCAAAACTAGGTAACATTCTTCTACTGCCTTGTAGTGTTTGAAAAATGTTAGATAATGAACCTAATACAGCTTCTTCATCAATAAAATCATTAATATCACCATTCTGTTGTGTATTTAATGATATATCTATATCCTTTCACCAGTAATCAGGTCGTCTCATTATATAAATTCCTCTCTACGTTCCTTTAATGATTCAGTATATAAATGTTTCTGATTTATTTTATCAGTAAAATGGTCAATTTTATCAGGTAATAAATTAGGAACATTTGCCATTACCATTGATTCAATTATAGTTCTTGTTCCAGTGTTTGAAATTTGATATTCTCTTAAATTATTTATATTAATTCATCTTTCATTTAAAGTATCAAATCTTTCAACTGTGGTTGCACCTGGTGTAAATTCAGTACCTCCTGTTGATCCTAAAATATCTCTAATATAACCAGAATGTACCAACTCTGTTGTAGAGCTTTCTTCTAAAATTGTAGTAATAATACTACCTCAACTCACATACTCTCAAGAATCTTCTAATTCATTTATTTTATTTCAAGTAGCGTTAGCATTATCCTCATCCACTGTTATTGCTGTTTCATCACCAGCACTTGTTCTATACACAAATCTATAACCATTTTCCTGTAATCCCCCTGTTTCTATTATCACTCCCATATGGTTACTATCATCAATCAAACTTGGAATTTCTCTTTTGGTAGGCATATTCAATAAATACCCACCTGTTTCCTCTTCTACCTCTGTTTCCTCTTCTACCTCTGTTTCCTCTTCTGCACTTGTTGATTGTACTATAGTAAATAATTCATCGTGTAAATCCCTCATTTCATTAACATAATTTCTATCATTTAATTCAACATTTTCTTCTGCTTTGTCTTTTAGTTGAGATTCTAATGTTTCAGAATTAACGTGATTCAGTATATTTTGTTCTGCTCTATATGCTTCTATATCAATACAATATTTCACCACTTTACCAACTATATCCATAGCAACACTTCATTCACCATTGTCCTTTTTTGTTTGAAACAGTCCATATAAAGTTTCAAAATCTGATTGTTCTAATAAAGTAGGTCTTTGATTATATGGTTGCTCCCAGTCTTCATATGTAGTACCTTCTTCCTCATCTTTTATGGTATTCAAAAATCTAGCCTTTTGTTGTAATCTCCTTTCTCATAACTGATAAAAATCATCTTCCCTTTCTTCCAATTCCTCATCAATGGTTCTGATATACCTATCTAAATACACTAAATCATTCAATAAAGTTTCTCAGTGATTCATTGGTTGTGTTACATCCTGGTCAGGAGTAACACCATCAGTTTTCTCTTCCTCTCTAATAGTACCATCTAATACTCATAATTTCATTTTTAATATATTGAAATCATCAGAATCATTGTAATCCAATGGATACAACTGCTCTTCTATATATTGTAAAGTATTTTCAAAATTATCATTACCTCTATATGAAATTTCAGGATAAGTAATGGGTATTGATTGCCCTTCACTCAATATACCTCATTGGGCCCCTTTTTCAACTGCTTCATCAGGTTGTATATTAACTTTTATATTACTTGACATATTTTTCCTTTATGTTAAATTTAGACTTCCTATTTTATAATCTGTTATTATTTCACCTTTATATGTTACCTTTATAGGACTAAAAGAATTTCCATTTCTTTTCATTGAGATAACTATACCTTTATATGATATCCTTAATACTCCTCGTGAATAACTTACATCTAAGGACAATCCAGCTCAACTCGCTTTGAACTGTAAACCAGGCCCGAATGGTGATGGACTTGAAGCAAAAGAACCACTTGTTGTTGTTGCATCGACTGACCAAATAAAATTTCTGCCTAATAAATCCTCTCCATCCCTGGGGGATGGTTTACTTGGGTCTTCTATTGGCTCACCAGGGGGGTCTTCTGTTACTTTCAATTCATATGTTAATATTTCTTCTAATGTTTCCCCATCATTTAAAGTAACATTTTTTGGTGAAGATACATAATCATCTACTTCTTTACCTATTATAGTATAATCTCCACTATCCAATCCTTCTATTAATTCATTACTATTATATCATTGTGACGGTCTAACAGGTCTTGATGGTGTTCCTTCTAATCAAGTCCTTACTTTATCCTCATAAAAATTCATATCAATAGTAAGATTTTCTATTTTGCCTTGTATAGTATTAAAATATAAAGTTTTATTTCCATTATCAATATCTTCTTGTTTGTAATCAAAAATTTTATGATTATCTGTTCCTATTACATCACCATCATATCTTAATGAAATATTAGAGCCAAGTGATTTCAATGAAGGAAAATTATTAAAAGTAGGATTTTTAATGGGTTCAGTAAATTCACCAACTGTAACACTATCAGGAGTAGAATTATATCTTGTAGTAAGCATCAAGTTTTCATTAGGAGCAATAGATATATAAGCCTTTATGTCCCGTAATGTGTCTTTAGGTGGAACAAATATACCAAATTTTTTATCTGGATTGTCTATTTTAATGGACACAGTATAAATTTTTTTCATTATTACTCCTTAGGCCAGTACTGTGCCTGCTCCTGATACTATAGTTCCTGTAGGACAACCAACCGCCACATCACCAATAGTCGCAACTGGACTTCCCTCAACTAATACATTACCTATGCCTGATACTATAACTGCTGTATGACATCCAACTGCTATATCACCTATTCTTGCAACTGGACTACCTTCTGCTAATACTGTACCAGCACCAGAACATATTACTCCTGTTCAACTTTGTGGTGAATCGTGACAAGGACAAGTCCCTACTGCTATATCACCTATTCTTGCTACACCTGGCATCCTTTACTCCTAAATTAGATTACTTGGAACTTTAAACCCATCTTTTTTATTAGCCAAATTCTTAACTTCATTAACAACATCACCCATTGACTCATTTAATTCTATAACATTATTTTTTAAATTATTTGTTAGTCCTTTATTTGTTAAGTATTTATCTGTATCAAAACCACCTTCCATATTCAATCCAAATTCACTTTCAAAAGATTCAAGTTCATCTATGATATCATCTAATTTACCAGTAGGTAAACAATCATTATTATCAGATAAACATCCAAATAAATCATTCAGTCCTTTGGTAATATTTTTTAATCCTAATTTTTCTATCATTCCATTATACTCACCAAGTGAAGTTGATAAATTATTTCAATCACCGTCTAATAAATCTAATACACTTCCCACTACACTATCAGCATTATTTTTTACATCATTTATTGAATTTACTATACCATCCAAGCAACTACCAGTATAAGCAGTAATATCATTCATTAGTCCATTCACAGCATTGTTTATATCCCTGCTCTGCTCATTAACCTTATTTCTGATATCTGATATATCATCCTTGTCACTTATAGCGTTAACTTTATTATCCAAATCTCTTAATTTATTTCTTAAGCTTCCTTTGGTTTTACGTAAATCAGATATTTTCTTATCTAATTCATTATTAAAGGATTCACATAAATTATTTATTGCCATTATTTTTTAACCACTCTTTTCTTTATCTCTTCTTTGTTATTATATATAATATAATCCTCTTTTTCATTGCTCAACGCCTGGGATGATTCTGGTTTTGAGTAACCCGGGTAGTCGGTATTGACTCGATATATAAAATTATAAGCATTTGGATAACCATTTGAAAGCTCAAAAAATATCCATAAGTTTTCTCTAAGATCGACTCCCCAGTCATATAATACGAGAATTTTCTGGCCGCCTCCATGCGCATATTCAACAAAACGATCATTAATTAGCAAACCAGAAATAGTTCGATTTCCTAGACGCTTAGCTTTGTTCTGTAGTGGC
>SL_8KL_010_SEDDRAFT_10004037_pt1 | contig 11946 bp, 9 predicted proteins | sample SodLakKL_010_SED_4_FD_11160 | JGI IMG/M metagenome (IMG submission 11160) | reverse complement strand
GCGCTCAGCAACAGGAGCAGGCCGACATCCACGGGAGCGAAGCGAGCGGCGGAGGTGACCGGCGGTCGTCCTGGAGCGGCGGACGGTTCGGGCACGGACGACCTCGGCGTGGGGGGCGCCAGGGGTGGGCCGGGCGCGGCGCCGCAACGCTAGCGAGGCGCCGCCGGTCGTCACCAACCTGCCCGGCCCGGAGACCAGGGTGGGCGTCGGAGGGCGAGGTGGAACGGGTTAGCCTGGACCGTTCCGCGTCCGTAGGAGGTGCTCGTGCTGCCGTCGTCCTCCCTCGAAGGTGTCCCCGACGACGCCCCGCAGTGGTTCCTCGATGGCCTCGCGGCCCCGCCCGAGGAGGGGGAGGTCGAGGTCGACGGAGCCGCCATCCACTGGCTCGCCTGGGGTTCGCGGCAGGACCCGACCCTCGTGCTCGTGCACGGCGGTGCGGCCAACGCCCACTGGTGGACCGCCGTGGCTCCGAGCCTGGCCCGCTCCCATCGGGTCGTCGCCGTCGACCTGTCGGGGCACGGCGACAGCGACTGGCGGGAGGTCTACGACGGCGAGCAGTGGGCGGTGGAGATCCTGGCCGCCGCTGCCGACGGTGGCGGGTCCGATCGTCCGCTGGTGGTGGGGCACTCCATGGGCGGGTTCATCACCATCGTGCTGGCCGCCCAGCACGGCCCGTCACTGGCCGGTGCGGTGGTGCTGGACGCCCCGGTCCGCCGCCCCGACCCGGAGTCCGAGGAGGGCAGGGGCGGCCGGATGTTCCGGGCCCCCAAGACCTACCCCGACGTCGCGACGGCGGTTGAGCACTTCCACCTGGTCCCGCCGCAGCCCTGTGAGAACGGGTGGCTGCTGCACTACGTCGCCCGGCACAGTCTGCGCGCCACCGGGGATGGCTGGACGTGGAAGTTCGACCCCCGGGTGTTCACCGCGCGCAGCGGACCCTCGTATCCGAGCCAGTTCGGTGATCGGCTCGCGCAGGCGGGGTGTCGGATGGCGCTGGTCAACGGGGAGCGATCGGCCATCGTCGATACGGAGGTCCGGGCCCACGTGACCGCCCTGCTGGCGGGCTCACCCGCCGCCGAGGCGGGGATCCCGATGCTGGACGTGCCCTTCGCCTACCACCACCTGTTGCTCGACCAGCCCCTGGCGGTGGTCACCGCGATCCGCGGCGTGATGGCGGCATGGCGGCCCATCGGGCGGGCACCCGCCGAGGTCCGCGGGGATCGCGCGGGTCGCTGAGCGTCTACAGCTTGCGCAGCCAGACGCGCTCCACGGCATGGTCGGCACCCTTGGTCAGGATCAGGTCCGCGCGGGTGCGGGTCGGCAGGATGTTCTCGACCAGGTTGCGCCCGTTGATCTCGTTCCAGATCTCCGTCGCCGTGCGGTCCGCCTCCTCGTCGGAGAGCGATGCGTAGCGGCGGAAGTAGGAGCGGGGGTCCTGGAACGCGGTATCCCGTAGCCGTCGGAAGCGTTCGACGTACCAGCGCCGGATGTGGGTGTCGTCGGCATCCACGTAGATGGAGAAGTCGAAGAAGTCCGAGACGAAGACCCCCCGCTCGCCGTCGGTCCCGGTCTGCAGCACGTTCAGCCCCTCGACGATCAGGATGTCGGGCTGCCGGATGAGCAGCTGCTGGTCGGGGAGCACGTCGTAGCGCAGGTGGGAGTAGACCGGCGCTCGGACCTCTTCGACGCCGGACTTGACCGCTCCCACGAAGCGGACCAGCTCGGCGGCGTCGTAGGACTCCGGGAACCCCTTGCGGCCCAGCAGCCCCCGGCGCTCGAGCTCGGCGTTGCGGTGCAGGAACCCGTCGGTGGTCACCAGCGCGACCTCGGGGTGGTCGGGCCACCGCTTCAGCAGCGCCTGCAGGATCCTCGAGGTCGTCGACTTGCCCACCGCCACCGACCCGGCGATGCCGATCACGAAGGGCACCTTCGCCGCCAGCGAGCCGAGGAAGGTGTCCGTCGCGCGGTGGAGGTCCTGGGTCGCGGCGACGTAGAGGTTCAGCAGCCGGGACAGCGGGAGGTAGACGTCGGCGACCTCCTCCAGTGACATGGCGTCGTTGATGCCGCGCAGCTGCGTGAGGTCCTGCTCCGTCAACGTCAGCGGGGTTGCCGATGCCAGTGCCGCCCAGTCGGCGCGGTCCAGGGCGACCCAGGGCGACGGGTCGAAGGTGTTCACAGGCGCCTCGTGCGTGGCGGTGGGCGGGCAGCGCGCAGCCTAACTGAGCACCAGCAGGACATCGTTCCGCCCGCTGCGGGCCCCGGCGGCCCCTCATCCGGGAGCGCAACGCCACCGCGGATACCGGGCCGGTGCCGACGGCGCGAGCGGTCCCGATCGACCGGAGGTGGGCGGATCGGCCCGCGATACGCGACACTGATCGTCCCTCGTGGACCCCTGGACGGGCTCGACCGAGGGCTGGTTGTCCAACCCACACCCCGATCACCTCCAGGAGCACCGTGGATCTCGGCGAGCGCCACATGGTCCTGCAGCGCCTCCTCGCGGCGGGGTTGGTGGTGCTGCTGGTGCCGATCTTCGTCGCGATCGGCGCGGTGGCCGACGAGCAGCCGGTCCGGGTCGGTGAGCCGGCGCCGCGCACCATCTTCGCGGAGTCGTTGGTCCAGGTCGCCGACGCCGAGGCCACCGACACCGCCCGCCGCACGGCCGCCGAGAGCGTGGAGCCGGTGCTGGCCCCGGATCGTGAGGCGCAGTCCGCCATCGTCCGGGACGTGCGTGAGGTGTTCGTCGCCACCCGTGAGGTCCGCCGCCCCGACCCCGAGGCCGACGGTGTGATCGGCTCGCCGCCGCCTCCGGCCGAGCAGCGGGAGCGGCTGGCGGTCCTCGAACCTGATCTCGACCAGGACGCGATCGCGGCGCTGGTCGGACTCTCCTCGGGCGAGCTCGACGTCGTCGAGCGTGAGACGATCGACATCGCGCAGGAACTCGCCCGGCAGCGGGTCACCGAGGATGAGCTCGACCGCCTGCTGGAGGAGGTGCTGTCCGTCGAGCTCGCCCTGCGCAGCCTCCCCGGTGACAGCGGCTCGCGGATCGTGCGGCCGGTGCTGGAGGAGCACATGCGGCCGACGGTGACCGTGGATCCCGACGCCACGGCCGCGGCGCGCCAGCGGGCGGCTGAGGGTGTCGACGAGGTCGTCGAGACCTGGCGTGCGGGCGAGGTGATCGTCCGCGCTGGAGATGTGGTGACCCCGCGACAGGCGCGGGCGGTCGAGGAGCTCGGGCTGGCGGGCGGCGGACCCTGGCGGGCATGGTTGACGGCGACGGTCGCCATGCTGCTGGTCAGCGCCGTCGCCGGGGTCTACCTGTCGCGGATGCAGCCGATCGTGTGGGTGACCGGGAAGAAACTGCTGCTGCTGTCGCTGCTGGTCGTCGCCTACGCCCTGCTCGTCGTGGGCGTGACCGCCGTGGTCGATGCGACCTCGGCGGGCTGGTTGTTCGCGGTGCCGGCCGGCGCCCTGGCCATGCTGATCGCACTGCTGATCCATCCCGTGATCGGCATCGCAGCCATGCTGCCCGCCTCGGTGCTCGTGCTGCTCGTGCGCCCCGACGCGGGTTCTGTGGCGCTGTTCGCCGCGATCGTGGTGTTGCTGAGCGTCCCGCTGACCACCCGGATCGCGAAGCGGTCGGACCTGCGCTCAGCCACGCTGCGGGCCGGGGTGTCCTACCCCGCCGTCGCGGCGGTGGTGGTCATCGTGTTCGGGCCGACCGACGAGATCTGGGTCGCGATCGCGGCGGGTGCCGTCAACGGCCTGGTCACGGCGCTGGTGGTCCAGGGAGCGCTGCCCTTCCTGGAGACGATGTTCCGGCTGCCCACCGTGACGGCCCTGCTGGACCTCTCCGACCGCAACCACCCCCTGCTGCGGGAGCTCGAGGCCAAGGCGCTGGGCTCCTACAACCACTCGGTGATGGTCGCCTCGCTCACCGAGCGAGCCTGCCGGGCGATCGGCGCCAACCCGCTGCTCGGCAGCGTGGCCGGCCTGTACCACGACATCGGCAAGGTCCGGCAACCCCACTTCTTCATCGAGAACCAGCAGGGCATCGCCAACCCCCACGATGAACTCGAGCCGAGGGTGTCGGCGACGATCATCCAGAACCACGTGATCGATGGCGTGGAGATGGCGATCGAGCACCGCCTGCCGCCGGAGGTCGTGGCCTGCATCGGCAGCCACCACGGGACGATGCTGGTCAGCTACTTCTACGACAAGGCGATCCGGGCCGCCGGCGGCGACCGCGATGCGGTGGACGAGTCGGCGTACCGCTACCGCGGGCACAAGCCGCGGAGCAAGGAGGCGGCACTGCTGCTGCTCGCCGACTGCTCTGAGGCGACGACCAGGGCCATGGCGATGTCGCGGGGGACCCTGCCCCGCGAGGACATCGAGTCGACCGTCGAGCGCCTGCTGCAGGAGCGCCTCGACGACGGCCAGTTCGAGGAGTGCGACCTGACCTTCCGCGAGCTCCGCAGGGCGCGGGACACCATCGTCGACTCGCTGGTCGGGATCTACCACCCGCGGATCGCTTACCCCTCCAAGCCCCCGACGGGCGGCGATGGTCCGGGCGTGACCACCGAGCGGCCGGCCGAGCCGACCCCGCCGCCGGTGCCGGCCCCGCCCGCCAGGTGAACCCCGGGTCGGGTCAGTCCGTCCGGTCCTGCCCGAGGGAGAACGCCGCGTCCAGGACGTCCTCGGCATAGGACCGGAAGGCGATCACGGTCTCCGAACCCCGGATGCCACCCACCTTGCCGATCCCGCCCGTGACCACCTCGGCGAGATCCTCGTTGTGGGGGACGCGGACCTTGACGATCAGGTCGTAGCGACCCGTCACCGAGTAGACCTCGGTGACTCCGTCGAGGTGGCAGATCGCCTCGGCTGCCTCGGGCACCCGGTCGACGTCCACGTCGAGCAGCACGAAGGCGGTGATCATCTGAGCCTCCTCCTCGCGGGACCCGGCGGTGTGCCGGCGGCGTCCCGACCTACCGTAGTGGTCCGCATCCGGGTCGAGAGGCCGCCGTGGCAGGGTTCAGTGACCAGGTCGTCGAGATCGTCGCCGGCACCCGACCCGGGGAGGTGCTGGCCTACGGCGAGGTCGCCGCCGAGGCCGGCAACGCCGCGGCGGCCCGTGCGGTCGGCCGGGTGCTGCGCGCCCGGGGCGCCGACCTGCCGTGGTGGCGGATCGTCACGGCCGGGGGCCGGCTCGTGCCAGGGCTGGAGGTGGAGCAGGCGGCGCGCCTGGCGGCCGAGGGCGTGACCTGCCGGGACGGCCGGGTGAGCCCCACCCCCTGCGATGATGACGGCACGGCGACGAAGAGATGTCCTCCAGATGTGCGCTGAGCGCACGTCAAGATGGTTCTGGGACGAAGAGACCGGCATCGTGCGTTGGCCAAGTTGCGGCGCGGATGCTGCCCGCATCCCGACATGACGTCCTCAGAGCACACCATCACCCCTACCGCACCAGTGGGTGAGCGGCACGAGGACACGCCCGAAGGTCGGCACCAGAGGCCTTCCGGCTCCGAACCCCACGTGCGAGGGTAGGCAGCGCCGCCACCTTCGTTCCCACACCGCTTCCGCGGTCGAGCGCGCTCCCGCGCGTCTCGATCGACCTGCCACCGACCGTGAAGAGGAGGCCTGGTGAACGCCACCGAGCTCCCAACCGCCGAAGTCGCCGTCGAGGAACTCCTCGAGCGCTCATCCGAGCGCGGCTACGTGCTGCTCTCCGAACTGCAGGAACTCCACGTCCCCGAGATCCACGGCGACACCTGGGTCGACGACGCGATCATCACCGCGACCGACCAGGGGGTGCAGGTCATCGACGACGTCGCTGACGACGCGCCCGAGGAGGTCGGCGACGCCTCCGCAGCGCTGACCACCGACCTGGTCCGGCAGTACCTGAACGACGCCGGGCGGCACGCCTTGCTGACCAAGGAGGACGAGGCCGACCTCGCCAAGCGGTACCAGGCCGGTCTGTCCGCCGACGTACTCCTCAAGGAGCGCGCCGACCAGCTGACCCGGACCAAGAAGGCCCGGCTGCGTCAGATCGCCCGTGACGGTGAGCGGGCGAAGGAACGCATGGTCCAGGCCAACCTGCGGCTCGTCGTGCCCCAGGCCCGCAAGTTCTCCGGTCGCGACCTCGACTTCATCGAGCTGATCCAGGAGGGCAACCTCGGGCTGCTGCGCGCGGTGGAGAAGTTCGACCACACCAAGGGCTACAAGTTCTCGACCTACGCCGTGTGGTGGATCCGCCAGGCGCTGCAGCGTGGCGTGGCCAGCAAGGGCCGCACCATCCGTGTGCCCGCCCACGTCTGGGAGCTGTACGGCAAGCTCCGCGCGGCCGAACTGCGCCTGCGCCAGCAGAAGGGGGGTGACCCCTCCGAGGAGGAGGTCGCCGACGAGGTGGGCCTGACCGTGGACCGGGTCCGCGAGGTCCGTGACGCCATGCAGGAGCTCGTCAGCCTCGACCGTCCGATCGGTGAGGACGGCGACGCGACGATGGGTGACCTCATCGCCGACGCCGCGCAACTCGACCCGGCCGACACGGCCCTCGAGGGCGACGCGCTCAGCCAGATCGACGCCGCGCTCAAGGCCCTCGACGACCGTGAGCGCATCATCCTCGTGCTGCGGTTCGGCCTCGGGGGCCAGGAGCCCCAGACCCTGGAGGAGATCGGCGCTCACTTCGGGCTCACCCGGGAACGCATCCGCCAGATGCAGAACCGCGCGCTCGCGAAGCTGCGTCACCCCTCCCGCGCCCACAACCTCTCCGGCCTGCTCGACGTGCTCGACCGAGCCGCCTGAGTCGCCCCACCCCCTGACGCCCGTCGGCTCTGCCGGCGGGCGTCGTGCGTGGGCCGGCCGCCGGCGGGTGTGGTGCGTGGGCTGGCCGTCGGCGGGTGTGGTGCGTGGGCTGGCCGTCGGAGGCCGGTCGTCGGAGGACGGTCGCGACAGGTCCTAGCATCGCGCCCGGTCGGGCAGGGGGAGCCGGACCGCAGCTGACGATCGAGGAGTGTCCTGTGGCCTCTGCTGGCCTGCTGACGCACCGCCGGCTCCTGGGAGTGGTCGCCGTCCTGGCGCTCGGGACGGTGATCGGACTCGCGTGGCTGTGGCCACGCGGGCCGGTCCTGCCCGACGACGGCGCCCCGCCGCTGGAGGCGCTGGTCGAGGGCGAGATCCACGAGGTCACCCTGATCCAGGGGGAGCCGGACGAGGTGATCGGGATCTCGGGCGAGCTCGCCCGCCTCGAGGTCGACCTGCTCGACGGCCCCGACGCCGGCGAGCGCATCTCCCTGGAGATCAACACCGACGGCTTCCCCGAGTTCCGCGTCGGTGACCGGATCCTGCTGGATCGCACGATCGGGGTCGACGGGGAGCTGCAGTACTTCATCACCGACTTCCAGCGGTTGCCGACCCTGTTCTGGTTGCTGGCGCTGTTCGTCGTGACCGTGCTGGTGATCTCCCGCTGGCACGGGTTCCGTTCGCTGGTCGGCCTCGCCATCTCGCTGGCCATCGTGGTGCGCTTCGTGGTCCCGGCCATCATCGCCGGGACCAGTCCGCCGGTGGTGGCCCTGGTGGGTGCCATGGCCGTGATGATCGTGACGCTCTACCTCGCCCACGGTGTGAACGAGATGACGACCTCGGCGATCGTCGGTACCGCGGCGGCGCTGGTGCTGACGGTCCTGCTCGGCATGTTCTTCATCGACCGGGCACGGATCACCGGTTTCTCCTCCGACGACGCGGTGTTCGCCCGGTTCGCCGTCGAGGGGCTCGACCTGCAGGGGCTGGTGCTCGCCGGGTTGATCATCGCGGCCCTCGGGGTGCTCGACGATGTGACGATCAGCCAGGCGTCGACGGTCTTCGCCCTGCACGACACCGACCGGCAGCTGACCTGGACCGAGTTGTTCGCCCGCGCCATGAAGGTCGGCCGGGACCACATCGCCTCGGTGGTCAACACCCTGTTCCTGGCCTACACCGGCGCGTCGATCGCCCTGCTGCTGCTGTTCTACACCGGTGGGGTCCCCGGGCTGGAGATCGTCAACTCCGAGGTGCTCGCCGAGGAGATCGTCAAGACCGTCGTGGGATCGTTGGGCCTGATCGCCGCCGTGCCCTTCACCACCGCGCTCGCGGCCTCGGTGGCGGTGGGCAGGCCCCCCGATGCGCCACCGCTCGGGGTCGGCCACCACCACCGGCCCGTGCCCCCTGCGGGGCCGCCGGCAGTGCCGGCTCCCGACGGCAGACGCGGTGAGGTGGGCCAGAGGTCGCAGCGCCCCGACCGCGACCCTCCGGACCACCGATGAGCGCTGGCCCCGCAGGGGGATGCAGCGGCATCGTGACCGCCCGGCACCCAGGCGCGATGACGGGGCGCCGGTCGGCGCGTACCCTCAGGGGCTGTGCCCGGGGCGGGTGCGTGTGGTCCGCGGTGATGAGGCGGCCACCGGGAGCCCCGCCCGCCCCGCATGTGCCGCGTACGGACGCTAGGGAAACCACCTCGTGAGCGATGTCACCCCCCTCTCCGAACTCTTCGAGCGTGGTGCGTCCCGCGGGTACGTGCTGCTGTCGGAGCTGCAGGACCTGTTCGATCCGCTCACTCAGCCCGACACCTGGGTGGAGGACACCGCGCAGGGTGCCCGCGACCTCGGGATGCAGGTGCTGGACGACCTCGTCGAGGACGCCGACCGGCCGGAGGCCACGCCGCTGTCCGCCTCCTCCGACTCGGTGCGGCAGTACCTCAACGAGATCGGTCGGACCGAGCTGCTGACCCCAGAGCTCGAGGTCGACCTGGCCAAGCGCTACCAGGCGGGCCTCGCGGCCCATGTCCTGCTGGGGTCGATCGGGCGGGTCACCCCCCGACGCAAAGCTCAGCTGCGCATGGTCGCTCGGGGCGGTGAACGTGCCAAGGACCACATGATCCGGGCCAACCTGCGCCTGGTGGTGTCCGTGGCCCGCAAGTTCCGGGGCCGTGGCGTCGACCTGCTGTCGTTGATCCAGGAGGGCAACCTCGGCCTCATCCGCGGGGTGGAGAAGTTCGACCACACCAAGGGCTACAAGTTCTCCACCTACGCCACCTGGTGGATCCGTCAGGCGCTGCAGCGTGGGCTGGCCAACACCGGCCGGACCGTGCGGCTGCCCGTCCACGTCCACGAGCTGATGGGCAAGGTCCGCTACGCCGAGTTCGCCCTGCTCCAGCAGCTCGGCCGTGAGCCCAGCGAGCACGAGATCGCCGCGGAGCTCGGCCTGCCGCTCGAGCGGTTGCGGGAGGTCAAGCTCGCCTCCCAGGACGTCGCCAGCCTGGACAAGCCGATCGGCGAGGACGGCGACGCCACCATGGGCGAGCTGGTCGCCGACGAGGACGCGATCGACCCGGAGTCCTCCGCGACGGCCATCCTCGCCAAACGCGAGGTGGAACGCGCCCTGTCGGCGCTCACCGACCGGGAGCGCACCGTCCTGATGCTGCGGTACGGCCTGGTGGACGGCGAGGAGCACACCCTGGAGGACATCGGCGCCCAGTTCGGCCTGACCCGGGAGCGCATCCGCCAGATCGAGAAGAAGACGCTGACCAAGCTCCGCCACCCCTCCCGGGGCTTCCAGCTGCGTGGGCTGCTGGACAGCGTCGACGCACCGGGTTGATGAGCGGGACCTCGTTCGACGCGCCGCGGGGCCGTGACCACCAGGGCCGGCCCGGGACCCGGCGTCCGCCTGCGCTGCTGGCCCTGGTGCTGGCGGCCGCCCTGTTGCTGAGCGGCTGCGCTGGCGACGCCGGGGACGAGCAGGCCGCCGAGCCGTCCGGCGCCGAGCTCGAGGACCGGGTCCCCCTGGAACAGCTGGTCCCCGAGCGCGACGACCAGCCGCCCGCGGACGACGACGAGCCTTCCGGCGAGGTGGACGAGCCAGCCGGCGAGGTGGACGAGCCAGCTCCGGCCCCACCGGAGCTCCCGCCACCGCCGGCGTCCCGCGCCCTGGTCGAGGCCGAGGCGGCGTCCCTGCTGGCCGGGCTGCTGGAGCGGCGCGACGGTGAGCAGGTGGCGGTCCTGGTCGTGGACGAGCACGGGCGCGAGCTCGTGGCCCACGACGCCGACGTGCCCGTCCTGCCCGCCTCGACGTTGAAGATCGTGACCGCCGCGGCGGCGCTGGTCACCTTCGGGCCCGAGGCCCGGTTCACCACCCGGGTGGAGGCCACCGCGCCGGTCGATCACGACGGGGTCGTGCGCGGCGACCTGGTGCTGATCGGCACGGGTGACCCGGTCCTGGCGACGCCGGAGTACGGGCGGTGGATCTACCCGGTCCGCCCGCGGACCCCCTTCGAGGATCTCGCGGAGCAGCTCGCCGCCCACGGGGTGCGGCGGGTCGAGGGGGACGTGGTCGGCGTCGTCGAGCGGTTCGACGGGCCGCCGACGGCCTCCGGCTGGCCCGACCGCTACTTCAACGACTTCGACGCCCGCTTCGCCGACGGGCTGGCGGTGGATGCCGGCGTGCGCACCATCGTCACCTACCCCGAGCCCGACCCCGAGGAGGCGGCGGAGGACGGCGAGGCGGCGGAGGACGGCGAGGTGGCGGAGGACGGCGAGGCGGCGGAGGACGGCGAGGCGGCGGAGGTCGATGCCGAGGACGAGGACGAGGACGAGCGGGAGCCCACGGGCCCGCCGATCGTGCGGATCGAGCACACCCGCAACCCTGCGGAGCACGCGGTCGCGGAGCTGATCCGGCTCCTCGACGAGCACGACATCGAGGTGGCCGGTGAGGGCCGGGTCGGGGAGCCGGTCGGGGCGAGCGTGGGTCGGTTGGCGGCGGTCGCCAGCCCACCCCTGCGGGAGATCCTCACCTTCGCGGTCCAGCGCAGCGACAACCAGGTCACCGATGCGGTGTTCCGGGCGGTCGGCCGCCAGCGCACCGGGACCGGCTCCTTCGTCTCGGGCGAGCGGGCGCTGCTCCAGGTCATCGAGCAACTGGGCATCACCACCGAGGGGTTGGTCTTCGCCGATGGCTCCGGGTTGTCCCGCGACGACCGGGCGACCGCGCGGATGCTGGTCGAGCTCGACCGGGCGATGCACGCCAGCCGGCACGCGACGGTGTGGACCTCGCTGATGGCCGTGATGGGCGAGTCGGGGACCTTGCGCAGCCGGTTGCCGAACTCGGTCGCGACGGGCCGCTTCGTGGGCAAGACCGGCACCCTGCGCGATGTCGCCGCGCTCAGCGGCGCGGTGGTCGGCGACGACGGTCGGCGCTACCACCTCGCCGTCATCGCCAACGCCAACGGACAGGCGAGGTGGCTGTCGCGCACCTTCGTCGACGAGCTGATCGTGCTGCTGGCGGCTGACGTGCGGGGCTGCGACGTCCTCACCGCCAGTGGGGGTGACGGTGCCCTCGGGCGTCCGCCGGTGGCCGTGCGCTGCTGATCCGCCGGCCGCTGCTTCGCCAGTGCGGCCGGCCGGCCGGCACCTGGTCGAAGGCCGGTGGCACCTGGTCGGTCGGCCTACAGCTGCTCGACCGGGTGGAGCCGCTGGCGCGGCCCGTACCGGGGTGGTCGCTGCCCGGCCGAGGTGAGCAGGCGGACGACCCGGCCCCGGTGCCCGGCGAAGGGGGCGAGCAGCTCGAGCATCCGCTCGTCGGTGCCACGGGGCTCCCCGGCCAGGTTCCAGGCGACGAGGTCCTTCACGTTGTGGTCACCGACCTCCACGGCATCGGCGTCCCCGGCGGCGACCCGCGCCAGGTGGGCCGCCGTCCAGGCGCCGATCCCCGGCACCGCGGCCAGCCGTGCCAGGCGCTGCCGGGGGCCGAGCGTGAGGGCGGCCTCGAGGTGGGCCACCTCCCGGCAGGCGTCGACGATGCGGCGGGCCCGTGCCCGTTCGATCCCCAGGCTGTGGAACCGGGCGGCGGGCGTCAGGCTCAGGACGTCGGGAGCCGGCGGGAGCCGCAGCCCGAAGGGACCCGGCGCGCTGGTGCCGAGGGCGC
>SL_8KL_010_SEDDRAFT_10004036_pt1 | contig 11947 bp, 7 predicted proteins | sample SodLakKL_010_SED_4_FD_11160 | JGI IMG/M metagenome (IMG submission 11160) | reverse complement strand
CGATTGAGCCGACGTTGCCAAGTACGGCAGACAACATGCTGCTGCTTTTTTTTAACGACTTTTTTATTTGAGCGGTGTATTGGGTGGCTAAAACCATTGCCATTCTGAACTTCCGTGCCTCAGAGAGCAGGCTAACAAAATTTTCTGCAGGCAGGCTGTGGCACTCATCAACATAAAGAAAAAAATCCCTTCGGTCTTTCGGGGGTATATCCCCTCTTTTCATGGCGGCCATCTTGAAGCGAGCGATCAGTTGGTTGGCTATAACACCGCTGACCGCCTCGCCGAATCTGCCGCGCCCCAACTTGACCAGAAATACTTTTGAATCATTCATGATTTCGTCGAAATCAAATTTAGTCGATTCCTGCCCCACAATGCGCTTTAAGCCATCGTCATTGATAAACCGGCTTAATTTCGAGGTAATATATTGGGACATGTTTTCCAGTCGGGCATCCCGACCAGCCCTTTCGATTTCACGGACAAATTCGATGGATCGGCTGTCATTCATATTTTTCTTAAGCCAACTGCGGAAATCATCGTCCGTGTAGCACCTTGGAAAGTCCAATAGCGTTGGCACAAATCCTTGCTGATTTGCCGAACCCATAAGCAGCCTCATCATTCCTCGGAAGTGAGATTCAAAAACGGGTCCGCCGACGGTTTGCATATCATAGAGATGGTCAAGGGACTGATAAAGGTCATCAATTATAAGATCCCGCTCATTGGATGTTCTCCATTGAATGATATTGAAGCCGACCGGGTGCTGGCGATCGAGCAGGTCAAAAACAATCACGTCGTCCTCACGTTTTTTCGGGATTTTACCAATAATACTATCAACGAGGTCCCCATGGGGATCAATCACTGCCAAACCCCGGCCTGCATGGATATCCTGCAATATCAGGTTTTCCATAAATGTTGACTTGCCTGTTCCGGTCTGCCCGGCGACAAACATATGCCGCATACGGTCCTCCGGCCCGATTTCAACGGGTTGGTCAATGCCCTGATCCGCATTCCGGAACAGGTGAATACGGTTTTTATCCGATACCGTATTGATTGGTAAAATTGCCATAGAGGTTCGGCTTCGCTTTGTGGGGAGCCCCGGTATATTTTCATGCGGCGGGTACGGCAGCAAAAACGCTCCTGCTGCTTCATTGATTTGCAGCGGTTCTTTTTCAATGAAAAACCCTGCTTTTTTCGTTTTGGAAACCGCAATGCACGAAGTTTCAAAACCGCCATAAAACAAACTTGCCGTGCTTGATGCCGATGACGGCCTGGTTATGCTGCGCCCAACTATGTTGGCGGTGGGGCCATCGACATCTGACGGGCTCAGAATATATACGCCGGTTCTGAAGCATGGGCCATCAAGCAGCGCCTGTTCTCTTGCCGCAATATCCCGAAGCAGACGGGTATTCTCCTTAATTGTATACAGGCGGCTATCCAGACCATCCATGAAGTAATCGGAAGACTGGATGATGTGGGCCAAACGTTCTGTTGCGACCTTTTTTTCAGATGCGCCGGCGGATTTCATCCTGACGACGACCTGGATTGGATCAAGGCGTCCCGCAGCTAATTTCATCAACTGTGCCAAGCCATCATGGGAAGGGATCCAAGGGAAGCAATGAGCAACCTCAAAATCCTTGCTTTGCGCCTGCTTTTCCGAAAAGCCAAATCCAATGGTGTTTTCTTTCAAAAGCGTGCACAACGAATGCTTCACATAGCGCCGCCGGATCCAAACAGCCCGTTTGGGTGCAAAAGGACTGTATCGCTGCCGGAGTTCATCTGCCTGCGTTATGGCTGAAAATTCAATTTCCGGGAAGTAGGTTGTCAACAGAGGCTTGAGGCCCAAATAGCATTCGGCCAAACGTGTCTTGACGCTTTTTTCAGATCGCCCCGATGCCCGAAGGAAAAGGCTGAAACAGATCATTCCCTGCGGGCGCCTTGCCAGGTTTGGCAGGCAGGCCAAATGGATCTCCAAGGCTATATTTCTAAACACACTGCAAGCAGCATGCAGGAATGCCTCGCGGTTTTGCTGGTGATATGCGGAATCGATTCGCTTCAAAAGCTTATCACCGCCGATAGATGGCGCAAGGGAATCCATCAACAAATCAGCATGAAGCACGGATGTAAGTTTTAGCCCCAAAAACCCCTCCACCGATGATTTTGAAGTGGACAACATTAGTGCCGGAAATTGATTATCGTTCACTTCTTTTCTCCTTGTGACTGTTAATCTTCAGCAATCTCCGTGCACTTACCTCTGGAATCCCTGCCGATACAAGCTGCTCCAGCATATTCCGCTTTATTACTTCATTTGCAGCGGCAACCTTATGCCATTGATTTTCCGGGTTTTTATCCCCTGCATCCAAAGCATGATATTTTTCGAACCAGTATTCTTTTTTGTTGCCTTGGCCTGCTTTCATGGGACCCTCCCCGGCAGCTGTATGCTGCATGAAAATAAATAAATGCTTACAGGGTTGAACAACTTCGGCGTTTTTCTGCTATTTCCGTTCTGATTGGGCCAACGCAAAAGCAATCCCCCAGACAACCGCCAGTACTACAGCCAACATCAGCGAGATCACGTCATCGCATTCCAACCCCAGGTCAAGATAGTTGACAATAGTGTGTACCTGCTTTTGCAGATGCTCTGCAATCTCGGGGAACTGCTCGTGCCCGAGCTTTACAAGCAGGCCGGACGCTACCGTGCAAACCAGTACCGCTAAACCGTGTGAAGCACTGTTTTTTTTCATGGCTATGCCTCATGCTTGAAACAAGTTTTTCATACGGCACCTATATATGGTCCCAAAAACTGCTCCATCTCATTACCTTTCACCAGAATGCAGGACTCAGCAAAGGTAATGCGCAGCGAAATCGCTTCTGAAGACTTAGTCTGCCTCAATCACTCATTAATTCGTTTAGTATGCGGAAAGGCTTTAAAGGCTTTAAAAACGTTGACAAAATTGCCAAAATCTATACTCTTTATCTATTGATGTTTTATCTATGAAGATGGCGCCCTTTATTTCAACCCACTTTTCATTTCAGTGTAATTAATGGCGAATGGATTTGTTTTTTGCATGAGCCGATAATTTTTTTTTGCTATAGGGCAGATTTTGGCAAAATTTCCGGGTTATTTTTTAATTTTTGCCTCCACCTTATTTACCTGTTCAGCACCCTTGGCAAATAAATCTGCTCTGATGTCTTTGTGTTTTAATTGAAAATACGAGGATCAATATGTCCCGTGAATTATCCGATGTGGTAAATGAATGTTTGTCAAAAGACCAAGAAATCCGAAAAGCTGCATTATATGAGATGGGAGATGCTTTGTTCGGTGCGATTGAAAAGAGCTTAGAAAACAAGCGATCGATCAATTATGCGGGCAGAAGATATCGTATTATCCGTAATGGTGTGGATAAAAGCGGTAAAGAGAAATGGGTAGTGAGCTTATATGGCAGCGAAAAAGATTTTGATGAGGCCTTGAATGCACTCTTTGAGAAATTATTTGAAGGCTTGAAGCGTGCTGTATACGAACATCAGCGCCATCCGGATAGCATTCAACCCTTGGTTACCTGCAATTTAAAACCCTCGGGAAAAAACATATTAGCCGCATTAAGAAAACCGAATCCGCAAAAATTCATTATAAACAGCTTTGGCCAGGTTTTGAACAATGAGGTTTTTAATGAAGAAATTAATGCCTACAAGCGCAAGCAGCGTATGGCCATGAAAAGTTTTAAAAAAGAAATAGAAAACAAATCTATCCAAGATATTTTTAATATTCTGATAGGCCAGGACGAGATTCAAAAGAATTTTGAAGAAATCGAAATCATATTGTTTTCAATATGTTGCAAATATTCTGAAGACATCGACATTCAAAACCCGGATATATGGCTTGAAAACCAGAATTCCAATGAAATCAAAGAACATACCCAAGCTTTAAATATTAATACAACTGAAAACGAACTCCCTCCAAATAAAACCTTCAACCTCCAAGCTTTAAAAAACCAGGTTATCGCTATATATGGCCCTTCAATACACGATGTGCCTTTAGAGGGCTTATCTTCAGAGGATCCAGACCTGCAGGATCAATCAATAGACAAGGCATTATATGCAGAAAGCCTTTTTTCTTTTTCATATCAGTTGGGCCGGCTGAGCCGTTACGATCTCCAGAGAAAACATTTCTTCTGGAAGCCCAATGATGATTCAGTCTGGAAGGAAGCTATAGAGGATATATATAATATGGATGAACTTGTTAAATTGTTCGGTCGCCCCAACAAGGAAGTTTCCATCCAATTTTTTTGTGCATGGTTGATGGCGTGCTCCGGGATTTCACCGCAACAGATGTCTGATGTTTTCAATGTTGATTTGTCGACTGTTTACCGGTGGAGGCATCTCAATATGCTACTCAAATACCCCTTCGTTGAAGAAGATATATTCCCTGTTTTTTTTGGATCCAAACTAAGAAGGCAAATCAACACAAGGAGAAATCGCCTGATAGAAGAGCAGAAAGAGAAGCTTAAAGATACCCTGTTCAAAGTCTATACATGTTTCAGGGATATCGCCCTTGAGTACATTGATGAAATCAATCTCAATAAAGAGATAAACACAAAAGTGCCTGATACGAATTGTCAGTTCCGGGTCTGCTACAATCACCAAATTAAAGAAATCAAGACAACGAGTACAGACAGGCGCATTTTATTTGCGATGGTTGATTTATAGAATTGCGCGGGAGAAATTATGAGCCTTGCCGTAACCGATATCTACGAAAAAAATGGATTAAAAGCGGAAATCAATATCAAGGGAACAAGGACAATTTCAATTCCCGCTTCAGCAATGGTTGAGCTCCGAAAAGGCGCCATAGACATAGAAGACAGAAAAAAACTGCTGGCATATTTATTGGACAGGGATAAAAAAGTCCCGGAAATAAGACTGCGGGATAATAAGATATGCGAATTAAGGCCTGTCCTCAAGCAAGTGAGGGTTTGGCATGACCCTGTACCATGGCAGATCCTGACCCTGCAAGCGCATGAATCCCTGGAAAAGACCCAATGGCACGTGTTGCGTCATGGTTTCATAGATGGGTGGCTAAACAAAAAACCAACAGTTTTGCCGTGGAATAATAAAGAAGACCTTAAACAGGCATTAAAGGATTTTTCTAATCAGGTTGGCTGCCCGAGATGGAGCCTAAACCCAAAAAAATTAGAACAAAGCAAAAAGTTTTGGAAAGAACGTCTTGATAGCCACACGAAAAGCTATTATTCAAAGCAAACGATTTCCGGATGCGCCGACTGCATACTGGAGCACGGCGTTGACACATTTATCCGCTGCCTTGATTTCTTCACTGATTACAGAGCCTCATACCTTCGGCAAGTCAGAAAATGGGCCGTGGACACGATCCAGGATAACCCCTGCCTTTATTTTTATCTAAATGGCGGGGCATTAAAAGCCAACGGCCCGGCACCCAAACGCAAGCACGTCCATATTGACCAGCGTACAAGAAATCAACTGTTCGCGTACATCAAGGAACCGCGAAACGATTTTATCGATGTATTTGTCATGATCTACGGATTGCGCCCATCAAAAGCGGACACATTGCAATACTTGATTAAAACAGTTTACGGCATAGGGCATGCGGTCAGCGAGACAGAAGCAGGAAGATGGATCAGGTCCCATGCCCACTACCATTATTATAGATCCTGGAGCCAAAACAGCAGCACATGTAAAATAAAATGTCATCCGATTAATTGGCAATAGATGAATGCAAAAATTTATGGATTGCGGCATTATATGAGGTGTTTGGTCAGGATTGCCATATACCTTTTGCCTGTGGTCGTCACAAGGGGCGCTTTGTCAATGCAAGAACCTACTCACAGATGATCAGGATTATAAAAAGGAATCGGCATTCGCTACCGCTGCGGTCCAAAAAGGCCTGGCCGACTTACAGGAGTTTTTCATGAATTCAAGAAACAGTATTTACACCGCCATTCGAGAATATATCGATATTGTTCAAGGCAATCCGAAAAATCCATATACCATAGAATACCTTTTCAATGTTTTAAAAGAAACCGGACTGCTGATGATGGCGTATGGGGCGGTTGATGAGGCGCTCTTAAAAAATGTACGTGCAATATTCTGCCTTAATCAAATACCGCCTTCCGAAACAAACGCCCCTTCATTTATGGATGTTTCATTGCTTGGCCAAAAACTCGAACTGTTTGAAAAAGCTTCAGGAAGCTTGCATGAATCGCCGACCGCCCCCCCGCATGAAGACGCTGCCATGCAATGGGAGGAAGAGCTTGAAGACGTAATTTCTTATGGCATGGACCTGCTTTACGACGGCCTATCCATAACGGCAGTAAGGATAGCTGAAAAACGGGTCGTTTCTGATTCTGGCCAAAACATATCACCCAACTGGCAGGGGGCATGGAATTGTTTTATCGAACCGGCGCAGAAATATATGGATTTGCTGACTTATAAAAAGGCGGCGTTTCATGTGCTGGCCGATGAAGCTATTTCCCTCATGGCAACATATATCTACATGCCGGATGATGACGATTTTAAAACATTCTTAAATGATGTCGCCCGGCCGCGAAAAGATTTTGTCAAACATCAGTTTTACAGAAAACTGTTTACCGGTAGCAAGGTTTCTGAACTCTTTTCACAGGCAGAGGAAAATTATGACGAGAATTTGGGCGTTTCTTTAGCGTATGTGTGCGAAGCGGCTGTTGCCCAGAAAGCCATTACGAGCTTTATCGTGAACCATTGCAGCTGCCTGCTGGATGAAACGGGTGGGAACAACCGTATCCAAGGCCTTTCAGCCAGCCCGGGCGCAGCGCTTCCGGGCGAAACCCCTTTTGTCCTGACCGGAGACAAACTGTTTACAATACACCTTCTCAGGCATGGCCTTTCCGGGTGGGGCATCCGGAAAGACCCCGCTGCGCTGGCGGCGATTGAGCAGACCGGCAGGAATTTCAAGGGGGCCTTGTTTTGCTCATGGCAACAATACCCGAATGGGGCCTGGATCTGCAGGCTTGATGCATACAGAGATGAAAAAGAGTTCTGGCGATTAATCAACAAGAGCAATGAAAGTTTTGTCCGTATTGATTATGAAACCATATGCGGGGGAGAGGACCGACGGGAAGAATTTCTGGAAAAAGCTGCAAGGGCAGTTCTGGGGCGAGTCGATGCCGGGGATATTACAGACGCTTTAATCGAATCGGGGTACACATCCGACACAGATCTGAGCGAAAATCCCCTTCTCAGCATCGCAATGGCTGATCCCGGTAATTTTGCAGACCAACAGGCAGTCCGAAGAATGGCCGCTGCAGGGCCTGATATATACAAGGCCAATATGATTATTGTTAAAGATAAAGGGCTTGAGATCCAGCCAACCCTTGTCACTATACTTGCCAAAGATCTGCACAAGGATGTTGTCACTGTCTCGGGAGAAACCGACCCGGCCTCATTGCCCCCGCAGGAACTTTTGGCCTGGTGGGCAGCCCCGGATCAATCAATATCAGCGGCAGAAATTAAGATTTCCGAAGATAAACAGTTTTTCACCATAAAATTTTCCGGGATACGCACAGAAGCGTATGACGAAGGCAGGCTGATTATGCTTTTTATTCGTTATGCAGGAAAATAATCATGGATTTTAAGAAGATTTCTCCCTTTGCCCAGCCGAAACTTAACATGGAAAGCTTTATTCGCCGGCCGGACCGGCTGATCTGGCCGGATGATTTAAACGAGGCAAAAAAGCAATTCCAAGACATTTCCAAAGCTCTCTCCTGTATAAAAAAAAAGCGCTTATTTTATTCTTTTGCCATATCCGGTGCGTTTTTATCACCCCGCACAGATGAATTACTAAAAGTGCTCCAGGGTCTGTTCTGCCCTTCTGAAATTGGTTTAAACCTCAGCTGGACGCAGATATTGTCAGCAAAGTGGCTTGGCATCCCCATAGCAGTTGCTGATGGGTCTGATGGCCTGATTATTTATGCACTATCAGGTATTGGCCCTGATATGCAGGACAATTTTGCAGCGGACAGCCTGCAATGGATGGGGGAGGAATCAAAGGGGGCTGTGCGGGATGCAGCAAATCGTGCATCTGTCCATGACAACTTTTTCTTCTGGCTCCCCGGTTTATTTGAAACCAAGGTCACCGGCACCTCACTAGGCCTGCCTGTTTATATCGGGCTTGAATTTTTAAAAATGAATCTGACCATTTGGCCGAAAGTCGTCTGCAACGGCAGTTTAAATGCCTCTAACGGCACCCTGAACGGCACGGCTTTAGGTGGGGAAATATTGGATAATAAGGTGCAGGCCGCCAGGAGGTATGGTTTTTCGGGCATTGTTTACCCGGACAACGGGCAATTACCAAAGCATAATTATAAAGACATTGAGCTCATGCCGGTGACTGATCTCGAAACTGCGTTTGCACTGACCAAAGCCTACTGTCCCGGAATGGGTCGTAACCATCTTTTTTTCTTAGAGCAGCGTGAAGACTTTCAAAGCTGTGTAGACACTGTATGCACGGTTGACCTGGCCCTGCTTAACCACCTTGAGCAAAAAGAACAGTATTTCAGCGGGCAGGCTTTAGGGGTAATTCGAAGCAATGATACAGTGCGAGATAAGCTTATTAGCAGGCTAAAAGAGGCTATTAAAGAAAAACATGCCGACCATAGCCGGAATGCATTCCTTTTAAAAACCCTTTTCCCGCTGGATGATGTCAAAAAGTTGATTGACCCTGCCCCCCAAAATGCATTTGACGTCGTAAGAATGCACCTCCAGACAGACAACCACCGGGGCATACTCAAACACAGGGAGGACTGGCATGAACTGGGCTTATACTGCATAGAGAGCCTGAGCTCTCAAAGAGACCCAGATAATGAGCTTTTGCTTTTAGGAATTTATACCTTGGTGGGAGATCTGCAAAACACCTATTGTTTCATTCCTGACAAGCCAAATGACATTATTGCAGATTATAGTTCAACAATTGCCGATCTCAAAGCCAGGTTCACTTCAAGAAAGGCAACCAACGCCGAGGCTGCGGATGAAACCCTCGGCAAATATTACGGAACACTGGCACAGCATTATGGCTTCTGCGGGCTCAATCATTTAAAACGCACGATTGAATACTGTGATCTTGCCCAATGGGCGTTTGGGGATGGCCAAAACAGTGCCATGCGCAAGGACTGGAAGAGAATCTTTTCCTATCGGTTTTTTGCCCTGCTTGATGCGAAAAAGCCTGAGGAAGCCATGGACGCCCTGAAAAGTTATCTGGATATATCTTTAGGCAAATTAAACTACGATTCATATAAATCCATTGATGAATATGGGCATTTTCATCTGAGCCGATACCTGGCTGAAACAGGTGAAAAGGCCAATGGCTATGAAACATGGTGCACTGATTTTCTGGTCAATAATGATGCAGGGATCAAAAGCCAGCATCCATTTCAGCTCTGGACCCTGAATATGGGTAAAATGCTTGGTGATAACGAAAACAAAAAGAAGTGCTGGAAAAGATCCGTCGCCATCTGCAATGCCGGCGGCCCGACAATGCGCATGATGGGATTGATGCCATTGAGCCTGCTTTATAAACACAATCTCGAACAAAGCGGTTATATAAAGCATGAGTGTCAAACCATCCTGGAGGCTTGCGAAAATTCAGGCCTGTGGCAGAAGCATTTTGAGCCTTTGTGGACAAAAAATTGGGAAGACGTACTTTGCCTGGTTCACGACGACCCAGCCCGGTATTTCCCTTTCAGCTACCGGTAATTGGCTTCATCTCTGAGCTTAGGAATTGGTGATATGAGCAAACCGAATATGATAACCATACCTGTAAAAGCCCTCACCCCGATCTGGACCGGGGATGCTAACCGGCAAACCAGCTATATCAAAGGCACATCATTATTGGGGGGGCTGAGGTTATGGACGGAAGCCTTGATGCGCACGCTTGGAAAAAGGGCCTGCAACATTACCGGGCAACAACCATGCCTTTATAGCAAGGATTCCCCAGTTGTTTGCGATGTCTGCAATTTTTTCGGCTGTACGGGAAAAGGGCGAAGCTTTGCTCTTAAGCTTTCAGTCACAACGGGACTGGAAAGAACGAACATAGGGCGCATTGAGATAGATGAATGTGCTTATGAAAAAAATGGACAAACAATAAATCCGACATGGCCTCTGACAGGAAATGGCCTAAAGGGTAATTTTTCTCTACATCTTTCACCGTTACGACCGGGCGGCATAAGGCCTGAGCTGGCTCTGGCGCTCGTGCTGATGCTGCAATGGGGGACCTTGGGAGCAAAAGATCAGTTCGGGTATGGCGTCATATCCACTGAAATCCCTGCCGAACTCAAACAACTCGCCCAAAAAGCACTGCCAACTGCCGCGAATGCGGCGACCCAGGGACTGTCGTTAAGGGATTTTTTCTTTTTCCAGGCAGATAATACGCCCTCGAATCCAAAGATTCCCTATAAAATCAGGTGTAAAGTGCGCCAAAGCCTTCGAGACCCGGATGATCAATTGAATTTGAGGCATTATTTTTGCGGATTCATGGCTCGAGGAGGTAGCATCGCAACCAAATACAACATGGGCTGGGTTTCCGCCGGCAATACCGGCCAGCTAACAGGATGGGGATATTTTCCGCGGGAAGGCATTAAATTCTCATCAGATCGGGATAATTGCCTGAATCTTTTGAAAGACCAGATTGAATTTTATGCAACACGGCCAAATCAAAACCCCCAACTGAAATGGCGGGAATTTGATTCAAACAGGGACACGGGATCCAGGATCTCTGATGTACGGCAATATCTGGAAAATCTCTTGGAAGGAGACTGGGCATGAGTTTTGAATTTTTCACCGCCATGGGGCTTAAAGGCACTGAAGAAGACCTCGAAAACGCTGTCAAATCCGAAGACCGGTTTTCACCCCTGGCAGACGCCCCATGGACCCTTAAGGCCCGCCTGCTGTCCACGGGATTGGCAAAGAATGATGACTTTGTATCCACGCTCAAGAATGGGAAAGAAGGGAAAAAGCATCAAAAGAAGGTCTTGGGATACCCGCACATTGTAGAAAATCATGTAAACCCAGGCATAGAACCTCCCTGGAAAGATGTTTTTGCGCCAGACCCATCTCTTATCGAGATGCTGCCGAAAGGCTCCTGCCTTTTTGCCTTTGATCTGGTCCTTGAAGCCCCCTTTTTTTCACGGGATGACACTGCTTTTTACCCGATCGAGAACCCTTTGAAAAGAGAATGGGTTTTCCAGGTCCCATACCTGAATGCCTCCGGTATGAAAGGCCTGATACGATGGGCATATCGAATGTGCTGGGGAAATGGCACCGCTGGCGCTGCGAATACAGTGGATAGAGAGGAGATCTATCTGTTCGGCCAGCGAAAAGAGGATAAAGCGGATGCCAGTGCCAGTCAGGGCGCCCTTTTCTGCTATCCCCTGTTCTGGGAGGGTCGCGTGGGATTTGAGGTGATCAATCCCCATGATCGGGAGAGTGGCACCGGAAAAAAACCGATCAAATATGAAGTTGTTCTTCCCGGGGGAAAGGCGACTTTGTATCTCATTCTGGTCAACCGGACAGCCAGCGGCCATAACCCTGAAGAGGCCGTGGCGAAATTAGAACCCGCACTGGAATGGCTGCTGACAGGCAGCGGGTTATCGGCAAAACGCAGCGCCGGTTGGGGTTCTGTTCGAGTTAGTGGTTGCCGCGCCTGGACCCTCACGCCTGATGGACAAATCAGGGACGAAAATTCATCCGCCGGAACACCGGGCATTGGGGCTAATAACTGGGAAAACCTTGTCGATGCAGATGGGAATTTAAAACCCGTTGAACCGAATTATGGATTCAATACAAAAAGAATCGCCAGCCTTACCGGGATTTCTGCTACCCGGGTGAAGAAAAACAGGGATGCGGCTGTCGAGAAAGTAAAAGATTTGTGGGAGGAACATTTACAAATGAA
>SL_8KL_010_SEDDRAFT_10004035_pt1 | contig 11948 bp, 11 predicted proteins | sample SodLakKL_010_SED_4_FD_11160 | JGI IMG/M metagenome (IMG submission 11160) | reverse complement strand
GCGGCCATGCGCAGGGAGTTGCGCGAATAATCGGAAAACACCAGAAAGGTCCCCCCAAAGGGGATAATCCCTCCGTGCAGGGCCAGCCCGTTCATGATGGCACCCATGGCGAATTCCCGCACCCCGTAGTAGATATAGTCCCCGTCCTTGATTTTCCTGGAAACCGGTCTTGCCCCTGTACGCATGGTCTTGTTGGAGCCGGTGAGATCAGCTGAGCCGCCGAGCATCTCCGGAAGCTCGGCTGTCAAGGCGTCAATGACCTTGTGCGAGGCTTTGCGCGTAGCCAGGAGCTGTTTGTCCTTGTCTTGATTTGTTATCAGCTCCGAGATGGTCTGGTCCAGGGTTGCGGGCAATTCTCCTGAAATGCGGCGCTCGAATTCGCGGGCTTCTTCCGGGTATGCCGCCTTGTACTCTGCGAGTTTTTTATTCCATTCTTCTTCCAGGCGGGCACCTCGCTCACGGCAGTCAAAGGTCTGGTAAACGTGATCTGGTATTTCAAAGGCAGGATGTTTCCAGCCCAGCCTGGCCCTGGCAGCCTCGATTTCCACGTCTCCCAGGGGGGCGCCGTGACAGTCGGCACTGCCGCAGAGGTTGGGGGCCCCGTGACCAATGACGGTTTTACAGCAGATTAGACTTGGCCGCTGAGTTTCGTTCCTGGCCTCCAGGATGGCCTTTTTGACTTCCTCCTGGTCATGCCCGTCCACTCCGGAGATGACATGCCAGCCGTAAGCAGTGAACCTGGCTGGTATATCCTCGGTGAACCAGCCGGAGACATGGCCATCGATGGAGATTTCGTTGTCGTCGTAAAGGGCTATGAGCTTGCCAAGCCCCAGGGTGCCGGCCAGGGAGCAGGCCTCGTGGGAAATACCTTCCATGAGGCAGCCGTCCCCCAGGAAAGTGTATGTGTAGTGGTTGACTATATCCAGGCTTTCCCGGTTAAAGCGTGCCGCCAGGATGGATTCGGCCAGGGCCATGCCCACTGCGTTGGCCAGCCCCTGGCCCAGAGGGCCGGTGGTGGTCTCCACACCTGGAGTAACGCCGTATTCGGGGTGTCCTGGGGTCTTGGAGTGCAGCTGGCGGAAGTTGCGCAGGTCATTTATGCTCAGATTGTAGCCGGTGAGATGAAGCAAGGAATAAAGAAGCATTGAGGCGTGGCCGTTGGAGAGTACGAAGCGGTCCCGGTCCGGCCATTGAGGGTTGGCAGGGTTGTGTGACATTATTTCACGCCATAAGGGTACAGCCATATCAGCCATGCCCATGGGTGCGCCTGGATGGCCGGACTTGGCTTTTTGAACTGCGTCCATGCTCAGTACTCGAATAGCTGTTGCCAGGTCCTTGCTGGTGGACATGTCCGCTCCTTGTTTGAGGTTTTCGGGGTTGCTCGTTGCTCCTTAAAAAACTCCTGGACAAATTTCAACATCCGGATTCAAGGGGAAGAAAATCAGCAAGCTTTTATGGGTTGATCAAAAGAACTCTGGAGCAAGCTCAGAATCAGCAGCAATCCATTTAATTTGTATTTCTCTTTAGTGTGAAGATTATTGACTTTAAGTTCGGAATCGATTGGTTTTACTTTTACAAGACAAAATATTCATATTGGTTGCATGCAATGCAGTGTTTTAAAATGGCGGCTTTTGGGTTTACTTTTGCTGAATTTTGAGGCAGAATTAATACTGATTCTGCATAGACTGCTGTTTTCTTGTGGTTCATAACAATCCTTGATAAATATTGCCTTTCTCAAAATAAAGCAGCAGATAAGATGCCTTGCACTTGAAAAGAGCCTTAGCAGATGTGACTGCAAAAAGTCATTTTTGCAGTCACAGTCGTCAGAGATCAGATGTCAGATATCAGTAAAAACAAAGAGTTATGTAGATTATTGATTTCTTGATTATTCATTTTTTGACTTTTTGCAGGTGCATCTTAGCAGCAAGAGGCCTAAGCCTGAGTGGTACAAATGAAATCACGACAGCCAGGTGTCTTTCAGCTTTCGGGGCACAGGGTCTTTGCCCGGGGCTTTGAAAGACTTGGCACATACGTGTTCAGTTTATCAGGAGGTTTTTGATATGGAAGAATACTTAAAAGAGGCTCTGGAGATTGTTAAGGCTCAGGCCGGCGTGCGCAACATGACTGAAGAGGAGATTAATGCCATGATCCTTGCTCTTTCCCGGGGTATCAGGGAAGCATCCCGGAAGTTGCCCTGCGAAGCTGCCGAAAGTCAGGTTCTGAGGTTGGATCCGGCCAGGGCCATCCGTGAGAAAAGTGTCACTTGCCTGGAGTGCGGCAAGTCATTCAGGGTTCTTACCAGAAAGCATCTGGCCAGGCACGGGATGACCCCGGAGGAATACAAAACCAAATGGGGATATAAAAAGAATGTTTCTCTGGTGGCCAGGTCCCTGGCCAGAGACAGGCGCAAAAAAATGCAGGAGATGCAACTCTGGAAAAAAAGACAGCCCCAGGCTTGAGGCCTCTGCAAAAATTCTTTTTTCCAGAGGCAAGGGGACAGAAGTCAGATTACTGAGCACAGAACAATCAAATATTCAGCAGTCTTCAATTCAAGCTTGCTGTCTGAGTTTTGACTTTTTGCAGTAACATCTGAAAGGAGGCAGGTTTTGCCGGAGTGGTTGCCGGAATCGGGCCTATTGAAAAATGCGGGGGACAGGGCTGTGCGAGCGGCGTCTCTTATTTATGCCCGGGGCATGCGTCTCAGACAGTACTATCTGCTAAGACGGGCCTGGACTGCGCCTGTACCGGTAGTATCAGTGGGCAACATCAGTATGGGAGGTTCGGGCAAAACCCCTGTCTGCGCCTTTCTTTTGAAGCACCTGCTGGCATGGGATCAAAGACCGGTTCTATTGAGCAGGGGATACAAGGCCAGGCCGCCTCAATACCCCTATCCGGTACACCCCCTGGATGATCCCGGCTGTTGCGGGGATGAGCCCCTTATGCTGGCGCAAATACCCGGGCGTTTGCGGGTGGTGGTTGATCCCAGCCGCAAAAGAGCTGCCGGTTGGGCTGTGAAGCATTTAAGCCCCACCGTTTTTGTTCTTGACGACGGATTTCAGCATATGCATCTGCACCGGGACCTGGACCTGGTACTGTTGACCGTCAGGGATCTGCAGGAGGACTGGGACAGGGTTGTTCCCCGGGGCAGATGGAGGGAGGGAGCCAAGGCCCTGCAGCGTGCGGATTTATTTTTGGTGAATACCAGGGATAAGTCCCTGGATGAGCTGAAAAGCCTGGCTGACGGCAGGCTGAGAGACTTCAAGAAACCGGTGTTTTTTTTCAAAGTGGAGATCAATTCCCTGCAAAGACTGGGAGATAATAAGTCAACATACAATATTCAAGGCAGGCCGTACCTGCTTATCTCTGCAGTGGCCGGGCCTGAAAAAATTTTTGCTTCAGCCTCGGGCTTCCTGGGCTATCCTCCCGAAAAACATCTGGTATTGCCAGACCATCATCCTCTGGGGCCCGGAACTGCTGGAAAAATTTTCCATCTGGCCCGGAAAATGGGGGTGAAGGATGTATTGTGCACCACCAAGGATGCTGTTAAGCTAAAGCCTCAGGCTGGCTTAAACTTCTGGACTATGCAGACGGGTTTGCTGTTTGCAGAAAGCAGGGAGGAAATTTTTCTGGATGTTGTCAGGCATGCCTGCAGCGGAATCAAAAAAACAGGTACGGCCTGAAACCCAAGGAAAAGCATGAGTAAGAAACTGGATCAGAAAAAAGTGCTCAAGCACTTCAAAGCCATGAATAAACCCCTGAGCATGCGCGAGCTTCGCGACGGCCTGGGTGTGGACAAAAAAGAGGTCAGCCGGCTCAAGGATGTTCTGCGCAACCTGCAGAAAGAGGGGCGTATCTTCAAGGCCAGGAAAACTTACTGTCTTGTGGATGAACTGCCCGTGGTCAAGGCCGTGCTGGAAGTGCAGCGATCCGGAGTGGGCTTTGCCGTACCCTTTGATCAGCGGCGCAGGGATATCTTCATCCATCCCAGGAATTTCGGGGATGCCTGGCACGGGGACACGGTGCTGGTGTCAGTGCTGCCCGGGGGCAGGGGCAAAAACCAGGAGGGCCGGGTGGTGCGCATTGTGGAACGCGGCATCAAGCAGCTTCCGGCCAAGGTGATAAAGAAGATGAAGGCGGGCATGTACCTGGCCAGGCCGGCTGATCCCAAGCTTGATTTTTCTTTTATCCTGGAAGATGAAGAGGGCGGACTGAGCCCCGGGGTCATGGTTCTTGTGGAGCCCGGGGAGCAGATGGAGGCCAGGCTTTGGTCGGCCGGCATTCAAAAGGTGCTTGGACCCGAAGAGGACCTGGCTGTACAGGAACAGGTGGTCAAGGAAAATCACCAGGTGCCGGTCAAGTTTCCAAAAGGTGTGCTTAAAGAGGCGGCCTCCCTTCCTTCAGAGCCTGCTTCCCAGGACATGCAGGGCAGAAAGGATCTGACAGGACTTCCCTTTGTGACCATAGACGGGGCCCAGGCCAAGGATTTTGACGATGCCGTGCTGGTGGAAAAAAAAGGGAACGGCTACGTACTTTATGTGGCCATCGCTGATGTTTCCCATTACGTACAGCCAGGCTCCAGGATGGATGTTGAGGCCCTGGACCGGGGCAATTCCTACTATTTTCCCCTGTCCGTGGAACCCATGTTTCCGGAAAATCTTTCCAACGGCCTGTGCAGCCTGAACCCAGGCGTCCCCCGCCTGGTCATGACCGCCCAGATGCATTTTTCCAGCCGGGGGGTGCGGGAAAAGGCCAATTTTTACCCGGCGGTGATCAAGAGCCATTACAGGCTTACCTATTCCCAGGTGAACAGTGCTCTGTACCTTGAGGACAAAAAGGTCCGGGAGGAGATTGCACCGGTGCTTCCCGGACTGGAAACAGCTGATGAGCTGGCCAGAAAGCTTCTGGCAAGGCGGGAGAAAAGGGGCAGCATCGAGTTCGACCTGCCAGAGCCCGAGGTATTGCAGAATCTGCGCGAAGGCACCCTGGAAATAATCGCCAAAAGCAGAAATTTTGCCCACCAGATAATCGAGGAGTGCATGCTGGCGGCCAACGAGGCAGTGGCCGAGTTTCTGGAGGAAAAAGAGGCCATGTTTTTGTACCGCATCCATCCCCCGGCGGACAGAGACAAGCTGGATGCCTTGTTTAAGCTCCTGGCCACAACTGATCTGGGGCCAAAATTGCCCAAAGAGCGCGAGCCCAAGAGTCTGCAGACCCTGCTGGAGATAGCCGGGGACAGCGATCTGGATTTCCTGGTGAACCGCCTGGTCTTGAGATCCATGATGCAGGCCAAATACTCCCCGGTGAATGAAGGGCACTTCGGCCTGGCTTCCAGGTGTTACTGCCACTTTACCTCGCCCATCAGGCGCTATGCCGACCTGGTGGTGCACAGGGCCCTGAAGCGGGAGCTGGGCATGGCGGTGCAGTTCAAGGCCAGGATGAAAAGCCTCAAGAAAACAGGCGAATCCTTAAGCTCCCTGGAAAGAAAGGCTGTGGATGCAGAGCGCGAAATCCTCAAGCGGGCCACTATCATATCCCTCAAGGACAAGACCGGGCAGAGCTTCAGCGGCATTGTGGCCTCCATCACCGATTTCGGGTTCTGGGTGGAGCTTACCGACATCATGGCCGAGGGCATGGTCAGGCTGTCCTCATTAAGCGATGATTACTACGTCTTCAGGCAGGAAAAACAGGATCTTCTGGGTAGGCGCACCGGTAAAAGGTTTTACCTGGGCCAGAAGATGCAGGTGGTGCTGCAAAGCGTCAGCCTGGAACGTCTGGAAGTGGACCTGGTGCTGGATGAAGATTGACGATCCTTTGTTTTCAGCCCTGCCATACAGGCCCGAAATTTTCAGGGATAAAAATATTTACGGAATCGGGCACCCGGATCTGGTCCCGGTACTGAAAAAGCTGGCTGAAGAGCCGGCCCTGGATTTGCCGGAAAAATCCATAGTCATTAAAGAACATCCCAACCTCATTGTCCAGACCAGCCTTCTAAGAGATAATGACTTTCCCTGGTCCAGGCAGGTAATCAAGCAGTTCAGGTGGCGGGGAACACATAACTATCTGGCAAGTCCCCTGAAAAAATCCAAGGCCATCAAATCCTATCTGGCCGCCTGCCACCTCCTGAAGCACGGCCTGGGCACCCCCATGCCCCTGGGGGCGGTGGAAAACAGGACATATGGTTTTATCTGGTACAATGCCTATCTAACCGAAGTCATAGACGATTTTGTCGTTTTGAAGCAATACAGGAGTGTTTTGCCCCACGGCGTCAAGGGTATGGACGAAGCAACGCAGGTGTTGGCTTCGTATATACTCAGGATGCATGACAGTGGCTTTTTGCACAACGACTTGAATTTAAGCAACTTTTTGCTTTGCGGCAGTCGTGGAAATTTGAGTCTTCATCTGGTGGACTTGAACAGGGCTAAATTCAAAAGGAATCTTTCTTTTTGGATCAGGGCCATAGACTTATCCAGGATGGATCTTAAAGCTTGGCAGGAGCCATTTTTTCGTTATTATTGCGCGGAAAGATTTGATCCCGTGGCCATGTTAAGGATAGCTAATCTCTTCAGGTTTAGACGGAGTTCTTGGCGTCAGTTGGCCAAACGTACCAATACTCTTCGAAGAAGGCTTGGACTTAAGTAGTCCATAGCCTGATTGGCTTTGAGATCCTTTTGCGCGGAGCCTGTTAAATGGACAATGCACGCTACACAAGAACCGCTTTCAAGGGCTGGAATGTAATTATTCATAAGGATGCCCGTCCAGAGGTGGTTCCCAAAATTCTTTCAAACAACGGCGGTTTGCTCCGAGATAAATCGGCCTTCAGTCTGGTAAAGTCTACTCCCAAGTCAGAGGTCTTTCTTGCCTCATTCCGTTGTTGCGACAGGAATAGCAGGGTTTATCTCAAGCATTTCCCAATGTATTTTTCTTTGCGATATATTTTTTACCTTGTTTGTACAGGCAGGGCCAAAAGAGCCCTTAGAGCCTCGCTTATGCTTGAGGATTACGGGTTTAATACCCCTAAGACGCTATTTTTGATGGAGAGGAAATACTGGATGTTTTGCACCGAAAGTATCTTGATTACCGAGGAAGTGTCGGATGCAGTACAACTTGACGAAAAGTTGCAGCAGTTTTCCTCAGGCGGATCCTGGGACTTCATCAGGAAAAAACGCCGTTTAATCCGGGAGTTTGGTATGGTTGTTGGGGAGATGCACCAGAAGGGTGTACTGCACGGCGACCTGCGTCTTCGCAACGTTCTGGTTCAGGAAGAAAATAGAGGTTATGTTTTCTGGTTAATTGATAACGAAAGAACAAAGCTTTTTTCCCGCCTTCGGCCCAGGCATGTAAGAAAGAACCTAGTCCAGATGAACATGAAGTTAGAGGCCAGCAATGCAGACCGTTTGAGGTTTATAAAGGCCTATTCAAACCAAAGAGGGATCAGCAAAGAGGAAATCAAAGTGATTATTCAACAGGTTTCAACAGGAGTTTGGCGGCGCCAAGTGATAAAAAAGATGAAGAAGGTTCTAAGAACTAGTTTATTGAAGATAAAGGGCGATAATTAAATCTACTAAGGTTGGGCAGCTTATCAACATGCTCATTTCTCCAATGGTTGTGTGTCTGCTTCTGGTTTTGAAACGATGAAAAGCTGGTTTTTTGAGTTTTTTTATCCCGTCAGATTAAGATACAGCTAATGAAAGTCCAAGCAGAAAGAAGCTTAAAAGGCCTTGGGATAGAGAAATTAGAGAAGGATCCTGATAAGTGGTTTAGAGAAAAAGTTTTCAAGATACGCCAGAATAGAAAAGTGTAAGCAGGGTTCGCTTATATTGGAGAAGGGAGAAAAATCTTTGTGAAGCGTTACTTGTATCCCTGGATATGGGACAGGTTTGCCATGAGTTTATATAATGACAAGGCCGGAAAACAGTTCAAGATTAGCAATTATATGATTGAGACCGGGATTAATGTCCCTAAGCCTCTGGCAGTAGTCAGAGATCTTTCTGGACGCCCGCCTTCAGTCTTATATATGTGAAGGCCTCGACAAATGCCATACTCTAAGAAACGTGATCCATGATATAAAAGCTCTGCTTTTTCGGAAATAACTAGCTTGATGGTGTGCATAGCAGGCGATCTGGCCAGAATGCACTGTCTAAGAGTTGTTCACGGGGATTTCAAATGGAGTAATATCTTAATTGCTCCCGGTCCGGAACCCGAAGCCTGGTTCGTGGATTTGGATAATGCCTGCCGGAGAAGTTTTCCGGGAAATAATTGTTACGCCTTGGATCTTGCCCGCTTTGCAGTGGATATGGCCAGGTTTTTGCCTGATCCCAAATTTTTCAGGTATTCTATTGATTCTTATACGGCCAAAACCGGATTGAAAGCGCAAGACGTCATTAAAGCCATGATCCCTTTTTCCCACAGAAGATGCATTAAGCACAAGAGAAAAAATAAGCCTCACTCTATAAGTCTCTCTTCGCTGGCTGCAGAAGTTGTCAATGAGAACACGTTTAAAATCAAATGAATATTCTCTTTATAAACACCTCCAAAATCTGGGGCGGCAATGAAAAGTGGACCCACATGGCAGCCTAGTCCCAGTCATACAAACATAATGTTTTCCTGGCATACAGGACAGATGATCTGGGCAGGGGCTTTCCCGTGCCCTAAAAACTTTTTTTCTTTATCATCAGGCTGGATCGGGCTCATGCAGCTGATGTTGAAAAACCTTTCCCCTTTACTTTTGTCTCCAGCGGAGAGCTGGTACCCTGGACGGGCTTCAGGTTGCTGATTGAGTCCTTTGCCCGGTTTTTGGAGGGAAGCAAGGCAGATGATGCAGGCCTGGCAATTGTCGGCAAGGGCAGGCAGGAGAAGGAATTGAAGGCCTTGGCGGGGAATATCGGGGTAAAAGACAAAGTTTTGTTTACCGGCTGGCTGGAGAATCCTTATCCATTGATGAGCAGAGGGGACTTTTTGTCCCCCTGTCCCGAAACGAGGGCATATCCAATGCTCTGCTGTAGGCCATGTATTTGAGGGTGTCTGTAATCAGCACTGTTGCCGGGGGTGCTGAAGATGTGCTCAAGAACTGCTACAATGGCATCTTGGTGGAGTACTTGTACGACAAAAAGTTGGCTGAGCTCTTCAGGCAGGTTTATGAAGCGGACCAATCAAAGCTGGACGAAATGACCAGGGCAGCCAGGGAAAATGTTGCGGCAAAGTTTTCCGTACTGGAGATGGCTTCTGCCCTGGAGGAGACGTTCAGCCAGGAAATTAAGGTTTGAAAGTTAGACATGAAACAATACCCTGATGATCTTTTTGAAACCAGGAAATACGGGAAATGGTCCATTCTTCTCCGCCGTGGTCTGCCCTGGGAAGAGGCAGCAAATATCCTTTCGCCTGACGGAAATATCTTCCCGGATGAAAATATTTTTGTCCGGGTGCGGTCCTCGGGCAACGCCAGGGTTTTTTTTGCCCCATGCATTTTCAAAGGCCATCAGGTACAGGTTTATTTCAAGCACTATCTCTTCCGGGCCAAAAGATTCGATTTTTTTAAGCACCTTGTCCGTCCCGGGAGGGGCAAGAGGGCTCTGCAGGCCTCGCTTATGCTGCTGGAGCACGGATTTAATGCACCAGAACCGTTGGCCTTGCTGCAGAAAAGGCACGGGCCTTTTGCCACTGAAAATATCCTTGTGACCAGGGGGGTTGAGAATTCTGTACCTCTGGGCACCCGCCTGAAGGAACTGAGCATTCCCCATGATCCAGCCGTGCTGAAGGCAAAGCGAAGACTCATCGCCGAGTTCGGCAGAACTGTCGGCAGGATGCACGCTCTGGGCATAATCCACGGGGATCTGCGGCTTAACAACGTCCTGGTCCAAAATCCTGAAGACATTCCCGGGTTTTTCTTTATCGATAACGAAAGGACCAGGAAATATAAAAGAGCTACCGACAAACTGGTCAAAAAGAACCTAGTGCAGATAAACATGCAGCGCGATGCTGTAAGCAACACGGATCGGATGAGGTTTATGAGGACGTACAGCAGACAAAGAGATTTGAATATGAGTGAAATACTATTTCTCTCCCAGATGGTTGTGGAAACGACTGATCAAAGACTCAGAAAGAAGCTTTATAAACCGACAAAAGATAAACTCCAAACTTCCTGATATTGAAAAGTTTAAAAAGGGATTTGTGTGGCAAGCGATAATTTGAAAAAGATTGTTTTCATTACCAACCTGGATGTATTGGGAGGAACTGAGAATAACCTGATTAGCATTGTTGTGCATCGCGAATTCAACAACACTTTTCAAAGTATCATCTTTTCCGGCACCCGTCCTCACAAGGCAATCAGGGCCAGAATTGAACAATCCAATGCGAAGATTGTTCAGCACAATAAATTTCACGGGCTACGGGTCCCCAAGCTTTTGAGGGATCCTTACTTCAAAAAACAAGTCAGGAACCTGCATCTTGATGTGGTGGTATTCTGGAACCACGTTGCAAGGTTTAGACAGCTTGATATCTGCAAGGAGTTGGGCATAAAGACAGTTTTTTTTGAAAGAGGAACAGGGTGGAGAGAACACGATCCACTAGCTATGAAAGGATTTCTGGATTCTGTAGACACTGTTTTAAGCAATTCCTGGGCTGGAAAACGCATGCTTACTGAAAGGTGGGGTTTTAAGGGTCAATGCGAAGTTGTGCCCAATGCTTTGAGACCTGAAATTGATACCGAGAAGGTTGTGCCAAAGAAATTTCCCGAGGAAAGGCCTTTAAGGCTGGGTGTGGCATCGAGGCTGGTGGCTTACAAAGGCGTTGCTTCTGCAGTGCTGGCTATGAATGAATTAAAAAAAAAGGGAGTTGAGGCAGAACTGCATATTGCTGGGGACGGAGTTGAATCAACAAGCCTGCAGTCCTTGTCACAAAAATTGAATGTCAGGACACTTTTTCATGGAACGCTTGAGAATATGGAGTGGTTTTATAACCATATAGATTTACTCATAGTTCCTTCTATTAGGGAACCTTTTGGTACTGTGGCTATTGAGGCTCAGGCCAAGGGATGCCCTGTACTGGCTTCCGCAGTTGATGGCTTACCTGAAGTTATTCAGCATAATAAGACCGGGTGGGTTGTAAAGCCGTCTTGGGAAATCGGAAAGTATCTAGGCTATGCAGCACAAAAGAAAGACATGCCTGGTTTAGTATTTTACCCGCATTTGGATAGGCTTGACCAGCCCTTCGCCCTAGATCCTAGAGATATAGCGAATTTAGTTTTGTGGGTAGTTAAGAATAAGCATTGTTATTCTCAGCTGAGCGAAAACGCTATTAACTTTGTCCAGGAGAATTTTAAATTTAACGAGTATATAGACAGGATCATTGGTCTTTTAAGCTCGACTCCTACAGCTACAGCTCAAACACCATCGGCAATTAAAGATTATTCTGCTTGAATTATGGATGATGGCGAGTGCTTGTCATTGCTTCTTCAAAAAGCTCCCAGAGATCTTTTATATGGTTTTCGTGGCTGAATCGTTCTTTGGCTGTGTTGTGAGCATTTTGAGAAAGCTTTTCGTACAGTTCGGGATTTTGCAAGATAAACATTAATTTTTCTGCCAGATGTTGGGGGTTAAGAGCCTTGGAAGGCATCAAGGCATCATTTTCAGGACTGTAAACAGTTTTTGGCAAGTCCTTCTTTGAGCCTCCTATTTCAGCATACTCATCAAGATCTAAAGTAGGGGCAATAGAATATCCAGTTTTTCCTTCTACAATGGTTTCTGGCAACCCTTCAATCCTTGAGACAAGCACAGGGCATCCCATATATTGTGCCTCAATACAAGCTTTTCCGAAAGTTTCTCGAATTGAAGGTACAATCAAGACATCTATATTTTTATAAAATAAGTTAATGTCTTCAGGGTTGATTAGTCCATGGAAAGTTATTTGATCTCTAAGACCAAGTCGTGAGGAGAGCTCAGAAAGGTTGTTTT
>SL_8KL_010_SEDDRAFT_10004034_pt1 | contig 11951 bp, 9 predicted proteins | sample SodLakKL_010_SED_4_FD_11160 | JGI IMG/M metagenome (IMG submission 11160) | reverse complement strand
GCATCTACTTTGTCAGCGGATGTCTCGCATAGCCGACTATAGCTCCACATCCGCTTCCTCGTATCTGCGGCAAACTTGAAAATCGCTCAGTTTAGGTACCGGTTTTCGACAGGCCGCTATTCCGGCTCCTGTTCCCGGGTTTCCCATTGGAAGCGGAGGCGCTGGGCGCGGGCGGCCATGTCGCGCTTGACCTCTTCGGGGATGATGTAGACGATGGCCGAAGCCGTCTTGTTGAAGGCCGGGGCCATGCGGGACTGGGCCACGATAGCCGCCCCGCCCGAGGGCAGAAACGTCAGCGCCAGGAAATGAAGCACCGAAACCACGATGACCGCCTTCACCGCACCGATCAGAACGCCCGCCATGCGGTCCACCATCCCCAGAAGGACCATCTTCATAAACATCCGCAGCAAGGTACCCACCAGGGTGACCGATACGGCGACCACGCCGAACAACACGATGAAAGCGGCAATTTCACGGATATAATCCGCGGATATGAAAACCTGGAAAACAGCCGAAAACGGCTCGTAACCCAGGTATGCGATATAAAAACCGCCCAAAAGCGCCGCAATCGAGGTGATCTCCCGTATACCGCCCCGCAGAAGNCCGATAATNAGGAAATACACCAGGATTACCACGACGACCATGTCAAAAGGATTCATTTNCACACCCTCATCGTTTACGAACCCTCATCACGCCTGCCACCCGAGCCGAGGTGCCGCGCTGTTCACGACCGGACCGACCGTCCCGGTTTCAGGGAAGTTCGGTTTCCCGCTGCCAACCGGACGAATTGTATTGACAAAGCCCCGGCAGCCCTTATATTTTGTGGCGTAAATAAAATATTTTTATATATCTATCAAATAGTTAAAACAGCCAAACGATTGAAACCGGGCCGCCCCGCCGGCGGGATAAAAACACAGGCCGAAAAATAAAAGCGGGAAATGCGGATACCCGGACAACCATAGCAATACCGGAGTTTTCCTTTCAAACACAAGAGATTTTTCAGCACACGCATGGCAAAATACAAGGAACACACCCAGACGGAAATGACATTTCCCGACCCGGCAACGGTCAGGGCGCTTTTCGGGGTCCACAACGACAATCTCCACCGCATCGCCGCGGCAACGGACACGAAAATACACGCCCGCGGCAACGCCGTGACCATAGAAGGCGACAACATCGCCTCGGAGCTTGCCGAAAACATGCTGGACCAGCTCTACAACCTCATCCGGGAAGGCTATCCCGTATACCCCAACGACATCGACTACGCGGCCAACGTACTTTCCCGGGACCAGAGCGCCAAACTCAAGGACATTTTCCTCGACACCATCTACATCAAGGCCAACAAGCAGACCGTGGCCCCCAAAAGCCCCATGCAGAAGGCCTACATCGATGCGATCCGGAAATACGACATCGTCTTCGGCATCGGGCCGGCCGGAACCGGCAAGACCTACCTCGCCATGGCCATGGCCGTGGCGGAACTCGCCCGGAAGCGGGTCAACCGCATCATCCTGACGCGCCCGGCCGTGGAAGCGGGCGAGGCGCTCGGGTTTCTGCCCGGGGACCTGGCAGAAAAAGTGAACCCTTACCTGCGCCCCCTCTACGACGCGTTGCACGACATGATCAAGATCGAAAAGGCCTCCGCCATGATGGAACACGGAATCATCGAGGTGGCCCCGCTGGCTTTCATGCGGGGAAGGACCCTCAACGACTCCTTCGTGATCCTGGACGAGGCCCAGAACTCCACGAGCGAACAGATGAAGATGTTTCTTACCCGTATCGGGTACAACTCCCGGGCTGTCATCACCGGCGACATCACCCAGAGCGACCTGCCGGGCAACCGGACCTCCGGGCTCGTTGAAGCGCGGGACCTGCTCCGGCATATAGAAGATATCGCTTTCGTCCATTTTACCAAACGGGACGTGGTCCGGCACAAGCTGGTGCAGAAAATCATCGACGCGTACGACACGCGGGAGGAAGCTTCGGAAAAACACAGCCAATAGCGATGCGCCTCCTTCGTCGGCACATCCTATGGCGCTTTTTCAAAGCCGTCAGATCGAGATTTTTTACGAGCGCATCATCCGGTGGCGCTTTTTCATAGTCGTCGGATCGGGGCTTTTTACGGGTGCTTCATTTTTCGCGAAACCCCCGACGTTTTGACTTGCATTGGGTACGCAGTGCTGGTAATGGATGGCGATGCATCGATCCAAGGCATCCGGGGTATCCGGGGTATCCGGGGCATCCGGAACCGGGTGCAATTGATTTCGGAAAGCCGTTTGAGCCCGGTTTATCCGCCCATATCGGGTGGAACGAACCGGTCGGACGTTTCGGAACGCTTGTTGTGAGCCGGCCATGAACATGAAATTTGCAGATCTTCGTCTGCACCGACAAAAAACCACCAAAGGCGTCGCCCTTGGGATCCTTCTGGTGGTGACCGTCCTGACCACCCTTGTTTTCTACCCCAATCTGGTCATCACGCCTCCTGCCTACGAAGCCGGGGATATCACTGACGAAAACATTAAGGCTCCCCGGGACTTTTTCGTGGAGGACCCTGCCGCCACGAACGAAAAACGAATCCAGGCCCGGAACCGGGTACAGACGATATACGATTTCGACCCCGCCGTATCCGAGCGGCTGAACCGGCAGGTGACAGCAGCATTCGCCATGCTTCGGGACAGCGGGGACGCCAATACAAACAGGCAGCCCGTTTCGGCGGCCGACAGTGAACCGGCCGCCCGCCTTGCCGCCGGGGCCGTTGACGGCTCCGCCGCGCCCGCCTTGCCGCCCGGTGGAAAAACCGAACAAAAGGCCGCATTCGAAACCGCCCTGGGCGTCTCCTTAGGCAACGGCGCGTTCAGGTTGCTCGAAAACCGTTCCTTCACCCCGGAAGCGCCCGCGCTCATCGGCGAAATCCTGGCCCGGGTACTTAATAACGGGGTGGTGGCGGACAAGGAAATGCTGCTGCGGGAACAGGACCGGGGCATCGTTCTCAAAACCGTCGGGTCCGGGGAAGAGGTCGTCGTCTGGAACCTCCGGCAGTTTTACGGGCCGGACCAGGCGAAAACCATGGTGCGGGTAGCCGGAGACCCCTTGCTCCGGGGGCTTGATTACAACCAGATCAACCTGGTGGTGGATATCGCGCAGCGGCTGATCCAGCCCAACATCACGGTAAATCGCACCCTGACGGAAAACCGGCGTCAGGAAGCCGAGCGGGGGGTCAACCCGGTCCTCTACCAGGTCAAAAAGGGAGAGATGATCCTGCGCGAGGGCCAGCGGGTCACCGATGCGGACGTGCTCAAGCTGGACGCCCTGGCCCGGCACGCGGAACGCTCCGGCATGGCCGGAAAGATCTTCGGCACCTCGCTCATCATATTCTGGCTGCTTATAATCACCTATTTCATCACCCTGCACTACCGGATCGGCGCCCATGCCCATGACAACCGGAACCTGGTCTTCATGGGGACGACACTCATCGGTTTTTTCATCCTTGCGCAGCTGTCCATATCCCTGGCCACGGCTTTCGGGCAGGGGGCAGCCATGGGCCTTGCAACGGAATCCATGTTCTACGGCATTCCCCTGGCCGCGGCCGCCATGACCGTCTGCCAGTTCGCCGGCTTTTCCGTGGCGTTTCCCTTTGCCATCGTGGTGGCGCTGGTTGCCGGGCTCCTGTTCGAAAGCAGCTACGTATACAGCATCTATTTTCTGGCCAGTTCCATTGTCGGCGCCTACTGGATCCGGCAGGTCCGGCACCGGCGGGAATTCATCGTCACCGGCGCGCAGCTGGGCATGCTCAACATCGTGCTGGCCACTTCGCTCAGCATTTACTCGGGCGACCTTTCGGCCGCCCGGGCCGGGTGGGACAGCGTCTTCGCCTTTCTGGGCGGAATCAGCGCGGGAATTCTCACCATCGGGATTTCGCCGGTGGTGGAGATGGCCTTCGGCTACACGTCCGATTCCACGCTGGCCGAACGCGCCAACCTGGATCAGCCGCTCATGCGCCGGCTGATGCTGGAAGCGCCCGGCACCTATCACCACAGCGTCATCGTCGGCTCCCTGGTGGAGGCGGCGGCCGCGGAAATCGGAGCAAACCCGTTGGTGGCGAAAGTGGGCGGCTACTACCACGACATCGGCAAGCTCAAAAACCCGCAGCATTTCATCGAAAACCAGAAAAACTGCAAAAACATCCACAACAAGCTTGCCCCGTCCATGTCGTGTCTGATACTGATATCCCATATCAAAAACGGCGTGGAGCTGGCCCGGGCCAACCGCCTGGAACCGGAAATCGTCGACGCCATCAGGCAGCACCACGGCACAAGCACCATCACCTTTTTCTATGAAAAGGCCAAAAGCCAGAAAAAAGACCAGCCCGTCAACATCGACAACTTCCGGTACCCGGGGCCCAAACCCCGGACAAAGGAAACGGCGCTGGTCATGCTGGCCGACCAGGTGGAAGCCGCGTCCCGGACGCTGGAGAACCCGTCCCACGCAAGAATCCAGGGGCTTGTCCAGTATCTCATCAACAAGGTGTTCTCGGACAACCAGTTAAACGAATGCCCCCTGACCCTGAAGGATCTTCACATTATCGCCCGGACCTTCGTGAAAATCCTGACCGGCATCCACCACCACCGCGTGGAATACCCCGATAAACCGCAAACCGGCAGCAAAAAGGAGCACAATGGGGGTTCTGATCACAAACCAACAGAGCCTGCGAAGCATCAGGGAGGACCTGATACGGAAAACGGCCGGAGCGCTCTTAAGCGACTTGGGCAGTCCTGACGGCGAGCTTTCCATCCTGCTGACGGACGATGCCGGCATCGAATCGATCAACCGGGAGTATTTCAACCGGCCCCGTCCAACCAACGTCATTTCCTTTTCCATGGTGGAAGGCGAATTTTCCGATGTGAACCCGGAGGCCAGCATGCTGGGCGATATCGTCGTTTCGGTGGAAACGGCCGTGCGCGAAGCGCGGGAAGCGGGCATCCCCGAATGGGAGCGCATCGCCGAACTCCTGGTGCACGGGCTGCTCCATATCGTGGGCTACGACCACGAGGCCCCGGATGCGGACACTGCCGCCATGGAGGCCAGAAGCGCCCGGCTCATGGAAATGCTCGGCTCGGAAGGGCTTCTGGACGAATTTCCGGTGCAACCCGAAGAACCAGCAGAAAGGCGGGATGAATGACAAAACTGGCAGTGAACGTGGACCACGTGGCGACCATCCGTCAGGCCCGGGGAGGCGTCTACCCGGACCCGGTGCACGCGGCGGTCCTGGCGGAACTGGGCGGAGCCGACGGCATCGTCGTCCACCTGCGCGAGGACCGGCGCCACATCCAGGACCGGGACCTGAAGCTGCTCCGGCAGACCGTGCTGTCCCGGCTCATCCTTGAAATGGCCGCAACGCCCGAGATGATCGGCATCGCGCGCGAGATCAAACCGGATTTGGTAACCCTGGTCCCGGAAAAGCGGACCGAGGTGACCACCGAAGGCGGACTCGACGTGAAAGGCGCAATCGAGCCCGTGCGCGACGCCGTGGCGCGCCTTCATGACGGCGGCCTGGCGGTGAGCATCTTCATCGATCCGGATTCCCGGCAGATCGAGGCCGCCGCCAAAACCGGGGCCGAAATGGTCGAAATTCACACCGGCCAGTACTGCGACGCGCGCTCTGAGACGGAAAAGGAGCGCTGCTTCGGGGACATCGCGGACGCGGCGCGCACCGCAAGAAACCTGGACCTGGGCGTCAACGCGGGCCACGGGCTGTGCTACAACACCATCAAACGGTTTTCCGGCACCGGCATCGTGGATGAATTCTCCATCGGTCATTCCATTGTGGCGCGCTCGGTCCTGGTGGGCATGAAAGAAGCGGTCCGGGAGATGCGGGAACTGGTCAGGGACACGTAGCGCGGACGTGCGAAACCGTGCAGCCTCCGCCGCGGCCGGCTGCAGCCGCCCGCCCGGCAATTCGCCAAACAATGCCCGAGGGAAACCGGGATTTATCGTTCAGGTCAAGGACGGCGGAAAAGGGTTTCCGGTCGGGCGTCAAAATCAAGGAGAAGCCCATGTACTTGCTCACGGCAAAAGAAATGCGGCGCATGGACGAAATGACCATCGAGGATTTCGGCCTCCCCGGCCGCGTACTGATGGAAAACGCCGGACGCGGGGCCACGCGGGTAATCCTGGAAAATTTTCCGGACATCTGTGCCGGAGACGTTGTCGTTGTGGCGGGGGCCGGCAACAACGGCGGAGACGGGTTCGTGATCGCACGCTACCTCGTGCAGGCCGGCGTCAACGTAACGGTTTACCTTCTGGCCGAGCGGAAAAAAGTGCGGGGCGATGCGCTGGCCAACCTGGAGCTGCTGTCCGCCCTGGACGTGGAAGTGGTCGAAGTGCCCGACGAAAACGCTTTCGTCCGGCACAAGGCGGCCATGGGGAAAAACAGCCTCTGGGTGGACGCCATTCTGGGAACCGGGCTGACCGATACGGTCAAGGGATATTTCCAGGCGGTGATCGGATACATCAACAACCACCCGAGCCCGGTATTCGCCGTGGATATCCCCTCCGGGCTCAGCTCGGAGACGGGGACCCCCTGCGGCGCCGCCATCCGGGCGGATGTAACGGCGACATTCGCCTTTGCTAAAATCGGCCACATGCTGATGCCGGGCGCGGGGTTCACGGGCCGGCTGCATATCATCGACATTGGCATTCCGCCCTTTGTGGTGGAGCACGTGGGACCGCGCCAGCACCTCTCCCGGCTGGCCGAGATCCGCGCAAGCATGAAATCCAGGCCCCCGCAGGCCCACAAGGGGACCACGGGGCATCTGGCCGTGGCGGCCGGATCACCGGGAAAAACGGGCGCGGCCGCCATGACCGCCATGGCGGCCATGCGCTGCGGTGCTGGCCTGGTGACCGTTGCCGTACCCGGAAGCATCAACCCCACGCTCGAAGCCCTGGCCTGCGAAGCCATGAGCGTTCCCATGGACGACAACGGCGACGGCATACTGACCAGCGCCATGCTCAACGATATCCTTTCGATCCTTAAAGAAAAACACTGCCTGGCCGTCGGGCCGGGCATCGGCACCGACGGGCGGACGCAAAAACTGGTGGAAAACCTGGTATCCCGGTCGCCCGTGCCGCTGGTTATCGATGCCGACGGGCTCAACTGCATCGCCGGGAACCCGGAAATCCTGAAAGGGAAAAAAGCCGATGCGGTGCTCACCCCCCATCCCGGCGAGATGGCGCGGCTGACGGGGCTCGATACCGGAGAAATCCAGAAGGACCGGGTCGGTTGCGCGCGCGACCTTGCGCAGTCTCTGCAGGTTCACGTGGTCCTCAAGGGGGCCCGGACCGTTATCGCCCTGCCGGACGGCCGTGTCCACGTCAACCCCACCGGCAACCCCGGCATGGCATCCGGCGGAATGGGGGATGTTCTGACCGGTATGATCGCGGGCTTCATCGCCCAGGGATACACCACGCGCGCCGCCCTCCGGATCGCCGTCTACCTTCACGGCGCAGCAGCCGACATGATACACCGGCAGCGGGCGCCCTACGGATACCTTGCCAGCGATGTCATGAACATGATCCCCGATACCATCCGGGCGGTTTTGGACGGTTCGTATGTCAATCCCGCAGCAGCCTGCACCCCGATCCTTTAGCCCGAACCGCCGCCGAGGCGTAACGGGAAAGGAATAACCCGGACAAATCCCGGTTTTTCCGAAATCGAAATCGAAATCGGGATCGGGATCGGGATCGAAAAGCACCGGCTCCGGAATGAACCGTCGTTTCCGTAAAGATCCAGCCGCCGCACCGCGCCCAATGTATTGAAATTTCACCTGCGACGGGAGCATAGGATGTGCTGACGAAGGAAGCGCATCGTTTAAATAAACGGCGCTGCGACAATTATTCCCAAGGGAAAATGGCGTTTGCGATGCGCTTCCTTCGTCAGCACATCCTATGCCGTCAGAGCGCGGATTTGTGGGAGCCTCGTCATACAAAACGAAAAAATCCGATTTCGATTTCGATTTGGATTTCGATTTCGATTTGGATTTCGATTTTGGGAGGGGCAAAGAACAAAGACGATAAAGACAGACCATGAACCAACCGATCGATATACAAACCAACACCCCGGAAGAAACGACAGCCCTGGGGGAAGCCGTGGGGCGGGCCATCGAAAAGCCGGTGGTCATAGCCCTTTTCGGTGACCTGGGAAGCGGAAAGACCGTCTGGGTAAAAGGTCTTGCCGCCGGCCTGGGGGTATCCCCCGACTATCCCGTCACATCGCCGACATTCGCACTGGTNAACGAATACGAAGGCCGGCTTATGCTCTTTCACGCCGACCTGTACCGGCTTTCCGGCGCGGCGGACACGGAGGACCTGGGTTTCGACGAAATCCTTTCCGGTAAGGGAGTCGTGGCCGTCGAGTGGGCCGAACGCATGGATGATCCGGACTTTGCGCCGGATATCGCCGTCGAAATCAGTGAAACGGGAAGTACCGGCCGTTGCTTCACGTTCTTTTTTTATGGACCCGGCCTCGATAATCTGGTAGAGACCCTGCATCGTTTTTGACGACTTCATCAAAAAATCCACCCATTCAACCCAATGCAAGGACCGGCAATGGCGCTCATCGTACAAAAATTCGGTGGCACCTCGGTCGGCGACCTGGACCGGATCCGGAACGTCGCCGAACGGGTCGCCAGAACCTACGACAAGGGAAACGACATGGTGGTAATCCTCTCCGCCATGAGCGGAGAGACGGACCGCCTTTTGGATATGGCGGCAAAAATCACCGAAATCCCGGACCGCCGGGAAGTGGACGCCCTGGTATCGACCGGCGAGCAGGTATCGGTTTCCCTTATGGCCATCACCCTGCGTGCCATGGGTTACAAGGCATGCTCCATGCTCGGGGGGCAGGCGGAGATCCTCACCGACTCCAGCCACACCCGGGCCCGCATACTCGACATCAAGGCCTCGCGCATCAAAAATCTGCTGGAAGACCGGAATATCGTAATCGTGGCGGGGTTCCAGGGAGTGGACGAAAAAGGGGACATCACCACTTTAGGACGGGGCGGATCGGACACATCCGCCGTGGCGGTGGCTGCCGCGCTCCGGGCGGATCGGTGCGAGATCTTCACGGACGTGGACGGCATTTACACGGCCGACCCCAACATCTGTTCGAAAGCCCGGAAACTCGACCGGATCTCCTACGACGAAATGCTTGAAATGGCAAGTCTCGGGGCCAGGGTGCTACAGATCCGCTCGGTGGAGTTTGCGAAAAAATACGACGTGCCGATTCACGTCAGGTCATCGTTTAGCGAGGAGGAAGGTACCATGGTAGTCTATGAGGACGCCAACATGGAAAAAGTCGTGGTTTCGGGCGTAACCCACAACAAGAACGAAGCCCGGATCACCCTGAGCAAGGTTCCCGACCGGCCCGGCATCGCCATGCAGATCCTGACGCCCGTTGCCGAAGCCGGCATCGGCGTCGACATGATCATCCAGAACACCCGCGCGGGAAATATGACGGACCTTACGTTTACGGTTCCCAAGTCGGATTTCGAGGCGGCACTTGAAATCGAGAAAAGGGTCGCAGAGAATATCGGCGCCGAGGATGTGGTGGGCGACAAGAACATCGCCAAGGTGTCGGTCGTGGGCGTGGGCATGCGAAGCCACTCGGGCGTTGCCTCGAAAATGTTCGCCGCACTGGCTGCTGAAAACATCAACATCCTGATGATTTCGACTTCCGAGATCCGGATTTCGTGCGTCATCGAAGAGAAATATACGGAACTGGCGGTGCGGACGCTGCATTCGGCATTCGGGCTGGACGCGGAAGGATGAGACATTGGTCGGTGGGCGGTAGTCGGTAATCAGTAGCCGGTGGGCAGTGGTCGGTGGTCGGAAGGCAGGAGGGGGACGGCCGGTATGAAGAAATTCAGGAAGGATCAGATCCTTTTTACGATTATCGTGGCGATCATCATTATCGCCTTTATCCTACGACGAACGATGCAGGGCCTCTAACGCCCCGGCGATCTCGGATGCAAGCATCTCGGCCGCGATTTCAGGCTCCTCCGCATCCCGGATCGGGCGGCCGACAACGAGGTGGTCGGCTCCGTTTTCAATGGCCATGGCCGGCGTCGTCACCCGCTTCTGGTCGTCCGCATCATCCACCGACCAGGCCGGCCGGATGCCGGGAACCATGGTAATGAAATCCGGGCCAAAGGCCTCCCGGATGCTTTTGACCTCCGAACCGGCACATACCACGCCGGCGCATCCGGCGTCACGGGCCATTTTTGCCCGGAGCATGACAAGTTCCCGGACATTTTCGCTGTAGCGCTTCTCAAAACCCGCCGCCCCGATGTCTTCGCCGGTGACGGAAGTAAGAACCGTAACCCCGAGAACCTTTACCGCCCCGCCCCCGCCCTGCACGGCGGCCCCGAGCATCCGGCTGCTTTCGCCGCAATGGACCGTCGTAAAGTCCACCTTCCAACCCGCCACCTGCACCATTGCACGGCGCACGGTCTCGGGGATGTCATGGAGCTTGAGGTCCAGAAAAATCTTCGCGTCGCTTTCGCCCTGCACGGTTTTGACAATCCGGTTTCCGCCCCGCACGAACAGTTCCAGGCCCACCTTGAACATGCCCACGTACCCGGAAAGCCGCCGGACATACCGGGCCGCCTGCTCGACCGTCGGCAAGTCCAATGGAAAGACGATGTAGTCCCTGGGCGTGCGCATAGCTTTTCTCCTTTTCAGGTCTGACGGCTTCGGAAAAAGCCCAATATCTGCGCCTCCACGCGATTACTCAGCGCATAGGATGTGCTGACGAAGGAAGCGCATCGTTTTAACACCGCCGTAACAAATCCCGTAGGAAAGTGACGTTTATGATGCGCCCCGGCGCAGATCTCGGGGATTTTACAAAGCCGTCATTTTGACGGATGCTTCAGCTTGTATATACCCCATAACCATTGGGGCCGTAAAACATTTTGTGCCGGGGCGCGCTTTTTTTCCGGCCGATGCGGGGCGCCCCGAAACGCGCAGAAAAAAAAGGAATTGAAAACAAAGGGCTTATGATGGTATCAATTGGCGAATAACGGAACAGGCACGCTACACTGAACACAACCCGGGATTTCACCAGTCCATGAACAACAAACGCACCGGAGATGAAAAGCACACCGGGGACGAAAAACGTTCCGACGGAAAGGAAGCCCCGGGCCGTCTGCTCCGGAAGCTCCCGTCCGTCGATACCCTGATCGGGAAAACCACGGGCAGTCCGGAGTTTGCGGATACCCCCCGCGCGGTGGTCATCGATGCTATCCGCAAATCCGTGGAAGAGCTGCGCCAGGCCATACAGGCGGATCCGGACGGTTTCAGTGAAACGCGGCTCGCACCGGAAGCCATCGACCGGCGAATAGAACAAAAGATCAGGGCCGCCATGGCCGAAAACCTCGTTTCACTGGTGAACGCCACAGGCGTCGTGGTCCATACCAACCTGGGCCGCTCGCTTCTGGCCAAAGACGCGATCCGCCACATGACGGATATCTCGGAACGATATTCCAACCTGGAGTTCGACCTGGAAAGCGGAAAAAGAGGATCGCGCTACACCGCCGTCGAAGACATCCTGTGCGAAATCAGCGGCGCCGAGGCGGCCATGGTGGTGAACAACAACGCGGCGGCCGTGCTTCTGGCCCTGGACACGCTGGCAAGGGACAGGGAGGTCATCGTGTCCCGGGGGGAATTGGTGGAAATCGGCGGCTCGTTCCGGATACCGGACATCATGGCCAAAAGCGGCGGGATCCTGCACGAGGTCGGCACCACCAACCGGACCCATCCCCGCGATTACGAGCAGGCGATCAACGAAAACACGGGCCTTCTTCTCAAGGTTCACACGAGCAATTACGCCATTGTAGGGTTTTCCGCCAGTGTCGGCCTCGCCGGGCTCGTTGATATGGGCAAACGGCGGGGCCTGCCGG
>SL_8KL_010_SEDDRAFT_10004032_pt1 | contig 11954 bp, 11 predicted proteins | sample SodLakKL_010_SED_4_FD_11160 | JGI IMG/M metagenome (IMG submission 11160) | reverse complement strand
GAGAAAATTTTTTCTGTGCCTGCAAAAGTCATTTCTGAAAATTTAGCGTAACTTCGTGGGGATTTTTAAGGCTGCAAAGATAAACCGTTTTTAGCAATGGAAACACATATCAACAAAAAGGTTTCAAGGGCCCTGATATCAGTGTATGACAAGGAACCGGCAAGGGAACTCGTGGAGGCCCTTCATGCACAAAATGTTGAAATCATTTCCACAGGGGGAACCATGCAGTTTATCCGGGATGAGCTCAATATTCCTGTTACACCCGTTGAGGAACTGACGACTTATCCGTCAATTCTGGGTGGCCGTGTCAAAACCCTTCATCCTGCGGTTTTTGGAGGCATTCTGTGCCGTCCGGGAATTGAGGCGGATGATGAAGCCCTCAGTGAATACCACATTCAGGCCATTGACATGGTGGTGGTTGATCTGTATCCCTTTGAAAAGACGCTGTTGTCGGGTGCAAGCCATGATGAGCTGGTTGAGAAGATTGATGTTGGGGGTGTTTCACTGATCCGTGCTGCAGCCAAGAATTTCAGGCACGTACTGGTGGTACCTTCTTCCGCATATTTTGAGGAGGTCACAAAACTGGTTCAGGAAAATGAGGCGGTTATCTCTCCGGCAGTTCGCCGAAAAATGGCGGCTGCTGCATTTGATGTGTCTTCCCATTACGATACGGCAATTTTCGGGTACATGAACAATGGCGAACTGGATGTATTCAAGGAAAGCATTCAGGATGCCCACCCGTTACGGTATGGTGAAAATCCGCATCAGCAGGGTTGTTTTTACGGGAAACCTGAGGACATTTTTGAGCAGATCAGTGGCAAAGCCCTGTCTTATAACAATCTGCTTGACGTGGATGCGGCCATGGGCCTGATGGCTGAATATTTTGCCCCGACTTTTGCCATTATCAAACATACCAACCCGTGTGGTGTGGCTTCAAGGTCTTCCATTGAAGACGCATGGCGGGATGCCCTTGCCGGGGATCCGGTTTCGGCATTTGGCGGCATTCTGATAGCCAACAGAGATGTTTCCGGAGAACTGGCAGAACAGATCAGTGATTTGTTTTTTGAAGTGCTGATTGCTCCCGGGTTTGACGAAAAGAGCATTGAGGTGCTTACTCAGAAAAAGAACCGCATTTTGTTGCGTACCAAATCATTCATCACACCGGAGGTACGTTATCGCTCCATTTTGAATGGGGTGCTGTGGCAAACCCAGGACCATAAAAACAGCCTTCCGGATCAATGGAAAATGGCCACTGTCCGCCATCCCTCGGAAGAGGAGGAAAGGGATCTCGTATTTGCCAACACCGTGGTCAAACATTTGAAATCCAATGCCATTGCCCTTGTAAAAAACACCATGTTGCTTGGTTCGGGTATGGGGCAAACCTCAAGGATTGATGCCCTGAAGCAGGCCATTGAAAAGGCTCAGTCGCAGGGGCATGACCTTCAGGGAGCGGTCATGGCCTCCGATGCATTCTTTCCGTTCCCCGACAGTGTGGAGATTGCGCACAGGCATGGCATACGCGCAGTGGTTCAGCCGGGCGGATCCGTAAAAGACAAGGCTTCCGTGGATTTCTGCAATGAGTCAGGGATGGCCATGGCATTTACCGGAAACAGACATTTTAAACATTAGAACCCGGAGAGCCCCGGCCGGTTAACTTTTCGGGGAGACTGAAGCGGAGCCTTGGCTTCGTGTGACTTATTTCAACACAACAATAACTAATCTGTAAGATACGATGGGCTTATTTTCTTTTTTGACCAAGGAGATTGCGATTGACCTTGGTACGGCCAATTCCATTATTATTCACAACGACAAGGTGGTGGTGGAGGAGCCTTCGATAGTGGCGATGAATCGCACAACCGGTGAGATGATTGCAGTCGGGAAGCAGGCATTGATGATGCACGGTAAAACCCATGAAAACATCAAGACTTTGCGTCCCCTTCGCGATGGTGTCATCGCAGACTTCCAGGCTGCGGAGGCCATGATCCGGGCCATGATCAAAATGACAGAAACAAAAAAACCACTGTTCCCCCCTTCACTGAAAATGGTAATCTGTATTCCTTCGGGGATTACAGAGGTTGAAGAAAGGGCGGTGCGCGACAGTTGCGAGCAGGCCGGCGCCAAAGAGGTGAGACTGATCCATGAGCCTATGGCTGCTGCCATTGGTATCGGCATTGATGTACTGGAGCCCGTCGGGAACATGGTGATCGATATCGGGGGAGGTACAACTGAGATTGCCGTGATTGCACTTGGTGGTATCGTTTGCAATAAATCCATCCGCATTGCCGGTGACGACTTCAATACCGATATCATGGAGTATATGCGTAAGCAGCATAACATTCTCGTTGGTGAACGGACTGCTGAAAAGATCAAGATAGAAGTGGGTACTGCCCTCACTGAATATGACAACCCGCCGGATGATTTTGCTGTGCACGGGCGGGATATGATGACCGGTGTGCCCAAAGAAATCAGCGTAAGCTATTCGGAAGTGGCCCATTGCCTTGATAAATCACTGACCAAGATTGAGGCAGCGGTCATGAACGCCCTTGAGATGACGCCACCGGAGCTTGCGGCTGACATATACCGCACAGGTATTTATATGGCCGGTGGAGGTTCGCTGTTGCGGGGGCTGGACAAGAGAATATCGATTAAGACCAAGCTCAAGGTTCATGTGGCAGAAGATCCGTTGCGGGCAGTGGCCAGGGGAACTGGAATTGCCCTGAAGAATTTTGACAAATTCCCTTTCCTGATCAAGTAAAACTGCCGGTCAGGCAGGGTTTTGAACATCCCGTTATGCGTAACCTGTTTCGGTTTATCAGGCGGTATCACTTTTTTTTTCTCTTTCTGCTCCTGCAGGTGGTGGCCTTGTTATTTACGCTCAGCAGCCAGCATTTTCACCAGGCCCATTTGTTTCATTCCAGCAATACCCTGGTCGGCCATGTATACCAGACCTACAATCAGGTCAGCGGATACATGCACCTGAGGGAGGTCAACCAGCAACTGCTGGATGAGAACATGCGGCTGCTGGAAAGACAAAGGGAGAATTTTCTCATCACCGATCAGCAGGTATTCGAACACCAGGACAGCGTGTTCCGTCGCAGGTATTCCTATCTGAATGCCGGGGTGATCAACAAGTCTGTGAATCGCCGGAATAATTATCTGACGCTGAATAAAGGACGGCTGCACGGGATTGAGCCGGATATGGGAGTGATCACCGGTAACGGGGTGGCCGGAATCGTCATGCATGTTTCGGATAATTTCAGTTCTGTGATGTCTCTTTTACACAGTGATATGATGGTGAGTGTAAAAATCGGAAAGAACGATCATATCGGAACGCTGCAGTGGGAGGGGGGAGACTACCGGAGAACGGTCATGTCTTACATCCCGCCCCATGTGGATCTGAGCGTGGGAGACTCTATTTTTACCAGCGGACATTCATTGGTGTTTCCCGAAAATGTATTTGTGGGAACCATTGAAGACTGGGAGATCAGGAGGGGAGAAAATTTCTTTACCGCCACCGTGAAGCTGGCCATCGATCATAACAAGTTGTCTTTGGTATATGTGGTTAAAAACCTGATGAGGGAAGAGCAGGAAGAGCTGGAATCTGCTGCCCCGGGGGGAATTCAATTTTAAAGCCTGAAGTTATGTCGCGCCGGAAATTGTTTCTGATGTTTGCCGGACTTGTTTTGTTACAGGTGCTGATATTGAACAATGTGTATATGGGTGGTTTTATCAACCCTCAGCTGTATGTATTGTTTGTGCTGATCCTTCCCTTTGACATCCGGGGGTGGCACCTGCTGTTGCTGGCCTTTTTTCTGGGTTTGGTGATTGATGTGTTTGAGGATTCACTTGCGATCCATGCTGCGGCAACGGTAATGCTTGCCTTTGCCAGGCCTTATATGCTGAAGCTTCTTACCGGCAAGCAACCTGATGATGCCGGTGATGTGCCTTCTTTCCGGACTTTGGGTACCATGACCCTTTTTACCTACGCCCTGAGCCTCATCCTGCTTCATCACATGGTGCTTTTCTTTTTGGAAGCGTTTCATTTTCGTGATGTTACTGCCACCCTCATGAGGGTGGTTCTCAGTGGAGGCCTTACCCTTCTTTTTGTGATCATTGGGTTTGCCCTGTTTAACAGGCCTTCTGCAAAACGCTGACAGTCAAAGCCGGGTCACTGGTTAAAAAATCTTAAAAGGATTTTAGCTGAAATAAATGTTTATAACTTTGAGTGGTTAATCATGGCCACTCCATTGTTATGTTTCGTATAACCCTGATATTCATCTCCATAGTTGTGCTGTTAAATTCCTGCCGATCCGGCAGCCAGGAAGGTGAGGCCAATCATTACCGGCTGGAAGGACGATTGGAGGGTGTGTCGGGTAATCAGCTGGAAGTTCAGGAGTTGACCACCAATGATCTTATTCCGCTCGATACCATAGATGTAGACCAGGATGGAAGTTTTTCCTACCGGGGTGTCATTGATGAGGCGGGTTTTTATATTCTGAAGGCTGATGATGCCAATCAAATCACCCTTGTGATTGAACCCGGAGATGAAATTTCACTGAAGGGCGATGCATCAAATATGCAGGAAACATTATCAGTGGAAGGATCCGAATGTTCTGTACTGTTATCCGAATTGAACGGCCGCCTCAGGGAAAGCTATATAAAAGTTGACTCCCTGTCTGCCGTATTTGAGGCCAGCCAGTATACAGATAGTTTTCCCGAGGTAAGGGATCGGCTGAACCGCATCTACAATGAAATTTTTGAAGACCACCAGGACTATGTGAAGTCTTTTATCAGTGACAATCCCCAGTCACTGGCTTCCATCATTGCTTTATACCAGTTTTTTGGCAACCACCTGCTGCTGAATGAAAGCGAGGATTTTGAATATTTTGTCAAACTGAGTGAATCTCTTTCTGAAATCTATCCCACAAACCGGCACGTGATGGATTTGAAACGCCGTGTGAGCCGTCACAAACGGGATGAGGAAAGAAGGAGGGCCGCGGAGGAGAGCCTGGCCATCGGAGCTGAAGCCCCCGAAATTGTACTGCCTGATCCGGAGGGGAATATGCAGGCTTTGTCGGATCTTCGCGGAAATTATGTATTGATCGACTTCTGGGCCTCCTGGTGCACTCCCTGCCGGGAAGCCAATCCCCGTTTAAGGGAAATTTATGAAACCTACCAGTCGCATGGCTTTGAAATTTACGGCATTTCACTGGACCGGACTGAAACCCAATGGTTGCAGGGTATTGAAGAAGATTCTTTAACCTGGACCCAGGTAAGTGACCTCAGGTTTTGGAGCTCTCCCGTTGTAAGTCTGTACAACGTGGAGAGCATTCCATATACCGTTCTGATTGATCCTGAGGGTCGTATCCTTCATAAAGATGTGTCGGTCAGTGAGCTTGAAAACATTCTTGCCGCGAAATTCGGCAGCTGACAAACCGGCTACCAGGCTGATCTACCAGAGTTTTTCAACGTCGTATGCGTCTTCTGTAATGGATTCGTAGTGGTCTGAAGGCAGATCCCAGCTCAGCAATTCGGCTTTTTCGTTTAAAACGGCCATTCTCCTGTTTTGGGCATCGAATATCATGGTGCCGCTGTAATTATAGGACGGCGGGTAATAAATATGCACGCTGATTGTGGGCTCCAGGGGTGATGTGTTTTGTAGTTTGTGGATTACGTTGTAAGGTTCGTAAATGACTTCACCCGGTTTAAAGGTTTTGGTGGGATGCAAAAAGATTTTTTTCTTTCTTGGCGCAAATCCGTAAAGGGTTTCAGCCACAATGCCCTGAAGGGGAACCACATATCCCCAGAAATTTCTGTGCTGATGAATGGGTAGCAAAAATTGCGGGGGCCAGGTCATGATAAAAACCTGGAATGGTTCTTCCATGAGCTTTATCTTGTTGTATTTGTCCAGATCATACCCTTTGATGTGATCTTCATACGACAATTGACTCAGGTCAATTTGTGCAAGCGCATTTTTGATGTCCTGAGGATCCGGTTGTTTTACGTCCAGGTTCTTTAAAATTTCCAGTAAATTTTTCATTTCGACGGTTTTATTTTTTGTGTGTTCGTTATTTAGAGATGTATCTGTTTGCTGCAATCCGGCATTGTTTTCGAGGTTAAATATACTATATTCTGAGGAAACCCGGTTAATGTAAAGGCCATTTTCAATCGTTTGAGGTGAATCCGGGACAGAGGTCCGGCGTTTTTCTGTATATTTGGCATTAAACCGGCGGAGCCTGCTCCGAAAGCCGGAAAATTGCATCATCTGAAAACCACAAACCAGACATATGTCAGATGCCGGAAAGGTGTATTTTATCTCGGACAGTCATCTGGGGGTTCCGGACAGGGAGTCCAGCCTGGAGCGGGAAAAGTTGTTTGTAAAGTGGCTGGATGAGGTCAGCGCTGACGCTTCTTCCATTTATTTGCTGGGCGATATTTTTGATTTCTGGTTTGAGTATGCCACCGTTGTACCTAAAGGCTATGTACGCCTGCTTGGGAAGCTTGCAGAACTATCTGATGATGGTATTGCCATTCATTATTTCACCGGCAACCATGACATGTGGGTGTTCAGTTACTTTCAAGAAGAAATGGGTTTGAAGATGCATCGTCATCCCGTAGAGCATACCCTGTCAGGTAAACGTTTTTTTATTGGCCATGGCGACGGGCTTGGGCCGGGAGATGCCGGTTATAAAATGTTGAAGGCCTTTTTCTCCTGCCGTTTTTGCCAGAAAATGTTTTCCTGGCTGCATCCGGGTCTTGGTATCCGGCTGGCCAATGCATGGTCAAGAAAAAGCCGTTCGGCCAATGCCCGAAAGGACGAAATATTTCTGGGAGAAGATAAGGAAAGGCTTGTTCAGTTCTGCCTGGAGGTACTAAAAACCAGGCAGGTAGATTATTTCGTATTTGGCCACAGGCACCTGCCCCTAAATATGGAGGTTCGTCCCGGGGTACACTATCTGAATACCGGCGACTGGATCAACCACTTTTCGTACGCTGTTTTTGACGGAGAACAATTGAGCCTGAAGAAATACAGGGATCGGAAATAATGACTTTTTTTGGTGCTTATACAGTGAGGGGATACAGATGCTAAAGTGAGGGGATACAGATGCTAAAGGTCGTTCCCTCTGCTTCATCCGACTCAACCCGAACGGTTCCCCGCAGGTATTTTTCGGTCAGGATTTTGATACTGTAAGCACCCCATCCTCTTCCCGCCCCCTTCGTGGAGTAGGCTTTCTGAAAAAGTTTCAGCTGTGAGGAACGGGGAATGAACTGGGGGTTTTTCACAGTGAAATATGCCTTGCGGGTTTTCGGGTCAAACCCGGATATCACCTTTACCGGATCATGATTATTTGTGGCCTCGAAAGCGTTTTTGACCATGTTGATCAATACCCTGCGCAGAAGGGTCCGCTCGGTGATGATATTATCCCCGGCTTTTTTCAGTTCCACTTTTCGTTGACTGAATTTTTGCATGTTGTTCAGCGAACGAACCACCTCTTCGGTGATTTCACCGATGTTAACCTCTTCATAATTTGGTTTCAGTGTGCGGGTTTCAACATTGCTGATCAGGCGGTAAGATTGTACTTCATCAGATATGGCCGTGGATACATCGCTGAGCATTTGCCTGACCTTTTTTTCGGGAAGGTCATCAAACGCCTCATTCAAACCCTGAAGGATGGCAGCGGAATTCATAATATCATGGAGGAAAATGTTTTCAAGCATTTGTCTCCTTTTGCGGTCGCTGATATCTTCCAGGGCTGCAAAAATGAAACCTTCATCCATGTATTCAAAAGGCCTTGTGAGTACACTGAGAGTCAGTGAGCTGCCATTGTTGAGTGAAATATTGCATTCCTCTTTCCCTTGTTTTCCGCTTTCGCTGGTTTTCAGGGCAAGATTGAAACCGCAGACATTACAAAACTCGGTTGATCCGCAGCCAAGTTCCCCTTCTTTAATGTTGATGCACCCAAGGCACTCTCCCGGCCGCTGCCCCGTTGGCCGGTTTGTTTCCGGTTGTTGCCCTGGAACAGGAAGGCGGTTCAGGTATAACACCTGGCGGTGCATATTCAGTATCATAATTATATTTGGGGTATCGCGCAGCAACTCCGGGAATAATCCGCTTTGTATAATAAGGTTTGCCTGAGCCTTCAGGGTTGCCGGGTCACTTTTTATCGTGGGGTCAAACATATCAATAACCAATGGTGTGTTGGCTAAATTACAAAAAACTTGTACAGGGACTTACTTTCTAGGCCACGGCTTTGTATATTTGTGTGAAGCGCATTAAACAACAAGGGTATGTTAAACGACAAGGATATTCAGCAACTCAGGGAAAAAGGAATCACCAAAGAGGGGTTCCTCAGGCAAATCGATCATTTTAAAAAAGGCTTTCCGCCTTTGGATTTAGACCGTCCTGCCACCATTGGAGATGGCATTCTCCGGGTGCAGGACCAGAAAGTCAAATGGCTGGCAGACTACTTCAGCAAAGAGGCCGGAAACTACCGCATTAATAAATTTGTGCCTGCCAGCGGGGCGGCCACCAGGATGTTCAGGGATGTTTTTGTATGGAGGGATTTGATTGCCGCGGGTGTGGAGATTGAAAGCCTTCTGTCATCCAGGCCAGAGGCCCGGTTGTTTTTTGAGAAAATCAGGGATTTCGCCTTCTGGGATGATCTGGTGCTGGCGCTTGACAAAGATGACCTGGTTGCAGAGCATTTGCTGGAAGAAAAGAATTACCTGCCTTTGCTGGACTATCTGCTGTTTGATTACGGACTGGACTATGCCAGCCTTCCCAAAGCCCTGATAGCTTTTCACAGATACAGGAAGGACTACAGAACCCCACTGGAAGAACATATGGTGGAGGGCGCGGATTATGCCAGGGATCATCAGAACAAGGTACGGCTTCACTTTACTTTGTCTCCCGAACATATCCGGCCTTTCAGGGAACGCCTGAAAAAGACACAGCCCTTTTTTGAAAAGGAATTCGGACTCAGTTTTGAGATATCTCATTCCGTGCAGAAGCCATCAACCGATACCATTGCCGTGGGCAAGGACAATCTGCCTTTCCGCGAGAAGGATGGTTCGCTGTTTTTTCGCCCCGGTGGTCATGGAGCCCTGATTGACAATCTCAATGAACTTGAAGATGACCTGATCTTCATCAAAAACATTGATAACGTGGTGCCGGACTGGCTCAAACCGGATACGCTCCTGTATAAAAAGGTGCTCGGGGGTCTTATGCTGGAACTTCAGAAAGAGGCATTTGCCTGGCTGCACCGGATCGACAAGGGTCGTCTGAGTGATTTGGAATATGCACAAGCCGTTGATTTCGCAGTAAACAGCCTGAATATCCACCGGTCATTATTGCCGGAAGATCCGGGAGATGGTCAAAAAGTGCTTCACGAACGGCTGAATCGTCCGCTGCGGGTATGCGGAATGGTAAAAAATGAAGGAGAGCCCGGCGGAGGACCTTTCTGGGTAAAGGATCCCACAGACGGAAGTCTTTCATTGCAGATTGTTGAAATGTCGCAGATCAACCGGAAAGATCCGGATCAGGAGGCTGCGGTGAAAAAGGCCACCCATTTTAACCCGGTAGATCTGGTTTGCTCTGTGAGAAACTATAAGGAGGAGTCTTTTGACCTGAAAGAATACATTGATCAGGAAACAGGCTTTATCAGTTACAAATCAAAAGACGGCCGTGACCTGAAGGCACTGGAGCGTCCCGGGCTGTGGAACGGTGCAATGGCCCGCTGGAATACCGTCTTTGTGGAAGTCCCCCTGAAAACATTCAATCCGGTAAAAACAATCAATGATTTGTTGCGCGAGGGGCATCAGGGAAAATAAGTGATTACGGACGGTTCCTTTCCTGCATGTCCTGCCTGATAAAATTGCCGACCTGATCAGCACCGATCTCTTTGGCACGGATTTTCTTTTCCCCGTCCAGGATGAATATTTTGGGAATGCTGTAAATCTGGTATTTGTCAAAAACCCCGGAGGTATTGGCTGTATCGTTGGCATGGATCCAGCTATCCGGATAATCCTCAAGTGCATTCAGCCATCTCTCATTTTCGGTTTCCGTATTGATGGCAAAAACTTTTACCTTTTCATCTTCAAGCTCACTGACTGCTTCATACAGCAGAGGAGTTGCTTCCACGCAATGGGGGCAGTCCGACTCCCAGAAATAGAGCACCAGGTAATCGGCCTCTGTTTCATGGAGGGTGACCGTGTTGCCTTCCGGATCATACACCTCAACGTCGGGGGCCACATTGCCCAGCAGCAGCGGACGCAAATCCTCTGCTCTTTCGCTGAGGCGTTTCAGCCCTTCCTCATCAACCCAGCTTGCCTGACCGGTTTTATAATAATGATCCACAAGGTGTACGAACACGGCATCTGCTCCCATCACCCTTGAGCTTTGTGCATGACTGGTCAAAAACCACAGGGTATAACGAAAAACTTCCTCATTGGCCATGGATTTTTCGAGGACACGGTCGGCTGCCTGTATGATCGAATCGGGGTGTTGTGCAAGCACATTGTTAAAGAACAAACGAAGCCTGCCATGGTAGGCCGGGGTATAAAGCATTCGCTGGTCTGAAAAGTCAATATTGTCAAAGAAATGCCGGGTATAGATGTTGTACATCGCTTCCCTGTCGTAACTGCCGTCTGCCCTGACCGGAGGTTCAGGCAGTTCAGGATCCCTCTGGGTCAACATTATTTTTGACAGTAAACTTTCCGGGTCTTCGGCAATGATCTTGTCCTGAAATTCTTGCATTTTCTCGTCCATTTCCTGGAGTTTCTGTTGAAGTGCAGTCCTTTCTTCCTGGTTGATATCCGGGCTCTGAAGCTGTGTTTCTATTTCCCCGCGCTGCCTGTTTTTGTTCCTGATAAATTTCAGGTATTCATAAAAAACTTCGTTGCTGGCTGATCCTGAAAAACTTGCAGTCCCGACAAAATCGTCGGGGTCAACAAGGATTTCAAAATGTTGATTGTCATCCACAATTACCTCCATATTACTGTCATCGGGAAGGATCACCAGGTAGATTCCCTGATTCAGTTTCTCCTCTCCCTCAAATACCGCAACACCTTCACTGTTCACTTCTGCCGTATCTTTCAGGTACTGCCGGTTGCCGAAATGGTAACCCAGATAACATTCTGTGTTCTCTACTCCTTCAAACTGTACAGTGATCCGGTGACCTTGTTCCGGGTAGCATGCGGAGGTAAGCATTAAAAAGACAAAAAAAAGAATCAGGTGTTTCATTCTGCTGTTTTGAATAAGGTGGATAATGATTATGCCAGCCACTGGTCATCGTCGCTTAACAGATCCGGGCTGATGTCTTCGTGGAAAAGAATCTGGTGTACAGCAGCCAGACCGTTCAGTAAGGCTGGCCCCCACCTGGACCTGAAAAGACCCCTGATGAGAATAATGGCTTGTTGCCGGGCAACGAGGGTGTTTTTCTGGTATAGCATGACAAAATCTTTCATGTCCTGGTATATGTCAGCCATGTTGTCCGACAAACTGGATTCAACGGAATCGTGGTTGTGGTCGTGCGTGTAATAGATGTCGTTTTTGCCGAACTTGTCACGAAGAACCTTGAAGATGCTTTCCCACTGCTCTTCTGTTACAAAACGTTCCCCCGGTCCGGGATCTTCCTCCTGCATCCCCGGAAGGAGGGATCCTTTCAGGTATATAAGGGGTGCAATCTTTTGGAAATAATCAAGAATGTCCTGCATGGGGTAAGCATCTGCTTTTTCATAAAACAGACAATATTCATTGGCCACAGTGAGCATTTCCAGAACCGCCGGCGAGGCAGTAATATCTTCCGGTTGATTATTTTCCATGCAATAACTGATTGACAATTAAGACCTGTTTTACTTTTTCAGAAAAACTTAAGCAAAGGTTGTACATTTTTGATGAAATTCAAAAAGATTTTTTGTAGTTTTGCCACACGTTTTGCCCAGGTGGTGAAATT
>SL_8KL_010_SEDDRAFT_10004031_pt1 | contig 11958 bp, 9 predicted proteins | sample SodLakKL_010_SED_4_FD_11160 | JGI IMG/M metagenome (IMG submission 11160) | reverse complement strand
GCTGAAAAAACTTGAAGAGGTTTTGATTTACGCTGCCTTGGAGCGAGTTTTTACGTCCTGTTTGCCGAATTTCCGGACCACTGTAGCTCATTTAATTATGGCGAACAGTTACATTACAGGTTGCCCTGCAGGTATAACTCACCCTATTTTTTGTATATTTTTAACAAATTGGTGGGGGAACTTTCCACCCCGGCCTTGGGATGACCGGCAGTAATAATCAGGTCCTCCCCGCTCATGAAGCCTGAAAAATCCTCTACGAACTTCTCTGTGCGCTGCAGATGATCATGGGGTACTTCAGGTATATGCACCGGCACCACTCCCCAGGAAAAATTCATGAACTTCTGGGTGTCCCATCTGGGACTCAAACCGAAAATGGTCTGCCTGGGCCTGCAGGAACTGATGAGTCTTACCGTTGCCCCGGAATCGGTGTGCGCCACCAGGGCTTTGGCGCTGATTTTTTCAGCCAGAAGACAGGCATTGTATCCGATGAAGTTTTCCGAAACCTGCTTTTTGGGCTCCAGAGGGCTTGTGCCCAGTTCGAAAAAAAATTTTTCCGCTTCCTCGGCTATCTCACGCATGTAACCCACCGCCTGAACCGGGTACTCTCCGATGGCGGTTTCTTCCGAGAGCATTAGGCAATCGGTCCCGTCCAGAACGGCATTGGCCACGTCCGTGGTCTCTGCCCGGGTGGGCATGGGGTTGCTGACCATGGAAAGAAGCATCTGAGTGGCTACAATCACCGGCTTGGCCGACTGGTTGCACGCAGCGATGATCCTTTTTTGCAAAGTCGGCACTGAAGAAAGTGGACATTCCAGACCCAGATCTCCCCTGGCCACCATAATTCCATCGGCTATTCTTAGAATCTCTTCCAGACGGTTTACCGCCACCTGCCTTTCCAGTTTGGCAATAACCGGGATCCAGCGGCCTTTTTTCTCTATGACATGCTTGGCGCTGGAGACGTCTTCCGGGCACTGAACAAAGGACATGGCCACCGCGTCTATGCCCAGGTCCAGGCCGGCGGCCAGGTCTTCGCGGTCCTTGGTGGTCAGGGCTGCGATGGAGGCCTTGAGACCAGGAAAATTTATGCCCTTGCGCGAGGTAATAATTCCACTGTTTTCAGACCTGAGTTTGAGCACCTGTCCTCTTTTTTCCATGATTTCAAAGCTTAAGCCGCCGTCGCTGACCCGGACCTCATCCCCCGCTTTCAGATCCTTGATGATCTCCTTGTGGTCGAAAGGCAGATACGGGTCATGCCTGTCCATGTAATCCGAAGGACCCATGAAGATTTCATCTCCTACATTTATGCTCAGGGGAGACTCCTTGAGCTTCCCTGCCCTTATTTTGGGGCCGGACAAGTCCTGCATTATGGTTATTCCATGCTGAAGCTCATCCTCCACGCTGCGAATATCTCTAATGATATGCTCAAAATCCCCGGCACTTCCGTGGGAAAAGTTGAGCCGGAAAATCCGCACTCCCTGCTCCACCAGTCTTTTGATCATATACCTGTCCTTGCAGGCAGGTCCGATGGTGGCAATGATCTTGGTATGCATTTGTTCAGTCCTTTTTTTCACCCGCAAAATTAAAATCCGGGAGGTTGTACTTTATAATTGGGTGCCTTTTACAGGTCACTGGATCAATTTTGCAACAATGCAAAAAAAAATTTAAATTTTAAAATTCAAATATAATCAATAGTTAACTAAAAAGGCACTTAAAATCAAGCTGAACAGGCCTAAAAATTTCATTTTTTTTACTAATTTTTCTTGCCTGAAAAAAAACAAGGTGGTAAATAGTGGTAAATAGTGGTTAGACAATTATGTTCAGAGGACACACCCAGAGAAGCATAGACCCCAAGGGAAGGCTCATGCTGCCCCCCGAATTCAGGGAAACGATCCTGGAGCACTCTCCAGAGGGGCAGATAATGCTTACCAACTTTGACGGCTGTGCCGTAGGCTATCCTTTACCTGAATGGGAACGGATTGAACAGAGTTTTAACCAGTTAAATATGGCTAATCGCAAATTCAGGGATTTCCACCGCTTTTTTATTTCCGGGGCTACTGAGGTCAACCTGGATAAACAGGGCCGCATCCTTGTACCGCCTTATCTGCGCTCATACGCAGGCATAAACAGGGAAGTCATCCTTGCCGGAGTGGGAAGAAAATTCGAGATATGGGACTTGGAGCGTTTCGAGATGCAGCGCAAAAAGATGGAGCAGGATTTTGAAGGCATAATGGATTCCCTGGTGGAAAACGGATTCGAACTCAGGTTTTAAAATTGCACCTGGTTACCACCGAGGCGCCCAGAAACCTAAAGGACGGGTGATATCCGTGCAGGCTCAGGAATTATCAGACTATACCCATCAGCCGGTGATGCTTGAGGAAGTCATGGATTTTCTGATCCCTGCCCCTGGAGGCCGTTACTTGGACGGCACTCTGGGCCTGGGTGGACATACCCTGGAAATACTTAGAGCCTGCAAAGGACAGTGCAGTATCCTAGGCATGGACATGGACAGGGAAGCTCTGCAACTGGCCTCAGAAAACCTGGAAAAATACCAGGACAGCATCCACCTGGTCCAGGATGCTTTTCACCACTTTGAAGAGCATGTCCAGGAACTGCAGTGGCCCTGCCTGGACGGTGCCCTTTTAGACCTGGGTATGTCCTCCCTGCAGCTGGATAAAAAGGAAAGAGGATTCAGCTTTATTCAGGATGGACCCCTGGACATGCGCATGGGCCGGGCCCAGGGTTTTCCCCCGGCATCCAGTCTGGTGCAGAACGCATCTTTTTCCAGTCTGAAAACAATAATCTATGAACTGGGCGAAGAACCCATGGCTCCCAGAATAGCCAGGGCCATAATCCAGGCCAGAGAAAAAAAAACCATAAATTCCACTCTGGAACTGGCCAGCATTGTGGAGCAGGCCTACCCCGCCCAGAGACGTCGGGCCGCCAGGAATCACCCGGCCACCAAAACCTTTCAGGCCCTGCGCATGGCCACAAACAAAGAACTGGAGAGCCTGCAGGGTTTTCTGGAAAAAATCGCCCCCTGGCTCAGACCCGGGGCAAGGCTGGTGATAATCTCCTTTCACTCCCTGGAAGACAGGATGGTCAAGCAATATCTGCGCAGACAGGCGTCCGACTGCATCTGTCCCCCAAGGTCGCCGGTATGCAGTTGCAGCCACAGGAAAACCCTGGAAATTTTAACCAAAAAGCCCCTGACCGCATCGGAAAAAGAAATAAGCCGCAATCCCAGGAGCAGAAGCGCCAAATTGAGAGCGGCTCAAAAGGTTTAGGAGCATGGGAAAGAAAGAAAAAAAAACCGGGAATTACAAGTGGCTGGCTTTTATGCTACTGGTGACATTTGTTCTGGGGCTGGCCAAGGTCTGGGTTACAGTGGAGCGGGTGGATCTGGCCTACCGCATGGAAAGGCTCCAGGAAGAAAACCGGGAAAACAGGGAACTGCGTACCAAACTGTCCATAGAACGTAATAACCTCCTTTCTCCCTACAGGCTCAGGGAATTCGGCCGTGAACACGGTCTATCCAAGCCCGGTGATGAACAGGTCCGCAAAATCAGGAATTAAGTCATGGTCAAATCCAGAAAGCACCAAGGAAAAGAAACTAGAGAGTACAGCAGAGCCAAGATAGGCCTGGTACTTGCTTTTTGTTTTATTTTCTGGGGTGCTCTGTGGGCCCGAACCCTGCAGGTACAGGTCCTTCAGGGCCAGGAACTGGCTGAGCAGGCCAGCAGACAATATTTCAGCCAGGAAAAGATCATGGGCAAAAGGGGCGAAATATTCGACCGCGACGGCCGGGTCCTGGCCCAGAGCGTACGCAGTAAGTCCGTGTATGCCAATCCTTTTTTGATGGACGATATTCACTTCCAGGCAGATGAGCTGGGCCGGATACTTAATGTTGATCCCGCTTCCATCCGGGTCAGGCTTGGCCGTAAAAGCAGTTTTGTCTGGCTGGACAGGAAAATAAGCGACCGGGTGGCCCATGAAGTGGCCTCTGCAGATATTCCCGGTGTTTTTATTATGGACGAGCACAGCCGGGTTTATCCCCAGAAACATATGCTGGGACAGGTCTTAGGATTTGTAGGCATTGACAATACCGGCCTGGAAGGGCTGGAAAAATCTCTGGATGAGAGGCTCAGCGGAGCGGAAATGGTCATGGTCATGCAAAGAGATGCTTCCGGGCAGAGGTTCAGCCTGATGCCCAGACAACCCCACCAGCAGGTGGACGGTGAAGACATTTACCTGACCATCGACTCCAGGATACAGTTTTACGTAGAACAGACCCTGGCCGATGCCGTGAAAGAAAACAGCGGCCAGAGGGGTGTAGCCATGGTGGTACACGTGCCCACTGGGGATATCCTTGCCTGGGCCAACTACCCTTTTTTCAATCCCAATAATTACCGCGCCTCAAGTCCTGATATCTGGCGCAATCGTGGCGCAACCGACCTCATTGAGCCGGGCTCCACCCTGAAACCTTTTCTTGTGGCCGCTGCCCTGGAGGAAAACGTGGCCCGGGGCGACTCGCTGTATTACTGTGAACAGGGTCAATGGAGGCTGGGCAACAATCAGATCAAGGACGTCAGAGAGTACGGCTGGCTTACCGTTAACAGGATCCTGCGTTACTCCAGCAACATAGGTGCTGCCAAGGTGGGCATGGACCTGGGTCCCGGAGACCTGCACAGTTATTTAACCAGGCTGGGGCTGGATCAGCCTACCGGAGTCCAGGTCCCCGGTCAGAGCCGGGGACTGCTGCGCCCGCCCGGCACCTGGAGCAACATGGACCTGGCCACCATTTCCTTCGGGCAGGGCATGGCCACCTCTTTTCTTCAGCTGGCCAGGGCCTACGCCACCCTGGGCAACCACGGGATTTACACGGACCTGAACATCCTGCAGGAAAACAGCAGTCCTGTTTCATCGCAGCAAAGAGTTTTTTCCAGGGAAGTGAGCCGGGATGTACTGGCCATGATGCGCGACTCTGTGGAGCGAGATGGCACCGGAACCCGGGCCAGGATCAGCGGCATAGAAGTGGGAGGTAAGACCGGGACCGCCCAGAAGGCCTCTCCCAAGGGAGGATACAGTGATAAATATGTGGCCTCCTTTGTGGGATTCTTGCCGGCAATGGAGCCGGAGTACATGATAATGGTACTGGTGGATGAACCCGAAAACCCCTATTATGGCGGGCTGGTTGCTGCCCCTGCGTTTCAACGCATTGGCGGAAGACTGCTTTCCTCGCAGAAGGGTCAGGGCCTGCGCACACTGGCCCTGGATGGATCCGGCCCAGCTACAGATGCATACACCGGGGAAACCGGCCGGTTCAGTATAACCCCCAGGCAGACCAGGGAAGTGGACATCTCCAGCGTGCCCGATCTGCGCGGGACCCCCCTGCGTCTGGCTGTAGAAAGCCTTATCCAGGCAGGCATCGACCCCAGGATTGAAGGTACCGGGGTCAAAGTCCATGAGCAAAGCCCCTCTCCAGGCAGCAACTGGGACAGTGAAGAGAAGCAGATCACCCTCAAACTTTGCTCGGGGTCATGATAAAAGATAAAATGAAAAGCTGGCATGAGATCATAAGCGAAGCCCGGCAGGGCAGACAGGTGCGAAGCGACTCGCGCTTGGTAAACCCCGGGGACATATTTGTTGCCCTGCCCGGAACCAGGGTCCACGGCAACAGATATATCCCCGAGGCCCTGGACAGGGGAGCGGCCCTTGTCGTGGCTTGCGGGGAACCTGCCGGGCAGGACCGGGTGTTTCATCATGACCATCCCGCCCTGGCCCTGGGCGAAATGGCTAGGGCCCACTTTGGAACCGACAGGCTGAGCATGCAGGTAGTGGGCATTACCGGAACCAACGGCAAGACCACCACCAGTTATATTCTGGAGCACATTTTCTCCAGCAACGGATACAAAACCGGAGTCCTGGGAACGGTTAACTACCGCTGGCCCGGGACAGTGCTCAAAGCCTCAACCACCACCCCGGACTGCCTGGAAATGCACCGCATGCTGGCTCGAATGCAGGCCGGCGGGGTTCAGGTGGTCTGCCTGGAAGCATCCTCTCACGCCCTGGACCAGCAGCGCCTGGCTGGCATTGATATTCATGTGGCTGTCTTTACTAATCTTTCCCGGGATCATCTGGACTATCATAGAGATATTGAGGACTACTTCCAGGCCAAGAAAAAGCTTTTCTGGCCATCCAACCCCCGAAACTTTCTCGGCAGCGTAATAAACTTAGATGACCCCCATGGCCGGGAACTGGCCAGGCAAGCCCCCCTGGTACTGGGCTACGGCCTGCAAGGAAAATTTGCTCCAGAACTTCAGGGTCGCCTGGTGCAGAGTACTGCCAGGGGACTGGACCTTGAGTGCAGCTACCAGGATAGGTCCTGGAGCAGCTCCTGCAGCCTGCCGGGAAGCCACAACGCCCAGAACCTCCTGGCCGCCCAGGGGGCCGGGCTTTGCCTGGGCCTGGAGCCGGAAAGCTTTCAGTGCCTAAAAGACCTCCCCCCCATCCCGGGCCGCCTGGAAAAGGTGCCCGCCCCTGAAGGGATGAATATTTACGTTGATTATGCCCATACCCCGGACGCCCTGGAAAATGTATGCCTGGCCCTGAAAAAGCTGTCTTTCAGCAGGCTGACTGTACTTTTCGGGTGCGGCGGTGACCGGGACCGGGGCAAACGCCCGGAGATGGCCCGGGCGGTGGCCGCACATGCCGACGCAGTCTTTCTCACCTCGGACAATCCCAGGTTCGAGGACCCCGGCAGCATTATTGAGGATATTCTTCCCGGACTGGCAGATCATCCCTGCGTTAAGGTGGAGCCGGACCGCAGACTGGCCATACAAAAGGCTGTGTCCATGCTGGCCCAGGGCGAGGCCCTGCTGGTGGCAGGCAAAGGCCACGAGGACTACCAGGAAATCCGGGGGGTCAGACAGGAATTCAGCGACAGCGGGGAAATTCAGAGGGCCGTAAGCAAACTATGGCGCAAGGTTTTCGAACCTTGCCCTGCAGAGGCAGAGTAGCGCATGGAGATGAAACTAGGGGAAGCAGCCCGGGCCATGCAAGGCCAGGCAGACCTCAAGGGGCTGGAAAGGGCACCTGTAAGCGCTGTCAAGACCGACAGCCGCCGGACAGGCCCCGGAGATCTCTTTTTCTGCCTGCAGGGGACTAGAAACGACGGACACAGCTTTGCCCGGCAGGCCGCAGACAGAGGGGCCCTGGCCATTGTGGCCCACCGGGAACTGAGCACGGTTCAGGATACACCGGTACTGATGGTGGACGATACCCTTAAGGCCCTGGGGCGACTGGGCCGGCACTGGAGGCTCAAAGCCGGGCCCAAAGTTCTGGGCATTACCGGCTCTGCAGGCAAGACCACTACCAAGGAAATTCTGGCAGAAGTGCTAAAAACCCGTTTCAAGGTGGGCAAAAACTTTCAGAACTGGAACAATCAGTTGGGCCTGCCCCTTTCCCTGCTTATGCAAAGGGGCAATGAAGACTTCTGGATAATGGAACTGGGCATCAATAACCACACGGACATGGACGAACTGGGAGAAATCCTGCATCCCGACGCGGCGTTGATTCTGAATGTGGGCCCCTGCCATCTGGAAGGCCTGGGAGATGTTGCCGGGGTGGCCCGGGCCAAGTCCTGCATCCTCGATCATCTCCGGGCAGAACGTAGAGCCTTTATCAATCTGGATTACCCGGATATAAAGCGCGAGGCCGAAAGCAGGCCGGACCTGAACATCACCTGGTTCTCCAGCTGCGATCCCGAAGCCGCCTGCCGCGTTAGCCACAGCAGGGACAATTGGTTCATTCTTCATTTAAACGGCCGGGACATTTTCTTTGAGGCCCCGGTGCAGGGGGCGCACTTCTGCGAGAACCTGGCTGCAATCTGGGCCGTGGCCCTGGCATACGGCATGCATACGGAGGAAATCCGGGCAGGTCTGAAAAAGGTGACTCTGCCGGAACAAAGGATGTCCATATGCCGCCTGGGGAAATGGACAATCATAGATGACTCATACAATGCCAACCCCATGTCCATGCAGGCCGCCCTGAAGACCGCCCGCAGCCTGGCCTCCGGGGAAAATCTCATCCTGGTCCTGGGGGATATGGCCGAACTGGGCCAGGCCGAGACCAGGGCCCACAGAGACCTGGGACGCAGCCTTTGTACAGAGGCCTTTACCGCCCTTTTCTATCGCGGAGAAAACCTGGAGCATGTCCTTTCCGGGATGAATGGAACTGGTAGCCGAAAGACCCATGAAATTCAGGATGTTTCCTCGTTTCTCTCAGCGTGGGATAAGCTCGGGTGCCCTGGGGGAGTAATAATTTTCAAGGGTTCCAGGAGGGCCGGAATGGAAAACTTTGTACAGGCCTTCAAGGCCAGTTTAAAAAAAGACCGGGAAGCAGGCAGATAAATGCTCTATCATCTGCTTTATCCTTTAAGTGAAGACATAAGTTTCTTCAATGTCTTTCGCTACATAACCTTCAGAAGCATTTACGCTCTGCTTACAGCCCTGCTTTTAAGCCTGTGGCTGGGCCCGAAATTCATCAGATGGCTGCAGAGGATCAAGTGCGGGCAGTATGTCCAGGAAGACGGGCCCGATCATCAGGTCAAACAGGGCACCCCCACCATGGGCGGAGTTCTGGTGGGCTTCACCCTGGTGGTGAGCGTTCTTCTGTGGGGGGATCTGACCAACAGACTTGTCTGGATGTGTTTGTTCGTATTTGCCGGCTTTTTCCTGGTGGGATTTTTTGATGACTACCTGAAGGTAATCAAGAAGCACAACCAGGGCTTAAGGGTCAAGGGCAAGCTTCTGGGGCAGGGTATTATTGCCCTGGGTGCCGTCTCCATGCTCCTGACCATGCCGGGATACAATACAGAACTGCTTATACCCTTCTTCAAGGATATCAGGCCGGACCTGTTTTTGTTTTATATACCCTTTGCCGCAGTGGTCATGATCGGGGCATCCAACGGGGTAAACCTCACCGACGGCCTGGACGGCCTGGCCATTGGTCCGTACATAGTCAGCGCCGGATGTCTGGCAGTATTCGTATATGTATCCGGTCATTACCACCTGGCGGATTATCTCCAGGTTCCCTACATACCTGACCTGGGGGAGGTGACCGTCTTCTGCGGGGCCCTGGTGGGAGCTGGACTGGGATTTCTATGGTACAATGCCTACCCGGCTCAGATATTCATGGGCGATACCGGCAGCATCAGCCTGGGTGGCACCCTGGGTTTCATTGCCGTTTTATGCAAACAGGAGCTCTTGCTCATCATCGTAGGCGGACTCTTTGTCATTGAAACTCTCTCGGTGATCCTGCAGGTGGGTTACTACAAGATGAGCGGAGGCAAGCGCATCTTTCGCATGGCCCCGCTGCATCACCATTTTGAACTAAAAGGAGTCCCGGAATCCAAAATAATCATCCGGTTCTGGATTCTGTCCATACTCTTTGCCCTGGCGGCGCTGAGCACACTTAAGCTCAGGTAGGAAAAGTCATGCAGGAAATGGTGCATAAAGATCAGTTAAAAGGCCATAAGGCTGTGGTAGTAGGTGCAGGCCGTTCAGGCCTGTCCGCCGCAGCCCTGCTTGCAGGCCTGGGAGCCGGAGTGCGCCTTCTGGAGAAACGAACAGACTTTGACGCCTCGCTGCTGGAATCCAGGGGTCTTTCAGAAGTACAACTCGTCCTGGGAGAACACAGGCAGGAGCACTTCAAAGATGTGGACCTGGTGGTGGTCAGTCCCGGAATCTCCCTGTCCATGGTCAAGGATTTGTGCCCGGGAGGCCGGACGGTGATCTCTGAGCTGGAACTGGCTTCCTGGTTTATTTCCGAACCGGTAATTGCGGTCACCGGCACCAACGGCAAGACCACCACATGCATGCTCATACAAAAGGTTTTGGAAAAGGCCGGGCGCAGGGTGTTCACCGGAGGCAATATCGGAACCCCCTTGAGCGATCATGTGCTTTCCGGAGCAAGGGCCGACATGCTGGTCCTGGAGGTAAGCAGCTTCCAGCTTCAGGGGTGCAGCGGGTTTGCCCCGCATGTGGGGGTGCTGCTCAATTTTTCCGCCAATCACCTGGATCATCATAAAAGCGAGGATGAATACTTCCAGGCCAAGATGCAGCTCTTTGCACGCCAGAGTTCCATGGACCTGGCTGTATTGCCTCTTGAACTGCGGGGAAAAATTGAGGGTGATTTCAGGATCAAAAGCAATATCACCTATTTTGCCCCCACTGGAAGGTTTGACTGCCCCGCTCTGCCAGGGGCACACAACCAGGCCAATATGGAGGCGGCCATGCTGGCCTGCGGTTTTTTGGACGTAAGCAGAAAGACTTTTGACCAGACCCTGCTGGAATTTGTTCCCCCGCCGCACAGACAGGAGGTTTTCCTGCAGGACAAAGGGGTGACATACATAAACGATTCCAAGGCTACCACCCTGGAAGCCCTGGCCGCCGCCATTCAGGCCTTTGACGCACCCATCAGGCTTCTGGCCGGAGGAAAATACAAAGGAGGGGACTTTTCCCTGCTGGCCCGGACCCTGCAGGAAAAGGCAGCCAAGGTTTACCTCTTCGGCCACAGCCGGGAGATCTTTGAAAACGCGTGGAAGGACAGCGTGAAGCTGGAATATTTCCCGGACCTGGAGCAGGCCGCGGCCCGGGCAGTGCAGGAAGCAGATTTCGGGGACAATGTGCTTTTGTCTCCGGGAACCTCGAGCTTTGATCTTTTCAATAATTACCAGGAGCGTGGGGAGGCCTTCAAAGAGAAGGTGAAGCAGGAAACCGGCATGAAGATACAGTGAGTCCGGGTAGTCAGACCTGTCGGACACGTCGGACAAGTCGAACAAAACAGAGCAAAAGGTATGACCAGCAGGAAAAACACCGCAACAAACCAGGGGCCCGACCTGTGGCTCCTTTTCTCGGTACTCATCCTGACCGGGCTTGGATTCATGATGATCCTCAGCACTAGCGCCATCATGGCCGAGCGTTTTTATGCGGACAAGTACTTCTTTTTCAAACGACAGCTTCTTTTCGGCCTGGCTGGAATCTTGGTCATGTACCTGGCATATATGCTCAACAGGGACCTGGTGTACAGACTACGCTATCTCTGGGTGGCCGCCGCCCTGGCCCTGCTGGCGGTCACGGTATTCACCCCCTGGGGGTATGCAGCAGGGGGGGCCACCAGGTGGGTCAACCTGGGGTTTTTCAATATTCAGCCCCTGGAGCTGGCCAAGGTGGCCCTGGTCATTTATCTGGCCTGCTTTTTTGCCTTCAAGCAGGACAAGGTCAAGACCTTCAGCGTGGGTTTTCTGCCTCCCACGTTGATTACCGGAATATTCTGCGCTCTTTTGCTGCTGCAGCCCGATTTCGGAGGGGCGGTGTACATGGCCGGGCTATTGTTTCTTTTAAGCCTGGTGGGGGGAACCAGGATAATTTATTTGTTTTCATCCTCGGTATTGGCGTCCATAACTGCCATTGTGCTGGTGTTGCAGTCACCCTACAGGTTCAGGAGGTGGTTTTCCTTTCTGGATCCTTTTCAGGACGCACAGGATGCCGGCTATCAGCTGGTGCAGTCACTGTATGCCTTTGGTTCCGGGGGGATCTGGGGCATGGGGCTCGGCGAAGGCAGACAGAAGCTCTTTTTTCTGCCGGAAGCGCACAACGATTTTATCATGGCCGTGGTGGGAGAGGAACTGGGCTTTATCGGGGTATCCCTGGTCTTTATCGTCCTGGGAATCCTTCTTTGGAGGGTGCTGGTCATCTGCATGTCCCAGACTGAGCTGGTGGATAGATTTGCCGGGCTGGGCATGGGAATGATTATTATTCTGGGGGCCCTTTTAAACCTGGCGGTGGTCCTGGGGGTAATCCCCCCCAAGGGACTGCCCATGCCCTTTATCAGTTACGGAGGCAGCAGCCTGCTTGTGTCTTTCTTCTGCGCGGGCTTTCTGCTCAACCNANCCAGGAG
>SL_8KL_010_SEDDRAFT_10004029_pt1 | contig 11961 bp, 8 predicted proteins | sample SodLakKL_010_SED_4_FD_11160 | JGI IMG/M metagenome (IMG submission 11160) | reverse complement strand
TTGTTTGGTGTTCGTTGTTTGGTGTTTATTGTTCGTTGTTTATTGTTCGTTGTTTATTGTTCGTTGTTTATTGTTTGGTGTTCGTTGTTCGTTGTTTATTGTTTGGTGTTTATTGTTTGGTGTTCGTTGTTTGGGATTTTGGATTTGGGATTTATTTTGGATTTGGGATTTTGAGCTTTGGATTTCTACAGCCTTTCCCCCTTTTCATCAAGATAATCCTGCGGATCTTTCAGGCGGAACCACATCATCTTTTCATTCATCATTATTTCAAGCACGTCTGAAACAAGCAGGTTAACAATTATTTTCTCTGCCCTGAATTTTGATATGCGAGCTATTCTGCAGAATTTTTTTAATGTTATAAAGGGATTGTTTTTCAAAAACTCCAGGAGGATTTTTTCTTTATCACTAAACTTGATCAGCACACCTTTTTGTGAGTTTTCTTTTTCCCAATACTTTATTAATATGGGTGATGCAAGTATGTTTTGGTCTTTTACCCGCACGTAAACCAGCCACTTACTTTCTTCATTTTTAGCATAAACGGGTTTTGCTGTAACTTTAGGTACGTCTATTTCAAGTATTTTTTTACCTTCTATGTTCCAGGTGCGATATGCAAAGTCTATTTCCGGCTTACAATGCAGATATGATGCTGCCTCAATCATATAATATTCTTCGTCGGTACGCACTCCAGCAATTACGCCATTGTCTTTAACCCCGATCAAAAGCTTTCCGCCTTCAGTATTGGCAAAGGCAACAAGTGTTTTTGCGATTTTTTGGGAATCGTTGACCTGGAACTTAAAATCCAGGTGAAGATTTTCTCCTTGCTGAATAAGTTTTTGAATATAGGAATTCATGGCGGTTTTGTTAGAGATATTACAAAACGTTTTATTCTCGCTCGCCCCCTTAAAATACTAATAGGATCTTTTATCTTTACCTTCTACAAAGTTAATAAAAGAACGATTTACCACTTTATTACCCCCCGGTGTGGGGTAATTACCTGTAAAGTACCAATCGCCTGTATTATCAGGACATGATGCATGCAGGCTTTCTATTGTTTGATAAACTATTTTTAATTGTGCTTTTATTTCTGATGTTTTAAGCAATTCAGCAATTTTATCGCTGATCTGTTCAGCAGTAAAAGGCTTGTATATTTTTGTAACGTAATTAATGATTTTTTCTTTTGGTAAATTTTCTTGTTTTTTGCACAGATTATATACTTCATTAATTGTGCCTTCCAGCTGTTTTTCCTTCAGAAGCGCAATAGCTGCCCTAAAAGCAATGAAGTCATTTAATTTGGCCATATCTATTCCATAACAGTCGGGATATCTGATCTGTGGCGCTGATGAGACGATGATAATTTCTTTTGGTTCAAGCCTGTTAAGCATTTTTAAAATACTTTGTTTCAGAGTGGTGCCCCGTACAATAGAGTCATCAATAACTACAAGCTTGTCACGGCCTTTTCTTACCACACCATATGTTACATCATAAACGTGGGTTACCAGTTGGTCGCGCCTTTTATCGTCGGTAATAAAGGTTCTTAATTTGGCATCTTTTACTGCAATTTGCTCAACACGTGGCTTTAGTGCCAGGATATTTTTAAGTTTTTCGTCACTGAAGTTATGTTTTAACTCCAGTATTCTGTCGGCTTTCACTTTATCACAAAACTCGTTTAAGCCCTCAACCATTCCGTTAAATGCCGCAATTGCAGTATTGGGTATATATGAAAATATGGTGTTATCCAGGTCATAATTTATAGCGTTTAGTACTTTGGGTACAATTTGTTTACCAAGTAATTTACGCTCCCGGTATATATTTGCGTCAGTACCGCGCGAGAAATATATCCTTTCAAACGAACAAGATTTTTTTTCATGTTGTTGGCAAAACGGTGTTTCGCTTAAAGAGCCATCTTTCTTTACTATCAGGGCATGGCCGGGCGTAAGCTCTTTAATAGACTCTAAAGGAACATTTAATGCGGTTTGTATGGCCGGCCGCTCGGAGGCGGCAACAATAATTTCATTATCCTGGTAGTAGTATGCCGGGCGTATACCGTAGGGATCGCGCATGATAAAAGAATCACCATGTCCTATCATGCCCGTAATTACGTAACCCCCGTCCCAGCCCTTGATTGTATTACTTAATATATTTGGTATATTGATGTTGCCGGCGATCAATGAGGAGATCTCTTTTTTGCTGTAGCCTTGGTGTCTGTATTCCCGGTATAAATTTTCATTTTCGGTATCGAGAAAATGTCCGAATTTCTCAAGCATTGTGATAGTGTCTGAGGTTTCTATTGGGTGTTGGCCGATATCTACCAGGCTTTTGAACATCTCATCCACATTGGTCAGGTTAAAGTTTCCGGCAATCATCAGGTTTTTTGACAGCCAGTTGCTCTCGCGAACCGAAGGATGGCAACTATTAATACCGTAATTACCATAGGTGCCATACCTGAGGTGACCCATATATAGTTCACTTATAAAATCCAGGCTATTTTTAAGCCAATTGGCATCCTTAAGCCTTGATGGATTGCTTTCATATATCCTTTCCAGTTGACCATGAATACGGTCGAAAATATCTTTTAAAGGATTGGGGTTGTTGCTTCTTAAACGCGACATATACTTTGTACCGGGCGTTATGTCAAGCTTAAGGCACCCAACGCCGGCGCCATCCTGTCCACGATTGTGTTGCTTTTCCATTAAAAGGTAAAGCTTGTCAAGACCATAGAGCACCGTACCATGATGGCTCAGATAGTATTCCAAAGGCTTGCGCAAACGTATTAATACAACGCCGCACTCATGTTTTATCAATTCTCCCATTACTTTTGGTAGTTATAATGAAAATAAAAGACAAAAGTAATAAATGTATTACTACTTATTTTTCTAAATTGAAAATTGTATTTTAATTCACCACAGATTTCAGGCAAAATCTTATTTTGATGTGCTTGAAAAAATCACGCAAAGCCGCCAAGTCACAAAGTGAAAACAGCTTAATTTTTAGCACAAAACTTTAATTTTAGTATTTTTAATGAGTTGTATTAATAATATAGTTGAATTTAAAAAGTACGCAAAGATGGAAAAATCATTTATGTTTTTTCCCTTAGCGTCCTTGCGGCTTTGCGTGATTTTTTTTTGTAATACTTTCTCCCTTTCTTTTGCATATTTTCTTAGTGTAAAAACTGATTTTTAGTTATCTGTATTGATGTTCTATTTATTTTCCAGCGCGTCAAAATAAGATTTTGCTCGATTTCATTTTCGCTGTAAAGAAGGGTGTTTTGGTTTCGCGGTAGCCTATATCGCGCAGCATGGCAATTGCCTCATCAAACAGTTCATTTACCTGTTCAGGCGCATGCGCATCGGTGTTGACCATTACAGGAATGTTGTACATATAACATTTTTCCAATATACCTTTAGAAGGGAAAAACACATCAGTTTTGCCTGTATATTTACCTCTTGTGTTGACTTCTACAATGGTATTTGAGTCTGCAATAACTTTTAACAGCGTATTTACCGAATCCTGGTACCACTTTTCATGTTCGGAAAAGTAACGTTCTTTATTATGCATTTTTATTTTATCCAGATGGCCTATAATGTCAGGTTTTTCTTCTTGTATCATTTGACACGATTGTGCGTAAAAAGCTTCTACGGCGCTTTTAGCATCATTGTCAAACACTTTATCCAGGCCTTTTTTATACCCGGCTTCGGGGCCATCTATAAACCAAAGTGATCCTGTCTTTGGGTTTTTTACAAGATGTATGGAGCCAATAAGGTATTCCAAATCATTATCCTTTTTTAGTGCGGAAAAATTTTCTGTAACATTTGGTATATAGTCAGCTTCAAGTCCCAGGTATATATCAATTTTATTTTTATATTGTTCTTTAAGCTGTTTTACTTTCCGGCAATAAGCTTGCAGTTCGTTTTTAGGGATACACCAGTCACCACCCTCTCCGAGGGGTGCATGTGCCGAAAACCCTAAAGCTCCCAACCCCCTGCCAATAGCTTCTTCTATATATTTTTCAAGTTCGCCTTTACCGTCATCAAAACCGGAATGTGTATGAAAATTGTATAGCATAATTTTTTGCATTTATGTTTTGATTAATGTCGTGCAGACATAAAATCATAATTGGTTCAATGTTATTTTTATTTATTGATATTGAAGTTTTAATGTTTTTGCAAAAATAACAGAAATAAAACCAAAAATATTCTCATAAAGCTTTTTTGCAGCATAAAAATTTTTTGTAGGTTTGACCAAAAATTATGATATGGCGTGGGAATATGCAGTTTTGGTTATTATAGCCGGTCTTGTTTGCGGGTTTATTAACACCCTGGCGGGGAGTGGTTCTCTTATAAGCCTTCCAATATTGATGTTTATTGGCTTAGATCCTCATACGGCCAATGGAACCAACCGTATAGGTATATTTTTTCAGAATATAGTTAGCTCCATAACTTTTTTCAGGAAGAAGGTTCTTGATGTGCGTTTGGGTTTGATATTTGGGGCTCCTGCTATAGTGGGCTCTGTAATTGGTGCTTTCATTGTTCTTGAGCTGCATGAGCGAATTGTTGAGATAACGGTGGGGGTAATTCTGTTAATAATGTTGGTACCCATATTGCTAAAACCCGGTCAGTGGTTGAGAAAGATGCATGGTGAGATTAAGCACAAAAGAATATGGCTTAAGTTGCTGTTGATGTTTGCTATAGGCATTTATGGTGGGTTTATTCAAGCCGGGGTTGGTATTTTTTTGCTTTCTGCACTGGTTTTGAATTCGGGTTATGACCTGGTAAGGGCTAATGCTTTAAAGGTATTTATCACATTGATTTTCACGCCTTTTGCATTAACTATTTTTATAATGCGTGGTCAGGTTGATTTTGCAGCGGGGTTATTATTGGCGGTCGGAAACGGGGCCGGTGCTTTCATAGCCAGCAATTGGGCGGTGAGTTGGGGGCCGAAGTTTGTGAGGTATGTCTTGATCACTGTTATAATATTTGCAAGTATTAGGCTGTTATTATTCGCCTAAGTGGTTATGGAGTTTAACTAATATTACGTTGCTCCGCAACTTTTTGGTTTTTGGTTAGATTAATGCTACAAATATTGCGTTGCTCCTTGCAACGAAACATTAGTTTCCTGCAATATCAAAAAATTACACCTGCCGCACTAAAGTGGACAAGTCAGGAAAGATTTATTGTTCTAATTTTTACTTATACTTTTTCTCAGTGTATTAAAAAATCTTTGTATGCCTGACATGGAATTTTCTTCATCATCTTGGTAATAATTACTATTATATGCATAGTAACCATAGCCCCCATAGCTATAGCCTTTGCTACGCTTAAAATCAACATCATTCAGAATGATGCCCATATTATTTATTTTATTCTGGGTTAGGAGGCGTTTTAAATTTTCCAAAGCAACCTTTGGAGTATAGTCCTGTCTTATCACAAAGAGGTTAATATGGGAATGCTCCATTATGTAAAAAGAATCCACTACTAAACCAACAGGTGAGGTATCAATAATGATAAAATCATACTCCTGCTGTAAATCCTTCAACAGTATGCCAAAATTTTCCTTTTCAAACAGCTCACCGGAATTGGGTGGTAAGGGGCCGGAAACAATAAGATCTATGTTCACATGGGGAGTCTCAAGAATTATCTCTTCTTTGCTGCACTGACCAACCAAGTAGTTAGAGAGGCCGTGTTTACTTTTTATATCTTCCTTCAGATTTAAAAAGTCTTCCAACCTCATGCCCGCAGGTTTCCGAAGGTCCGCATTTATCAACAAACATTTTTTCTCTGAAAAAGCAATGATCCCTGCAATCATCTCAGAGACAAAAGATTTTCCTTCATTGCCGAGTGAAGAGGTGACAGTAATGACCTTTGATGATGCTTCCGGGGAATAGAATTTAAACTTGGCTCTTAGAGATCTTAAACTTTCTGCCAAAACAGACCGTGGTCTGTTAAATATATCATCCACTTTGGTATACCGGGTTTTGGTAATCGAACCTAAGATGGGAATGTTAATTGCCTGCTCGATCTCCTCTGCGCTACGTATTTTCGTATCAATATACCTTCCCAAATATATTGCACCTGCCGGCAGTATCAAGCCCAAAACTAAAGCAATGGCATAATTTTGCCTGTTCTTTGGAAAGACCTGTTCTGCAAACCTTGCAGGATCAACCATCCGGTAGTCAGCCACATTACCTGCTTTCTGGATACCTGTTTCCGAACGTTTTTCCAGCAAAAAGGTATACAACTCCTCCAGGACATTATAGCGGCGCTGTATGGATGTCATCTCAAGCTGCTGAAGAGGGAGGTGGGTTAAATTTTCCTGCAGCTCCTCTATCCTGGTATCCACATCTTCAATTGTCATCTTTGCCTGGTCAACAGTGTTAGCCATATTTTCCAGGAGTTTCTCCTCGACCTGAGCTATCTCACTGTCCAATGCCCTGACTCGCGGATCATCGAAAGTTGAAGTAATAAGCAGGCTCCTTCTTCTGCTGTATAGTGTGTTTAGCTCCTCCACAAGGTTCAACAGCAGGTTGCTTTCAATACCCACTGTGGATGGGGCAATAATTGCCCGCTTATCCTCCTGGCTTTTCTGAATATAGTCTCTGACGGATTCAAAATAGTTGAGTTTAAGCTCCTCTTCAGCTTTTTTCTGCTCCAGCTGATGAAACCGGGCAAATAAAGGTTGAGCCCTGTCTTCAACCTCCAGCATCTGGTAGTCCTCCTGAAGGCTTCTCAGTTGTGCCTCCGCCTGTGACAAAGAATCGGTGATCGCCCCAAGCTCCTTTTCTATAAACTCCTCTGTACGCTCTGCCCTCAGGTTTTTAAAATTCAGGTTTATATCCTGCTGGGTTTCAATAATGGTATTTATAATCTCGATCCCCATTTCCGGGCTTCTGAACTCCCCGGAAAGCCTCAAAACCTCAGAATCGCGCTGAAACTCTTCAACGGAATACATTCTGTTTAACTCCCTCGCATAACGGTCAAAGCCGTTAAGCACCAGGTTGAAATCCGAATCCCCTTTGTTATTATCATTATCGAAATAGTCTGAATTATAAAGAAGCTTAAAGCGGAAATTTTCATTTTCAAACCATTCGCCAAACTCCATATTTTCATCGACATCCGCAAAGTTTGCACTACCTGCATTCTCTAAATTGGCATAGTCGTACAATTTTGTCTCTTCTCCGCCTTTTCCTCCCTCTATCTGAAGCCGGTATTCATTTGCCGAAAGTACATCTATTGAAATTGGATAATGGACAGCCTGATGATAGCTAGTATCTATGACCACTTTAAAGGGAAGGTTACCAAACAAGGTTTTATCATTAAACAACTTTACTTTTTGAACGCTGTATTTCCAGGGGAGCTTGTGGGTTGCCTCCATAGCCACTGTAAGTGATTTAAAGAAGGCCTTTTCGTTTTCCAGGTTAACGGTGGGTGTGCGAAAATCACCCAGTTCCCGGAGAACACGCCCCCCCTCGTCCTCTTTATCAATCATGACTGTTGCGGAAACCGCATATTCGGGAGTGGCATGACGGTTGAAAAGATATGCTCCGCTCAATGTAATAGCTATGCAAATAATAAACAAGTACCATTTGTCAGTCAGAGCAGAAATGATTTTTTTTAAATCCACTTCTTCCTCTTCCTGGAAGACCTGCTGTCNNAATTCTGTATTTTTTTCCTCCTGCATTTTGTTCGTTATTATCAGTTACATCTAATTTTAATCACTTAAAAAATTTATAAGGAGTAGTGTTGTTGAAACGGCCGAGAAAATGGTACTCCATGGTATCGTTGCAAAGCCGGTAACTTTGGCTACCATATAAGGTTGCACATAAACACGATCACCCGGCTTCAGGTAGAAGTAGGGAGAGTTTAAAGCTCTCCTGTCGGTTAAGTCGATATGCTCTACTTTTTGTTCACCATCAACATTTCTTATAAGCATAACATTCTGCCTGTTGGCATAGGGAGTTACCTCGCCGGCATGACTGATAAGGTCGAGTATGTTTATGTTCGATTGGTATACCTGGAAGGTGCCGGGATTGTTAATTTCACCGAAGATGGAGACTTTAAAATTTGCCAATCTGACCTTCGCAACCCCTTCCTTGAGGTATTTGCCTACCTCCTCCTGGACAACGTCATTGGCTTCCTGAACGGTTAANCCTGCAAGCTCAATACTACCCAAAAAAGGGATTTTCACATAGCCCGAATCGTTAATAAAGTAGCTGTCGAGATACAAAACACCACTTCCAATGGGGTTACCCCCTACACTACGGGTTAAAGACTGACGTTCCCGCTGAAAAAGCAGGGGCTGTTCATTCTGCAACTCCCCGCTTTCAACATCAATACTAAGCATATCACCCGGTCTCAGCCTGTATTCATGCTCCACCTCAGACGGAACGATTTCATCATCCACTTTCTCCTGCAAGTACCTCAAATTTTGGGAGGGTACGCAGGAACTCAGCAGGGTAAACAACAGCACCCAAGCAAAGTGGTATATTATGGGAAACCTTTTCATAAATTATAAAATTTTTGAAAATATTATTATGATCCTATTTATTCATAGGGATAATAGAACTACTTTATCATTTGCTATTATAATAAGTTTAATTTACTTAATATAATAACTCCTATTAATGAACCTCTATTATTACCCATATTGAATAATTTATTAAAAAATTTTGAAAAAGATGTGCAAATATAATATTAGTTTTTTAAGTAGTTTGCCTAAAAAAAATTTTTTTAAGACTATAAATCCAAGTATTAAATGCCAGGTTTAATAATTGAGAAAAGTAAGGTATATTTTTTTAATATTATAAAAATTCGACTTATGAAGTTGCATCGATTAATAAGTCACTCATAATGTTTGTAGTAATTCCCGGTTGTTTTCGGGGTGCTTTTTAACAGGATTATGCCTATTTGCTTCGTGCTTTTCTAAATATTATATTGTTGAAAGCTTTCCAGAAGTATTTCCAGTCAGTCCTGAGCGGTGCTTTTTTATATTCCAGGATGTACTTTTTTTCAGATTCAACGATTTCATCCAGAGTAAATGGCATATCTGCATAAAATGGAGGAACAAGTCCTGGTTTGACAGTATGTCGTAGCTCTACAAGGTCATCAGGATAAAGGCTTAGAAAATGTTTGCTTAATGGACGAACACCAACAAGCTTCAACTCTCCTTTAAAAAGATTATATATCATTGGTAGTTCATCTATCCAAAATTTGCGCATGAACTTTCCTACTTTGGTGACCCTGAAGTCGTTTTTGAATTTACCTCCCTGTTCAAGCTTGTTTTTTGTATATACATAAGCTTGAAGATATTCAGAAAAGGCATACATGGTCCGGATTTTATAGACACGGATGATTTTGCCGTTTTTGCCTGTTCGTACCATTGGAAATAGTAAGCCATACGAAGGACGAGGATCGTAGGCGGGTTCGTCTATTTTTTTTACCGCAAAAAAGAAAAGATTTCCTATGGTTTGTTCATCAATAACTTCAAAGCCACATGAATAAAGACGCCCCAGGGTCTCAGGCCGGCTTATGAGCCTGTTTCTGCCCCCGGTAAGGCTGAAATATAACTTTTTGGTAACAGGTAATTTTGGAAAAACTCGTTTAAAAATATAATCCGTAAACAGGACTATGTGGTTTATGATATAAGGGTACTTGTTTTTAAGCTTACTACATCGCAGATCCAGTGTTTCACAACAACCAATGAAAATACCAGACCGGGGCAGTTTAGTGTTTAATAGTTCAAAAAACTTGTTTATGCGGCGAATGTCGTTAATCCTTTGCAGGTTTATAATAGCATTGCAATTGTAAAAGGGAAGCTTTGCAACACTAAAATTGTTGTTTGATGAAATAATTTGGGTTGTATGCGCAGAAATATCGACATGTGAATTAATAAACCGGAAAGTTTGTAAATTATAATAGTTGACAATGAGATTTTTGATATCAACATTATTTACTTTATGCTTTGATTCAGCAATTAACAATTTTTCACTTAGTTTGAGTTCATCCATGTTTATAATATACCTTGGTTGGTGGATGTTTTTTTCTAATTGGCAGAGTGCATCATTTAAAAATTCCATAAACTAGCATTTTGTTAACACCAAATGCTAAAGTAAAATTTTTTTAGTTAAAAAAAAATAAAATCTGCATAATTTTTTAAAAAAATTTTTTTTATGGTTTTGAGTTATATTAATTAAATTATTTTTTATGTATTAATTTTTTTCAGGAGTTTTTTTGACACTTTGGCATGGCTCAGGGGGATATTAATAATAATTGATTTTTCTATGACATCGAGGCGTATGGCTATTTTCTTTTTTCCCCTGTATTCTACAAGCTCACCTTTAAGTCCTTTCAGGCTGCCTTTACATACTTCCATTTCATCTCCCGGATTTGGGAGGTTTTCTACTGCTTCAATGTCCACCCCTTTGTTCAGGATATCTTTGATTGTTTGGATTTGATTTTCGGGTATAACCACAGGAGAGCCTTCGAAGCAGATTATTCTTGCAACTCCGGGAATGTTAAGAACCTTTAAATAGTCGAGCCTGCTGATTTTAACAAACACATAGGAGGGAAATAGCGGCAGCACGACGGTTTTCTTACGGTCGCTCCAAAGACGAACGGTTTTGTAAAGAGGCAGGTAATGACAAATACCCTCTTGTTCAAACAATCGGCTTACACGTTTTTCCCACCGTGCCCGGGTATAAACAGCATACCAGTAATGGTCGCTATTATTATCCATAAATATTACTTTTTCGTTATTCGTAAACTAAACTGTTAATATATAAAATGGTTTTAAGCCGTGCATTCACCATATAATTAATGGTCTATATTTTAGGGAAAATCGTGTTCAGTGCAAATATATAAATTTTTGGACCCTTAAACGGACACCGGCACCCTAATATATTAATTTTACACAAAAATATAAAAAATAACGTTGTTTATTTGGGATTTTAACTTTGTTGAGTAAATTTGTTACTCACTTAGTTTTTAGCTATATAGTTTAGTCCACTTAGTAAACATAGTTTTCGTTAATTCGTGAAATCCGGCTATTCAAATCTTAAAAATTATGATCGTAAAAATTAACAAGTAACATGAATAATACACAAAAAGTTGTGCTTGTAACCGGTGCAGCCGGTTTTATCGGGCACAAAGTTTGCGAAAAGCTGCAAGAACAGGGCGACCTGGTTGTAGGTCTTGACAACTTGAATGATTATTATGACGTAAGACTTAAAGAATACCGCCTCAGCTTGCTTAAAAGAAGAAATAACTTTAAATTTTATGAGGCCGATATAGAAAAAATGGAGCAGTTAAGGGTATTGTTTGAGAACTATTCCTTTAATGTTGTATACAACCTGGCTGCCCGTGCCGGTGTTCGCTACAGCATGATCGACCCCTGGGTGTATTTGAGCACCAATGTTGAGGGGACTTTAAACCTTTTGGAGTGTGCCAAAGATTATGATGTGAAAAAGTTTATACTGGCATCCACCTCAAGTCTTTATGCCGGATTGCCCATGCCATTTACCGAAGATCTGCCCGTAAACACACCTATTTCGCCCTATGCTGCCAGCAAAAAGGCCGCTGAAGCCTATGCTTATACTTACCACAAGCAATACGGTATTGATGTATCTGTGTTAAGATATTTTACCGTTTTTGGCCCAATGGGTCGCCCTGACATGGCGCCATTCCGCTTCGTAAAATGGGTGTTGGAAGGCAAACCCATTACCCTTTATGGCGATGGCAACCGGGCGCGCGATTTTACATACATAGATGATGTGGCAGTAGGTACATTGTTGGCGGAAAAGCCGCTGGGCTACGAGATCATCAACCTGGGCGGCGGCAACGAGCCGGTGACAATGAACCTGTTCATAAAGTGGATAGAAGAGCTTACAGGGCGCAAAGCAACAATAAATTACGAGCCCGCACACAGCGCCGATATGGAATATACTATGGCGGGAATAGAAAAAGCCAAAAA
>SL_8KL_010_SEDDRAFT_10004028_pt1 | contig 11962 bp, 14 predicted proteins | sample SodLakKL_010_SED_4_FD_11160 | JGI IMG/M metagenome (IMG submission 11160) | reverse complement strand
CTTTTTTGTCCCAGTATTCACTTTTCGAGATCGGCATCTCCATATCCTTTTTACCCGAGAGTTCGATCTCGTACCCGTCCGGAGTGAGTTCAATTTTTAGAAGGCGATTTTTAAAGTACGGTTCTATGACCGTGAATCCTTTCAAATCTTCCTCCCTCATCTCATTCAACAGCATCATCAGCTGTTCCTTAGTCATCACTTCTTTCATATTTTCCCTCCTATCAGTTCTTTCAAAACTGTCTTTTCTCTGTTCTGCACAGGGTAAGGCCTATCACGATAGACCTCCGCTTTTGAACTCTGTAGACAGTAAACGCGATCGAATCTTTCAGCAACTGGGTGTATCAGTACTTCTACGGCAAAGGACTTGGTCGCCCCCGAAACATCTAAAGCGACCCTTTCTGAGCCGTCGAGAACTTCTTCTATTTTTTCTCCCGGTGATCCGTCGGATACGAGAAGGAGCGATTCAACGTCCATTTCGTAATGATCGAAGATAGTCGTGATGTCGTCCTTTACTTCTTCGATATCCCTCTCTTTTCCTAACAGATAAACTGAATCCGGCGTAAAAGAGCCCTGTTTTACCACTGCCCAAACTCCATTTATCGTGTCCCAGGTCTTTTCTCCTGCTAGTACGATGTATTTTCCCATCGGCTTTGTACCTCGATGTCCCATAAAGCCTCTCGTAAATATGGATTACTGTTGTTTAGTTTTTTACAGTCATGGTGAGAACGTCAAATTTTTCTTTTTTTTATCATGAATGCAAGCCGAAGTCAAAATTTTTAATATGAGACAATAGATACCATAACCATGATCGAATTCCATGAAAAAGTAGAGATTAGCCGCTTCTACGATCCTTCAGAGGATAAAGAGAAGCAAGAAGAGATCGTGATCCGACACGACCCGTTGACCGGGAAGTCCTGCAGGATACTTGATAAATCTCTACCGATCTCTAAAGAGGCCGATATAGAGGATGAGATAGTGTCAGGATTCTGCCCCTTCTGTCCAGATAATATATATGATATAGGAGCAAGAGACAGTCGTGTGTTGAACAACAAAATATTAGAGAACGGTGAGGCCGTACTGTTATCCAATATAAGCCCATATGCGGAGAGATCCTTGGTCATCAGATTGACCGAAAAACATTATATTCCCATAGATGATTTCCAGAAAAAGCACTTCACAGATGCGTTAGAGCTCATCTTAAAATACCTCGAGAGGTCCTCTAACCAGGGATATGCTAACATTATGATGAACTATCTAAAGCCCGCCGGGAGTTCGATCGTTCATCCACACATCCAGTTATTGGTGTCCGACACTGCTATGGATCATCAAAAGAGAGTGGTGAAAGCGGCGAAAGAATATCATGAAGAGAACGGGAGTGATTATTGGAGTGATCTGTTAGAAAAGGAAAGAGGAAGTGACAGGTATCTAGAAAAGTATGGTACTTGGGAATGGAAAACACCCTACGCCCCAAGAGGACTAGAACATATACAGGGCATCAGTTTGAAAGACTTTAGGTCCATGGGAAAAAATGCACTCCAAGACCTATCATCGGGTATCGTCGATACCTTGAGATATTACGACGACCTCGATTTCAATTCCTTCAACCTTGCTCTTTCAGTCTCACCAAAAGAGAAAACAGAAGGATCGGCTACGATCATAGATATCGTAGCGAGAAGTTCCTTCGATAAATACTACTGGTGTGACGTCTTCGCGTTGACTAAACTTCAGGACGAGCCCTACTCAAACAAATTTCCTGAAGATATAGCTAAAGAAGCGAGAACATTTTTTGGATCTGATCAGTTACGAGAAGCTCTAGAACAAAATAATAAATGAGTTCTAGTAAATTAGTTCATTCATTCATATGTGATTATTTTTATAATGCCGCCAGTCAGATACTTATCGGTTTTTTTATTCTTCTAACTCAGAGCCGCAGTATATACAGTAATTATTGTCATTGTTGTTCATAACTCCACATTCTAAACACCTGAGATCTCCTCCACTCCCTCTATATTTAGAATCTGAATCGGACCCCGAAAGGCATCTAGTCTTCTCGGCATGTTTTTCCCCAGCCCTATCATCCAATATGCTTCTATCACTCTGGGCACTTTCAACAGTGGTTATTTTTCTCTGCTCATCCTCAGTTTCTACCTTTATACCTTCCTTTCTTCCAAAAAGTGTTTGACCACAGTTTGGACACGTATTCTCATCTTTTCCTATTTTCTTAGCACAATAAGGACATCCTTTTGTTTCTTTTTGAGACAGATCAGTATAATCCAAACTCTCCCTTGAGAGGGAACCCGAAGTACTAGAATCAACCTCTTCTTCTTCTTCAAATATCTCTTCTTCAGGTGGTTCTAATTCTTCGCCGCACTCAGGGCATTCATCTGAATCTATGGGTATCACTGCACCGCAGGTGGGGCATATGCCCTCTTCCGCCTCTTCGAGTTCTTCTTCAAGATGATACGTACTCGTGGAGGAATTAGATGATGAAGTTGTGGTTGAGGACGATGAAGAACTCCAGTTGACTATAGCCGCAACGATATCAAAGAAAAAAGATATCAAGATCAACCCACAAGATCCTGTGATAATACCTATAAAAAACAGAACTACGCCTATGAAGAGCAAGACTGCCGCAGTACCGCTCGTCCCGTGTTCATCCTTTTTTACCCTTTTCATCCTATCCACTTTAATTTACGAGTTCTTATCTCACTGAATATATTTAAAACTTAAGAGCGAATCTTAGTTAGGTAGAATATTTCTAGTTTTTCTTTGACCTCTTTTAATAGATTATCTCCTGAAAGTCAAGCTGATTCTATCTGCGAGACAGATCTTATTTCCATCGTGTAGTTCTCTTTTCCCCTTGCCCGTTATATCAATTCCATTCAAAGTGGTGCCATTTGTACTATTTTTGTCCTCAATGTAAAACTTACCATTTTCTTCGATTATCTGGAAATGATCTCTCGATAAATATTCGAGGTCCTCTCTTGAAACATCCCCGACAAAATCCTCTCTCCCAAACCACAGACTTCTTCTAGATATAGACCATGTTTTTCCTGCAGGTAAAACGAGTTTAGCCATAGAGTAAATCTCTGTATCATCTCCACTAGCACGAGTTTTCTCAGCCTCATGAGTTGTAGTTGAGGACGATATAGTATGTCCAATATACTTATTTTTTTGATCTATAGACTCACTTTTTTTAGAAGATGAAGAGGCATTTGAAGGAGAAGTAGAGGGGTATCTAGAGGACTCTTTTGAAACCTGATGACCCTTGACAGCCAATCCGATTGCCACTAACCAAATAAAAACATTCCATATTACTCCTAACCAGATTATCTCCTCTTCTTCCTCTTCTACCTCATAACCTGGTCCTTCTTCATATCTATATTCATATTCGTAAACAGGAACAACAAGGAGACTAACAAAAGCGATGATAAAGCAGATCACAGCAGCTATTTGGTAACCATTCATTTTTCTACTCTAAATTCAAGGGGGACTTCATCAGCCAATCTGATCTCATCTCCTTCATAAATCTCCTTTTTACCTTCTCCTCGTATTTCCTCCCCGTCCAATATCGTGTTGTTCGTGCTGTCTTCGTCGAGTATGTAAAACTGTTCGTCTTCGCGAGATATTTTGAAGTGCTTGTTTCTCGAGACGAATTTCGCTTCATCGGGGCTCAGGTGATCGACGAAGTCTTCCCTTCCAAACCATTTTTCGCTCTTCTCGACCGAGATGGTATCACCGCTCTCCAATTGTAGCACACAAGTGGGTGGTGTAACCTCCATGTTTTTACCGCAGTCCTTGCAGTACTGAGCTATTGAAGGATTGACCGCTCCACAGTGAGGACACTCTTTTCCCTCCTGTTGATCACCTTTGGAAGATTTACCTGGCGGTGGAGTTGACTTCTCAGGTGCCTTACCTTTCGCCGCACGTTTTTCTTCACTTTTCAATTCCGTTCCACAATCTGGACAGAAGTCCACATTTTGCGGATAGTCTTTTTCGCATACAGGACATCTCATATTATCAATCACTCCTCTTTACAGTCGTTAAAGCTTCTTTCTTCAATTTTGTCTCCTCATCAGATTCATTCTTCTTTATCTGGGTGGCACCCTTGATATGGGTGGCCTCCTGCTTTAAATGATCTGGAGCTTTAGAATCCCTTATAACTGTTTCGGCGAGCCTTTCGGCCTTTTTAGCTACGGTTGCATCACCCCGCACCTGCCCTTCTTTCCCCAGGATCTTCGATTTGCAGAGCTGGAAGAGATTTCTAACTGCGGGATCATCTTCCCTGTTGTACTCGGCCTCTGCACCGCTGTACCTGATGTTGATCTGGGTACTGCTCTCTCCGGAAACATCGATCGTAGCTAGCGGATAATCTCCCGGAGACTGGGAAGGCAGATCCAAAGAGAACAGGAACTGTTGCTCCTCTCCAGCTACGAGATCACCGATCTGAATCTGGTAATTACCTCCGCCCACCTGCTGAACATCTATCTCTCTGGTTTCCGGCTTGTACTGGTAAGCTGACCTGATGCTGAAATGTGTTCTTGGATTGATCCGGAGCGCTGGCTTGACCATTGTAGCAGACTTCGTTCTGCTCATCTCTTTCTGCATGAAATCCGATATCTGATCTGGACCGGAAAGGTGACGCCATTTGCCCGCCCGGCTGTTCTCAGCCATATTCATCAGTAAATCTTCGTTGTATGTTGAACCTATGCCCCCACTGACGATGGTGATGCCTTCGTTCCTTAAATACTGGGCAAACTGGATAAAATCGTTGGAATCAGTGGTACCCGCGGTAGGTTTACCGTCAGTCAAGAGTATTATCCGGGATATGGATTGTTGAGGAGGAAGGTTCACCGATCGGATCTCGTTAAGACCGACTTCCAGAGCGGAATACAGATCCGTTCCTCCTCCAGCGGATATCTCTTCAATCTCGTTCATCATCGTTCTCCTCTCGTCCTGCGGCGTTTTTCTTGGTTTACCGGATTTCAGGGCCTTAGTCGCCTTTTTGAGGAAACCTTCCGATTTTTTCTCGATAGTTTTCCCCGGTCTACCTCTCCCTCTGACCACTTTTTTTATCTCGCTACTGAACGCCACGACAGAGATGAAGTCCACGGTGTTTATACCCCTTATGTACTCGTGAGCGGACCTCTTCGCGATCTGTATCTTCTCGCCTTTCATGGAGCCGCTGCAGTCGATCAATAGAGCTACGTTTGGAGCCAGATTTCCTCTCTGCTGCGCCGACAGTTTCAAACTCATGAAAGCCACAGGATTACTCTGCGTGTTCGCTTTCACCGCATTCTTGTTGAGATTCGCCCTAATATTCACAGCCATATTATCACGTCATGCCTCGGAGATATGAGCATCTCATCCTCTATTCTTGGAACGTAGAGGATGTTGCTGTTGTCCTATAAATCTATCGATCTAACCCTATTGAGTGAGGGTCTATTGTGATAAAGGTATTAAAATTTACCGATTTTCTCTTGCCATCTCACTAATTCTATCTGAAAAGATATTATCGATCTTTGAGGTGGCCTCTAATCGCTCCAAGCACTAATAGGAAACCATGTTGAAGTGTGTTGATAAGATATATGGATCTAATGATTTCTGCTATCAACTCCCTCTCCATCAATACTCCTTCGTCCCTTCGTCAAGGTAGAGCTTCGTGTCGTCCATCCGCTCACCACAGCCAATACAGTGCTTGTTCTCCGGATCGTTAGGTGTACCGCAGTCTATGCAGCGAAGGTCTCCTTCGGGAAGGTCTCTACTGGCTTCTTCCTTTTCCAGTGAAGTCCCTGCGGCCTTTTCTTTACTCCCTTCCGGACCTCCATGATTCTCCTCTGATGGCCGTTCCCCTGTGACACTCAACTTTGAGGTGTGTTGAAGTACTATCGCCTTCGCACGGTCCTCAAGTTCTTCGATGTTCTTTTTCCTCTCTACTTCCGATTCTGTTAGGTCGCACAGTTTTTTTTTCAATCCTTCTAACTCATCTTCAACGTCTTTCTTCTGTTCTTTTGCCTCTTGACCCGCCTCCGTATCCTTCGTTGAAAGGTCTTCATACTCCTCTACCACCTTCTCCAATCTCTGTATCTTCTGCTCTGTCTTCCATATATCTTCTTTGATAGATTCATCGTTAGTGAGTTCCTGATGTTGTTCATAGATGGGAAAGAGTTCTTTCGTCATCTCGTCCGTTATCACTTCGAAGTAGACACCGAGACCTTCGACCCAGTATTTGAGGTCCTCTCTCCGTGTCCGTTCAGCTTCCACAGATGCTTTCATGTCGTTATAAAACTGGTTCAGTTCCGATTCAAGCTTGTTGATATGATCTCTAGCCACCCTGAGAGATTTTAGTTCAGTTTTATCGTAACTAAAATTCTGCCACCTATAGTAAAGCATTTTACATCTTATCCCAAGATCACACTTGCCATATCTGATCTTCCCAGATTTTACAAAGTCCTCATCGATGGTCTGTAGAGTATCCTTTATATTTTCTTCAGCATCAACGATCTTTTTTTGGAGATATTTGAATTCATGATCGATTATCTCTTTTTTACTTTTGCTCCACCCTCCAATAATCACTCCGGATGATGCTCCGACCGTTACACCGATTATCACAAACAAGGTCAACAAGGGAAATTCACCATCCCAATAGAAAAAAACTCCGGAAAAACCTACAATTATTGCTCCTAAAGCCGCACCGATATCCCATTCAATTTCTCCACCTATTCCTTTTCCAACGGCCGCTAGCCCGACGGCCACCAAGGATGTAACAATGATCACCCAAATCATATCCTCAAGAACTTCAAGGCGAAAGATGGTTCCCAAGAAAGCCCCATGAAAAAAGGGCACTATAACCCCCATCAAGAACCCCGTGCCTAACCATCCCAAAATACGCCCTCCAATACTGCCTATAACTGTTCCCAGAAAAACAGACAGACCAACGATTATCAGGATCATGCTCCACCACGATACATCGCCGGCACTGATCCAAATAAGAGTTGCACCAATAAGAGCTAACACTAAGCCCACGACGCATAGGATCCCAACTGTTCTCCAAACGGCTTTGTATATCATCAGACAAATACCTATATTCTATGTTTTTAGTTAAAATTTATGGTGAAGTCTCTAACTCGTATTCTCGTAGATAATCTTTTTCTCCAATTTGTTTCAACTCTCCCTCTAAGTCCAGCTTCCTTGCCCTCTGAAGCATCTATCTTACGTATATATTCTCATATGGATTTATTCCTTGATTAGATTTTCTCCACCTCAATACTCGTTCGTCCCCTCGTCAGCGTAGATCCTCGTGTCGTCCATCCGCTCCCCGCAGCCCTGGCAGACCTCATTGTTTGGATCGTTCGCAGTACCGCAGTTGATGCAGTGGATCGTATCGCTCTCTGTTGCGGAGAAGGGTTGCTTTTGCGCTCCTCCTTGAAAAGAGAGTGGGCCTTGCGTCTTTTGTGATGGCTGTTGAGGTGTTTTCCTTTTGCTCCATATTAAACCTACTACTACTGCGATTACTGCACATATCACGATGAGAGTTATTTGCCACCAGTGGTTTGACAGAAAACCAGATTCATCCTCTTTCTCTGCAAATTCTCCCTCGCCGATAGCGTAGAGATTTCCATCAGTAGAGCCGACATATATAGTTCCGTCTTCCCCAATAGCTGGTGAAGTATACAAAATTGAGTGCCCGGTCTCAAAGGTCCATTTTTCTGAGCCATCTACGTTCACCGCATATAGAGTATTGACGTCAGAGCCGACATATATTGTGCCATCGCCTCCAATAGCTGGCCAAGAGCGAACATTATCGCCTGTTTTAAAAGTCCATTTCTCCGTGCCATCCGGGTTCACAGCGTACAGGTTACTGTTCCATGATGCCACGTGCACCATACCGTTACTGCCGATAGCCGGTGATGAAGCTGCAGTTCCGCCGGTTACGAAGGTCCATTTTTTTTTGTCCCATCCACGTGACTCGTATCGTAGGGACTCAGCCCGGTGTTCTTTCTATCACGACCGAAAGAAGGCCACGGTGAATCAGCTAGATCCTGCAATTCTACACCATAAGACCTATCAACAAATTCATCTTCCTCAGATTCGGTTTTCTCACCACTTCCGATATTTCCAACAGCCATACTGAATCCACTAACAACTAACAAACCAACCACGACAAGAGTCAGGGTTTCCTTTAACTTCATCTAAATTTCCTCCATCTGTATTGCCACTCCCTTAGGCTCGGCAACATAATAAATCTATATCGGATAATATATTAATATAATTTATCACTCGCATTTAACGCCCGTGAAAAAGAGATATAGTACTATTCATTTGAGAATAACTTTTTATTTTCGACTTATCTCCTCTTTTTCAACCTCAGGGACACTGTTGCTTGTGTTACACCGTATCTTTCAGCTATTTCCTTTTGTAAAACACCGTTCTCGTACAGTTCAACCCATTCGTCCACAACTTCTTCGGGTATGACTCTCTTTTTTCTGATATCTACATCTCTTATCCTGAATCTCTTCGAAACCGTACTAACACTGACGTCATACTCTTCGGCGATTTCTTCCTGGGTTCATCCCTTTTTATACAATTTAATCCATTCATCTACGTTATCTTCTGGGACCTGTGTTACAACTTTGCCCAGTACAGCTTTCCTTCTTAATTCCTGAGCTACTTTACCATATCCCACTTCGTATTCCGATTTTATCTTTTCCACGGACCAACCTTTTTCGTACAGATCTATCCATCCTTCAACCTGCTTTTCTAAAGTCTTTCTCCTCCACGTTGATATTACTCCTTCCTGCCTCAGTATTCTTGATACCAGGGGCTGACTGAGGTCGAACTTCCTGGCGATCTCAAGTTGCGTGAAACCTTTATTGTAAAGTTTTACCATCTCGTCGATATCTTCTTGATCCATTGGCGGTCTTCCCTTTTTATGCTCTACTTCTTTCTTACAATTCAACCTGTTTTAACACATATATGAATTATTAGCTAAAGAAGGTCGTGTGATGTCTATAAATTAAAATCTCGCCTTATATTAACGGTCATATTATCACATCATTCCTCAGATACAACGAACATTCAGCCCCTCCCCCTTTTTGATATCTTCCAGAGAGAGGATATTATTTTCTAACTCTGTTTAACGAATGTATATCGTAATAAAGCTATAAAAAATTATCGATTTTTTTATCACCTTTTATTTAAATTAGTCAAAGACATAGTTAAAATCAACGGTCTCGTATTGGAGCCTTAAAGTAACCTAGGCATGTATTTAAGAAGGAATATAGATTTGACTGACTTTCTATCGATTTTTATATCATCTATCAATACTCGTTTGTTCCTTGGTCTACGTAGATCCTCGTATCATCTATACTAGCTCTACAGTTGCAACATCGCTGATTACTCGCATCGTTAAAAGCCCCACATTCTACGCACCGTATACTTTTTTTCTCCTGTGTCCTATGTGTTTCTGAGAAAGTCCTTGTTTCATCAGGCATACTTTCTCTTATACTTCTTGTTTTATACTGATACTCACTGTAGGTCTCCCAGAATTCATTTATGGCTCTGAAAATTTCCTCCGTTTTTGCATTCACTAGTTCTACGGCAACATCACCTTCTAATTGGCCCCCGACCAGCCTGTGAACCACATTTTCTCTATCAGTGACTTCAACATAGTATTTCTTCTCCCTCGCTACTTCTATTTCCTTTTTATCGACCAAAATCACATCTGAGAAAGGGAGATCAAAATCATTTGCTTTTTCTGCCCAATCCGTCTTTTTTGCTTCTCCTCTTCCGGCCCATCTGAAGTCTAATCCTCGCTCGTCGACAATCAAGTCCCCATAAACCAGCCAAGGTTGTCCCCAGTAACCTTCCATCTCTTTCAAATCTTGTTTAGCTAGGTGAACAACCGTGTTGAAGCGATATTCATTTCTACCCCCGTGGGAAGGATCTTGCAAAGAACTTTCTTCAAGTTCGATGTTCCCCCCACCTCTACTAAGATACCCTGAACCAAAACCCCCTACAAACGCTCCTATCATCGTTCCTAAGACCATTATGCCCTCGTTCGCAATGATGTATACACCTAATGAGTATCCCAAAAAGCCTCCGATCATCAGCCCAAGAAATGTAATCACGTTCGTTTTTACATCTTTTGGAGGCGTCATTGCACCAATAGAAACCCCTATGCCACCACCTATCATCAAACCCAACAATGTACCAAATCCATCATTCACAAACAACCACCCTATCACAAGACCCAAAATCCCACCCATCCCCACTACTCCCCCTACATCTTTTGCTAGTACCCCTACTCCTTCATCTTGATATTCAGCCGCCATCATAACTATATAAGTACTATATTATTTGAATATTAGGTATTCGACTTTTTTTTCTATTCAATACTCTTTCGTCCCTTAATCAGAGTAAATCCTCGCATCGTCCATCCTTTCACCACCCATATTTTATCCCATATATCTTATTGCTATAGCAAGAATATCAAAGATGAAAGATCCCGCAATTATCATTATTGATCCTTCCATTATTCCAAAAATCAAAACGATTATCCCAATAACAAATAATCCATTTTCTAACGCCTTCTTCCTCTCCATACTTTATCCATCTCCGCTATCACCTTCACTATTTCCATTTTATCACTCAATAAGGTCATGCACTTCGTAGTATTAATAATTTGTCACTTATTGGCTTTCATCGGCAAATTGGTAACCTATGCCGATAGAATACTTTAAATAATACAAGGTATGTTGTCATAGCCACAGTTTGGACACTCGACCTCCTTTTCCTCAAATCCAATCTTTTTACCGATCTCTTCCAGATCACTCCCACACTTGATGCAGTGAGCACTGTCAGCCTTGTTACCGTAACCACAGGCAGGACACTCCACTTCTCCTGTAAGCTCTTCACCTTTTTCCTCCAACGTAGAACCACAGTAGATGCAATGAGAGTTGCCGAATATATTCACCTCGCCGCAGCTAGGACACTCGACCGTATCCTCTACTTCCGCTTCAGGTTCAACCGCTCCAAGTACCGTCCCGCACTTGATACAGTGCTCGCTATCAGCGGTGTTCGTGAATCCACAGTCCGAACATTCGACCTCTTCTACCTTCGGCTTCAAGGTAAATCCACAAAACATGCAGTGCTCGCTGTCAGTAGGATTCCTCTCGCCGCAGTCATCACACTCGATGCCTTCTCCTTCGCCCAGTGTTCGGGTCCATTCCTCTTCACCTTCTTCAAGTGTGCTCCCGCAAGCGATGCAGAACGTACTGTCCAATGGATTCGCTTCTCCGCAGTCCGGACAGCTCACCGTCTCTTCGATCCCTTCACCGATGGTAGGTTCTTCCTCTGAGGGTGCTTTCCATTCAGACTCCTGTATAACTTCTTCCTCCATCTCAGGAGGAGCAGTTCCTGCAACCTGCATTTCGGGAATATCTCTAACTGCTCCTTCATCTCTTTCATCATCTCCGCGGGTGATGAAGAACAGCACCACCGGTATGATGATCACAAGCAAAAGCAACGGCAAGATTATCCACCACATCCCTGCCAACATAGATGGATCTTCAGCCTCTTCCACTTCCACCGTATCTAGATATTCATCCTCAACGTATATGTCGTATTCGCCATCCTCCTCAAACTCGTGTTCGAACGAGAACTCTTCCGCCTCGGTTCCGGCGGGCACCTCAAAAACGTGCACGACCTCGTCATCGATCAGCACCTCCGCCTCGTAGCTCTCGTCCGGAAGGTTGTTGGTCAGCACGCTGGTTATCTCTACTCCAGAACCTTCCTTGATCTCCGTCTCGGAGACGCTGACCTCTCCAAGGATAAATATCTCCACGAAACGAGCAGTTATCGACGTGTCTTCTTCCAAGGTGATTGTGATCTCCTCTTGATACTCTTCAGCGTCGATCCCACCAGTCCACTCCTCGAGCAGCCATCCCTCCACAGGCACGGC
>SL_8KL_010_SEDDRAFT_10004024_pt1 | contig 11969 bp, 7 predicted proteins | sample SodLakKL_010_SED_4_FD_11160 | JGI IMG/M metagenome (IMG submission 11160) | reverse complement strand
TCGGCCGTTTATTTTCTTTAACAATTATACCTCGTGCCATTTTGCCCAGGCACCATTGTGTAGGTAAGCTTTCCATAAATGCATAGGACATTCACCCAACAAATCAACCTAGCATATTACCCAATATTTCAATAACTTACCACCACTATGGTTACATTAAAATGCTACTTTTTATGTAGCAGGTACCCCGTCCCCCCGCTACATGAGATGTTGCTTGCCCATCTTTATCTATTTCTTTCTCAAAGAGATGATTTATTTCTTATTCACAATATTTTAGTAAGTTCTATCACGGTACATTGACCAATTGATAGGGTAAAAGCTGCTTAACATGACAGGACTTGTCAGGGTTTTTAAAATTAAATAGTAAGGTAGTTTTTACAGTGATCATGTAGAGTGTTTATATTCTTTTATTGATATTTTCAACACCCCAATAATGATTCCTGCTGCTCAGGTTGGCATAAAAATATAATGCTCGGACGGTTCTTTCTCTGGCGATAATCCTAGCCTAATAAATAACAGCTTCCATAAACGGCCGGGATTTGTATTATGACTTTTTTCAGTTGTTGGCGAAATTTCTTTTAAATAGTATAATTAAGTAAATAATAATATATGACAATCCAAACAACGGGAAATGCATTTACAAGCAATGCATATAATATACGGAAAAGCTAAAAAATAAATTAGCTTTAAAAGGTGTTTTAATTGAAAGGTTTAAAGATATTTGCACTGATTTTAATTCTTTTGTTTACGGTTATTTCCGGTTGGATTTATATGAGCTGGATGGGAATGGAAAGGACTTTCTTAAATCATTCTTACTACCGGGATGTAGTAAGCAGTGAAAGAATTTTTCCTGATATGATAGATACAGTGCTGCATAATGTTTATTTCTCTGAGGGATGCCCCTGCTGTGCGGGCAACGATGAAGATATGCAACTACCCCCTTACATGCAAAAAGAAGCGCTTGAAGAATTTAATATTATAACAAATGCTTTTCATGCAGCTTTTCCTGAAGAATGGCTTGAGGAACAATATCTTCTTGTTGTTGATGACGTTCTGGCATTGGTCAGGGGAGAACAGGAATCTGTCACCGTTACGATAGACCTGCAGGATAGAAAAGAGCGTTTCAGAGATGAAATTATTAATCAGATGGAAAAGCATTTATCGGATGAAGAAACGGGCAATATTGAAGCAACCCGGGAAGAATTGGAATCTTTAGCAGGTGTTCTGAGTGAAGAAATGGATTTGCCGGAACAAATTATAGTTGCTGATATTACAGAGCATGTTTTAAATCCGCAGGCGGAAAAAGCTATCCACAATACCCAAATCTTCCGTCAATACTTTTTATTATTCTACTTTGCCTTTGTCCTGTTTATTGCTTTAAATTTTCTTCTGGCAGGAATATCCGGCGGATTGAAGTGGTTTGGCGCAGCAGCTTTAATTGCCGGCTCAACCTTCCTGGGGGGAATATACTTGTTCCGGATTATGGTTTTTGAACCATTGGTTACTAACTTTGGCCTTTGGATACCCATAGAACCCGCTGTCATTTCATCTATGTCTACCCAAACTCTTCACGTGATGTCTGTAATCCCTCTTGTTTTTTTTGCTTTTGGTCTTGTATCGTTAGTTGCCGGGATAGTTGTGGCTAAAAAGCAAAAAGCGGGCACCCGCTAGTTGTCAAACCTGTTCATTTCTACAATATATCCCGGAACAAATAACACTTTATTATGTTTTGCTCTGCCTGTGTATTTGCACTTACCAGGCCCATAATAATTAAAAAACCTGCCAAAGTGACCCCTATTTCATAAAATCGGGCTTCTCCTTTGTATGTCCAATTGTTGTCTCCATATTTAATTTAACAACTCCGATAACCGTCCTTGTGATTTTTCTGTTTTTTTATTTATTCATCCTGCCTGTTCCCATGTCTCGATTTTGGACAGGAAGTCACAGATAGCCGGGTTAACAATATCGGGTTTTTCAAGTATGGTGGTATGGGTGCCTTCTTTGACCATGATAAATTCGACATTGGGGATTTCATCCCGCATGGTATATGAGAGCTTAACCGGAGAGAAAGTATCTTTCTCGCCTCCGATTACAAGTGTTGGTATGTTAATGGTGGGAAGCACGCTGCGGGCTGAATGTTTGACAGCTGCGAGAGCCATGCGCATCCCGTTAGCAGTATCTATCATCCTTTGATGCTCATAAAAACCGTTCATGAGGTCAGCGCTGGCACGTGTGGCCCTGATTGCCCGCCCGACCGTATGCACTATAGGAAGCCTAAATGCGGCATGCCATACCCTGTTTGTAAAGTTGGGGGCTTTGTTGGCAAGATTTCCAAGAATAAACTCCCACACAAAAATCGGGATAGGCAGCCCGTAAAATGTAGAAAGCGGATTCTCGTAGGGCCCAGTCACGGCGATGAGAGCAACAGCGCGGGATGGGTAGAGCTTATAGAATTCAAATATTATCTGAACCCCAAGAGAAAATCCAATCAGGGCAGGGCGCTCTATCTTTAAATGATCTATTAGCGACATAAGGTCGCGGGCGCTGGATTCGACATCTACATTAGCGGGATCGGCAGGGCATTCGGAAAACTGGTGCCCGCGTAAATCCCAGGTAATAATCCTGTAATCCTCTGACAAATCACGGATTAGCATTTTCCAATAAGATTCCGTGCACATAAGACCGTTAACCAGAACAACAGTCTTTTCCGACCGGTTGTTACCCCATACCTCGTATGATAAACGCGTTCCGTCCCATGTTTCAAAACTTGGTCTGTTGGTATTCAATATGTAGCTCCTCCAATTCGGCTTTGACTATTTCTACAACCAATGCCTGTTTTCATTAATCCTATTTTATATTAAAGATACCTTATAGTAAAGATAATATCAGCTATTTTGAGAAATCCGTGGGCGTTAATTTCAAGGGTGTGGCTCCAAGAATTCGCTGAGAATAATACATGGATACCCAACCCAAATAATTTCTTAACACATAAAAAACATATTGGATTTAAAACCGGCAAAAAATGATTCCGAGGATCCTCCCCTGACTCATTTCAACTTGACAGGCAGATAAATTTATTAGTAATCTTACTTGAGGAAATGCAATTATAAAAATTATAAAGACGGAGGCTTATATGCAAAAACAAATACTTGCTTTTAAATTAATCCGATATGGAGCCGGCATGAAAATACGTTCTTTTCTGAACATAAAATCGTCCAAACATATATTTGAAAACTATTATAATATTATAAATCAGTTCTCCGGTCTTGGTTCAGATGAATTTGCCTGTATGAATTACGGAATTGCTACCGATAAAAAAATAGAGCTTAATCCGGAAGATGAAGCGGAACGCTACCCCCTTCAATTATATGATTATGTGGCAACGGGGGCCGGCACAGTATCTTTAACAGGTCTTGATGTTTTAGAAGTAGGCAGCGGCAGAGGTGGAGGCGCCTCATATATTGCCCGCTACATAAAACCCAAAAACATAACCGGTATGGATCTGTCCCGAACAGCTACGCAATTTTGTATAAATCATTATAAAAATGTAGATAACCTTTCCTTTATTAACGGCGACGCGGAGGCGATTCCTTTTCCCGATTCAAGCCTTGACGCTGTTGTTAATGTTGAAAGCTCTCATTGTTATCCTGATTTTGAGAATTTTGTTGCAGAGGTTAAGAGAGTACTGAAACCGGGCGGCTATTTTCTGTTTACTGACTTCAGAAATGCATCAGAAACGGATATTTTTCATAACACTTTTGAAAAAACAGGGTTCAGGCAACTTTATGAACAAGATATTTCCAGTCGGGTAGTAGACTCATTGACAGAAGACACCAAGCGAAGGCTTGATTTAATAAATAAAATAAATCTGCCATGGTTTATCAAATTTCCCATGAAGGATTTTGCAGGCTGTGCAAACAGCATTACTTATAACGCATATGCTACCGGTAGAAGAAGATATATGTATTTTATCCTGCAAAAGCCCGGCTAGGCACCTATCCCCTCATTGCACCATTAGGCGTGAAGCGGGGGGCTTCCAACACCCCCTTCCGAAAAAGAAAGAAGCTATTAGCCATTGTCGGTATTTATTCTGTTTAGTGTGCCGGATTGATTGGTAATTCCAGCATTATCTCTATTTTTTCCTAGCCAAAATAAAATGTTTATAAAAGTTCTATTTATAACTATTTATGCAGAAAAAAGATATTCAGATGTAATGTTATCCGACGTTATGGACACATACGTGTCACATCAAACTACCTTAGTAGCTTGAAGCCCTTTATTACAGGACTTCCGGCTTTGTTTTTAAATATGCAAATAATAGTGGGATGAATAATCGGATTTAATCAGTATAGCTTGACCATTCATCGTTAATCAGATCTGCGCAGTCCATTCCACTCTGGCAGGCCAGTTCTGTTCCCACACCCATTCCGCCGGCTCCGTCACCACAAATATATAGGCCTCTCACGGGTGTACGATGATCCGGCCGGTTTTTCCCTACCTGCTCGGGTATCTGCGCCGTGGTAATGGCTGAGCCTGAAGCTTTGCCAATCCAACCAGCTATAGCTTCAACGGTAAGGGTGTCTTCAAACATTATATTTTCTTTTGCATTTGGCACCATTTTGTATATTGCGTTTAGCATGCTGTCTATCCATGCCTGGGGTGGGTCTTGCAATTCTATATCCGTGGTAGGTGCAGCTGAGCAGGCGGTGAGAAGCTGCATTCCCTCAGGGGCCAACTCCTCATCGAAGTTTGAAGGAATAGGGCAGTAAATGCGAGTTTTAGGCGGTATTCTGCCTTCCTCCATGAGTTGGAAACTTTCCTTTGCAGAATCACGTGTAAGTTCATGCCGGGGGGCTTTCATAGGATAGCCGCCGCAAATGCATCCTGCGTTGGTTACATTTTTCTTTAAGCCGATTTTGGCTTGCACGGCAATATGGCTTCCTTTGATTGAATCAACTTGAGCAACATAAGATGAAGGGAAATATTCGCTGCCTGCCAGGGTGAAAACGGTATCTTTTAAAGAGGTTGTGGATACTACAACCGGCGCAAAAAACTTTCGATTATTTGTAACCAAAACGCCTGTAACTTTCCCGTCTTCAACCAGAATTTTTTCTACTCCGGCATTTGTTAAAACTTTTGCACCGTGTGTCTCCGCGCCTTTCAAAAAAGTTTCGGGGATTATCACTGTGCCGCCTTTGGGGTAACTTAAATTGTTATCGCGTATAAAATGTTGAAAGTTCCATATCGCTTCCCCTGCTGAAGCTTTCCAGGGAGGCAGAACAAAAAAGAGGCTGATTAGATAACCTATCAGTGCATGAATGAAGGCGTCCTCGGTATATGTATCTATAAAATCTTCCACGGTTTTATCTTTCCAGGATTCAATATCATCGGGTTTCATGCGCAGAAGATTAAGAAACAATCGAGCCACTGAAGGGATGGTGCGAAGTGGCAACCCGGACTGCACAATTACTTTGAGTGCAAATGCCGGCATGCGTATATAACTTGAAGGCATGGCAGCGTCAACGTTAAAACCACGCACCCAGGCTATGTCTCGCGTCCGGCGGAATTCAAGGGGAGTGCCCATACCTAACCTCCTGGTACACTCTCCAAAAGGTCCCTTGTTTCCTCGGATAAACATATGGGTTCCCATGTCTACCTTAAACCCTTCTTTTTCGTAATATGAACATGAACCACCAATACGGGGGTTTTTTTCCAGAACAAGAGTCTTTAAACCGTGTTTGGCCAGAATGGCACCACATGCTGCTCCCCCCATACCGGTGCCAATTACGATGGCATCGAATTTATCTCCACTTTCAGGAACGGCATTTAAGCTGATTTGTAATGTTTTATTATTGCTTTTTTCCTTAGAAGATGACATATTTATACCTCCTCTTATTTTACGCAAATAGGTGCACTTATCTCTTGTGGTTAATACCAACTATATTCCACGTCAGAGAAAAAACTCCTTTTTTGAGCATTTTTGGTGAGGAATCCAGGTAACTTTTTCTATATTGGACCATGATTGTCCCCAATTCTCTCCCTTTTTAGCACTTTTAATCATAAACCGCCTAAAATTTTGCATACTTAAACAAACCCCGCAAATCTTTACCATAGGTATCCTCCGAATCTACAGTTAATTGCTGCCACAGATTAAGCATTTTTCATTTGCCAACTGGTACGGATAATTAAACGGCAATTTCATAATTACATTTCGGGCAGTCTTAATTATTTTTGCAGACAGAAATACATAATTCAAACGGAAGGCTTTGATCTGTTGTCTGTATTCCGCTACGCTCAACGAATCAAACTTAAACAGCAAAAATTTTGTGTAGCTATTTTCACATTTACTTACATCAATGCATAAAAGAAGATGTCAGTATATTAAATAAATCTTCACCTTTTAAAAAAAGAGCTTTTTTGTTTTGAGAATGCAGAAAAACTGAATGTTAAAACCTGCATAGCTGAAAAGTTTCGTTCCGGTTAAGCAGGCCTCACCGGTGGTTGCCCCGAGGAGAGTACAGGTCAACCACACACTTAAAACTAAGAATATTCTTTCTCATTTAGTATTTTGGCAAAATGCTCTGCCAGCTTCTTCAAGTCTACATGAGCATATTGATAAAACATCTTGGTTGCTTCGCAAAAATGATTCATGCCCCTGTCCCTAAGGTCTCTGACCCTGTCCTTCAGGCATCCACCATTGCATTGCTTCAGCCACGGGCATTTTAAGCATTTTGCCGGTAGGCTTTTTTTACTTCTGCCAAATTTTTTCTGCTTATCAGAGTGCAATATCTCCAAGAGATTATTAGAATGAACGTTACCTAGCTTGTGGGAATGTTCAACAAAAAAGTCGCAAGGGTAAACATCTCCATTATGTTCTATTACCATGTAACTATCACATTCCTCAAAAAATGTGCATTCTTCCGGAGGCGCATTCATGTATGAAAGAATTGCTGAATCGAAAAATCTTATAGAGGTAGTGGGGATGCCGTTGCAAAAATCTGCTTTCCAGAGGTCAAAGAGCCGGCATAGAAATATTCCATATTCTGTTGATGAAACCGAAAACGATGCTGCAGTGCAAGGGTTTTGGGGATCATTTTCCACGCAGGGAATAAACTGCATGTAAACGATTCCTTGCTGTTTGTGGAATTCATAAATTTCTTGCGGGAAATGAACAGAATAGTCATTGACCACTGTCATGGTGTTTACCATATTGCTGAAGAAAGGCAGATTCCTTTTTCTCACTGAGGAAGTTCGCTCTTTCTTTAGTTCATGGTTAACCTCTTCAATTCTTAGTTAGTGGACTCTCACTCACCTTTCCCAGGGCTTAAATAAAAGCCCCGGGAAGCATTTCCCCCGGGGCAAGATATCTTAGTTTTATTATCACCTATTTGCTCACCGTCTCTACTCTATAAACTCTATTGTCCGCAGCACACTATCAGATACTGCACCATCACCGCCGAAGACGGAAACGTTCATTATGCCTTCTTCCCCGATGAAGTAGTCCTTCACTTCACCCGGCAGTTCATCATAATTAGTCAAGAGCACCGGTGCATCATTGAGGGCAGCATATACACCACCGGCTAAGGCATCGGGGAACTCCAGGCCCGTGGCCAAAGTGGCTTTCACCGGTTCTTCGAAGAACTCTTCGGCAATGGCGGTGCCGGTTGCCCAGCGGTTGGCTCCGGAGACCCTGTTAGTGCCTCCGGCTTTAGTCTTAACATCATCTTCCACCGCAGCCTCCCCGCCGATAATATGTATCTCTTCAATGCTCGCTGCGTTATCATTAAGATAGTCTGCGGTATCTTCACTCAGCTCATCCGGATGGGTCAACAAAATGGGTGCTCCTCTCATGGCAGCAGGGCTGGAGGCAGCCACCGCATCGGCAAAGTCCAGGCCCGTGGTGAGAAAAACCTCCGCAGGGCTACCGGTAACTTCTTCCGCTATTTTAACTGCCGTGTCAAAGCGGCCTTCGCCAGCAATTCGCTCTACCCCGTAGTTCATATCATCCAACTTATCGGCCACCTCTTCCGAAACAGCCGCTTCGCCGCCCAGGACGTAAACAGTGTCACCTTCCGTTAAAACCCGGTCAATTTCATCGGCAGTTTCATCGGGGAGATTATCTGAGCGGGTAAGAAGGAGGGGGCCGTCCTTAGCATAGGACAGGGGAACACCGGCTAAGGCATCGGGGAAGTCCAGGCCCGTAGCAAGGACTACCGCATCTGCTTCGCCATCTTCATAGGTGTTCTCGCTGATATCCACTGCCGTATCAAAACGGCCAAAACCGGCAAGGCGGTCGGTTTCTATTCTAGGTTCTATTTTGCTAAAATTAGCTACCAGTTCCCGGTCTTGTTCCACTTCAAAGGCATAGGCTGCATCAGTACTTACTTCTTGTCCATCTTCGGTCCAGTTGATAAACTCACAGCCTTCCTCGGGGGTGGCATACACTGTTACTTCTTCGCCTTCTTCATAGGTACCCGCACCTTCTACCTTGCCACCTTCTTCCGGTTCGGCTGATAATTCTATATCGTATTCCGGATCAGGCTCAGGCGGTTCTTCATCCGGTTCAAACTCAACAGAAATCGCATATTCTTGGCCAACAGGGCCATATTCCCAATCTGAATTTTGAAGTACAAGTATATAGTAAGTGCCAGGCGTTACATCTGTTACCATAAATCGGTATGTATCAGGCCAATCTCCATGAAGTGTCGCAGCATCAATTATTTCCTCTTCTTCATCAATTAATCCAATAGATAAATACTCTTCGTCGCCTCTCCAAAAAAAGTCATTATACTGTTCCGCCCATATTCCCAATACTATAAAAGTTCCTGGTTCAACCACATCAAACCTAAAATAATCCAAATCAAAATAGTAATCTGTTATAGAACCAAAAATAAAATATGTAGGATCTCCATAATAATAGCTATCTACTATATTGGCTTCCTCAAAACTGTTATTAGGTTCTTGTTCATAAAATATTTCCTCATCCGAAGTTGTCTCTACATTGGATATAAAACTGGATTTCATTTCCCTATCTTTTTCTTGTTCCAATATGCTTTTATTTGTGCTTATTTCTTCTATTTGATTATAAACTTTTTCACTTTCAATTTCACCAGGCAATGTAAACAACGCTAAGTATACCACAAAACCCAACACCAACACTCTAGCTAAACCTGCCTTAGACTTCAAATTTTTTTTACCACCCATTTTTAGCACCTCCAGAAAAAATTTTGTTAATAACCCATAATGAAAAGCAAAAATTAACCCACTATTCCGGTTTCTTTTCCTGGCACAACTGAAGCTAATTTAGAAGACTTTATTATATAGCTTATTCTATGTTTCCAATATAATTCCTGCTATCTGTTTAATTTTTAACAAAATTGCCAAAAAAAAGCAGGTTCTCCTTCTTGCCCAGGAAAGTATACCTGCCTTCATCTCATAGAACACACTGCCAAGCTCATAGCGGACTTTTACCCACTTTTGCCGGGTATATAAAAGCCCCGGGAAGCAGCGCCTCCCGGAGCTTATTAAATGTTCTTTGCTTTATGCGCTTAATTATTCACTGCCTTTTTCCACGGGGAACTCATCTACCAAGCCAGCCACATAGCGCAGAATTTCAATGGCATCTCTAACGCCAAGCTCTTCTCCACCGCTTACCAGGGCGCGTTCTAGAGCATCTTCACCATAGTCTTCTCCAATATCAATCAGGCCAACTACATGGCGCAGGATGAAAATGGCATCGGCTACTCCAATATCGCCGGTACCTCCAATATCACCTAATAAAAACCATTTGCTGCTTTCCTCACTAAAGATATAGGTGCCCTTCCGTCTGTTGTATTTTTCTTCGTAAGCTTCTTTGAATTCTAAGCTGTAAGTTCCCATGGAATTAACAAAATTGCCGTGAAAATCTTCCCAGTCAATATCCATTTCTTTTCCAATGGCCACCCTGGTTAAATCGTTTTCGGCAAAAGCATAGATGCCGACTTTTTCTACATTATCCCCTATCTTAACCTCTGATAGGGAATTGTTGCTAAAGGCATCTATTCCAATTTCCTCCACGCTATCGGGAACAGTCATCTCGCCTTCTAAATTATTATCCCTGAATGCGCTATTTCCTACTTTCTTGATGTTTTCTGGCAAGTCTACTTCTTCAAGTTCATTATCCCGGAAAGCATGATCACCTATAAACTCTAAGTTATCGGGAAAATTTATCTCTGTCAGATTGTTACCCCTAAAAGCCGCCCATCTTATTATCTCTACATTATCTCCCAAAGTTACTTCTGCAAGCTCGTTGTTTCGAAATACGTTTTCACCTATCTCTTCCACACTGTCTGGGATAATTGCCTGCTCAAGTTTTTGTTCAAAAAATGCATCATTTAGTATCACTTCTACCTCATCAATCTCAACTTCAGTTAAATACCAAGTATCATCTTCCTCATAGTATTCAAAGGTACCATTTTTATAGGATCGTTCATCTACTCTTTCAAAATCACTAATAAAGTCCCCGTTGTTATCACGAAAAACATCTTGGTATATTTTTAGTTTTGAAGGGATAGTTATTTCTTTTAGGTCGTTTTCCCGGAAAGCAGCATCTTCTATTACTTCCACGCTCTCAGGGATGGTTACTTCGGTGAGTTCGTTGCTAGCAAAAGCATTATCTCTTATTACTTCCACACTGTCGGGGATGGTGACTTCAGTAAGGGAGTTGTCTCGAAAAGCCCATCTTCTTATTTCTTCCACGCTGTCACCAATGGTTACTTCGGTGAGGGAGTTGTCTTGAAAAGCACCACTTCCTATTTCTATAACGCTGTCAGGGATGGTTACTTCGGTGAGGGCGTTGTCTCGGAAAGCACCACTTCCTATTTTTATCACGCTGTCGGGGATTTTAATGCTTTCTATGTCATATGGGATTTCACCCTCAGCTTTATCTCTCAGGAATGTGAATCTACCTATTTTCAAAACTTCATTGCCTTCAATCTCTGCAGGAATTTTGGGATGAGGGAAATTAGGATCGTCATCAGGGTTATAATCGGTAATTTTTACCCCGTCTTCGTACTCACCCCACTCAAATATAGCAAAGGCAAAATTGGCAACCAGTTCCCGATCTTCTGTTACCTCATAGGTGTATTCAGTATTAGTGCTTACTTCAACGCCGTCTTCGGTCCAATTGACAAAGTTATAATCTTCATAGGGTTCGGCCATAACTGTAACTTCTTCTCCATGCTCATAGGTACCTGCACCTTCTACCTCGCCTGCTTCTTCCGGCTCGGCTAAAAGTTCTATTTCATATTCCTTGATCTCATATTCCGCCGTTACAGTCAGATCCTCGGTCACTTCCATGTAGTCGGTGTCCCAACCTACAAACTCGTAACCTTCTCTTTCAGGATCATCGGGTAATTCTGCATCGGAACCGTGCTCCACTGTCTGCTCATCTAGTACTGTTTCATCGTAATCTTTGAATGTGACAGTATATTCTTTTATTTCATATTCAGCAATTACTGTTAGATCCTCGGTCACTTCCGTGTAGTCGGTGTCCCAACCTACAAACTCGTAACCTTCCCGCTCAGGATCTTCCGGGGCTTCGGCATCTGCACCGTGCTCCACCGTCTGTTCTTTGAGTTCTATACCATCATAGTCCTTAAATATGACTGTGTATTCCTTAATCTCAAAATTGGCAACCAGTTCCCGATCTTCTGTTACCTCATAGGTGTATTCAGTATTAGTGCTTACTTCAACGCCGTCTTCGGTCCAATTGACAAATTTATAGCCCGCTACCGGAATGGCTTCCACTGTCACTTCTTCGCCATACTCATAAGTACCTGCACCTTCGACCTCTCCGTATTCTTCCGGTTCAGCTGAAAGGTCTATTTCATATTCTTTTATTTCATATTCAGCAATTACTGTTAGATCCTCGGTCACTTCCGTGTAGTCGGTGTCCCAACCTACAAACTCGTAACCTTCCCGCTCAGGAT